>Ga0126342_10022280_pt1:0-5000 | contig 10479 bp, 12 predicted proteins | sample Cyp1metagenome_FD_92528 | JGI IMG/M metagenome (GOLD analysis project Ga0126342, IMG submission 92528) | Coral microbial communities from Lord Howe Island, Old Settlement Bay, Australia - Cyphastrea 1 metagenome | ecosystem: Host-associated > Invertebrates > Cnidaria > Coral ...
ATACTGTCCACCCATACCCATTGGTGGGGGGGGAGGGGGGGTGGCCAACGCTGCACCATATATATAGATAGATAGATGGATGGATGGATGGATGGATGGATGGATGGATGGATGGATAGATAGATAGATAGATAGTGATCAGTATGGTATTCGCAACCCACCAACAAAGTTTCTTTTGTGTTTTGAGCCCGAAAAAATGGTAGAATGAGCTCTGGTTTATGGGCTTGAGATTACCCTCGTGTATAGAACCATGGCGAAATCAAAATTGCATGACTATTATTTGCGTCAATTCAGTATAAAACACCTTTTTCACTTACCACACCCAAATGCCAACTTGGTTGGTTAAAGACTTGGATGGTTAGTTTACCCTTTGGTAAACAAACATAGCTATTGAACATGGCCATTTATAGTGAGTTTTCCCATTAAAAATTGTGATTTTACATAGTTATGTTAGTTTACCACAGGATAATACTTCGGCCAGGCGCTGTGTCCTGCCCGGAAGGTTCAAATGGCGTTTAAACATGTTTAAACATTATCCTTCAACATGCTCAAACGCCTGCGCAGGGCCAGTGTTTTGAGATTTCCCAGACGACGAGCCCTAAACCCTAAAACCCTAAACCAACCCTAAAACCCCAAACCCTAAAATCCCAAACCCTAAAACCCTAAACTCTAAAACCTAGGCTCTGAAAACTTTGAATCCTAAACTGGAAAACACTGCGTATACGCAGTTTTTTCTGCAATCTATCCTATCATATATTCAACAGCACGACATTCTCAATGTTCTCAATGTTAATGTCTGGGCAACACACGGCGTCTGTGGGTAATACTTGAATCTTTGGTACCTTAACAGGCGGCCAGGCCCATCGAGCTACGATTGGAAAAAAACCATGGATTTTTCGGCCTCAGCTGATGTCATCATAGGATCGGCAGGTGTATTCCATTGCACATATCTGCTTGAAATGGTTGGTTGAATTGTTTATAAATATTCAATATTTCCAGATTAAAGCTACCTACTGCCTACCATTTACCCCCAGCATTTGTTTGAACACATGTCGAAATGACATGCTTGCCGAGAAATTGTAGGATTGACCTCCAAAAAACGGGGATATTACCCTCTGATAGTTAAACAGTATGACATAGCTATATCACCATCAATAGGAAAATCATTGAACTACAGATGGTGACATATCATATGATAACTAATCAATATGATAACTAATCAAAAAATGATATATGTCACCATAACTAATCAACTATCAATATGATATATTCCATATGAATCCATATGATATCACCATTTTCATAGGTAAATCATCGAACTATATGGGCCACGGACGGCTTGCCTTGCAGTTTGCCAACTGTTTGTCATCCATGGCTAGTTCGATGCTTTTACAAGCTGGCTCGGTAGCTGTTTTTTTAAAAGCCATACATATATCTGTGGGATAACTGCCATGAAATTTGCAGATTCAACCATATAATTAAAGCATCAAAATCAATCAAAATCCGATATTTGGAGATTTAACCATATGATTAAAGCATGAAAAAAACACGTTTTTTTTTTTTCGATTTTTTTCGATGTAGGCAGTGGCTTCCTCCTCTTGGCCCTGGGTGTCCTGGGCCTGCGCTATACCTTCGTTGGCTCCAGTAGTGGAGCACGCTCCAGTCGTGTGGCGATGGAGGCGGAGAGGAAGTTCATCGTGGGTGTCTTGGCACAGAGTTTTCGGTGGTTATTTTTCGTTGTTTTTTTTTTTTTCGGTTTTTCAATGGTTTTTCGATGGTTTTTCAATGGTTTTTCAATGGTGAATACTGTATTGATTTCAAGACTTTTAAGGAGGTCTTTTGTTTTTTTGAAGAATGTTTCTGTTTTTTTTTGGTTTCTTTTTCTTTTTTCGGGGGTTCTGGAAAATGATGATTCCTGCGCTAGACCGAAAAATAAGTTTGTTTTTCCATGTTTTTCCTTATTTTTTATTTGTTCTGTCTCAAAATGTTGAAATACTTTTGAAATTGGATAGAGCCTATCGGGTTTACCGTTTAGGTTTACCGCACTAATTTTGAACGATCCTCGATGAACGCTATCGTTCCAACAAAAAACATTTGGTGACATCCGGATGCTATTGCTTTGAGATTGTGGGAAATGGTGGATAGAGTTTTGGGTTCCAAATTTTCGTTCTGAAAAGTAAGTCACGATTCAACTAGTAGAACATCCACTTTTCTATCTCTTTCTGGACACATGTCAATATATATATATATTATAATACATAAACAGATCGTTCAAAAATAGTTGAAAAGATTTATCAACCTTCCAGGTAACACCAGTAAGCGTCGCCACTTGATGGACATCCTTTTTTTCAATGTGGCACCGGTTTCATCTGGAGGTGGAAACTGGAAGGCTAATGGCAGCCCTGAAAGTGTGAAGAAGCTAGTGGAGGACTGATCTCGTGACCGTGACGGTGGGTCATGGTTTGTACATGGGTTAAACACCATCAACGGATTGTGGCCAAACCTGCCGAAATCTGTGGCAAAGAATTGAAGCGTACTCGGGGCCCTGTTCCGCAGAGTCATAGTTTTTTCAGCAACATATGGGTTCCCAACAAGGTAGAAACGTATTTCACATATTTCCTGGATGGCAAGTATCATGTTCCCTCCACAATTTCCAGGTTTCCCTATCTAACAAGACTAGGGGTGCTACACATGTTCCGTTCCACCAATAGTGGTCCTTGAATTCTGGGTGAACGAACCTGGGACGCACCAGTGATGACCCATGTCGAATCCAAGATGGCTGGGGATAAATTCAGGGCTTCTCCGGGGTCTCATGTGGTTTTGTCTGAAAATGAAGTGCCCAAGAATGCACTGGCTGGTTATCATCCCCGCTATATATAATCTATCAGGAACCGCAAATTTGTAGGGCTTTTTCCAAAAACCCGTATTTTTTCTTCAGTTATGACCAAAAAAACAAGGTTTTTCTCAGATTTTTTTTTCCCTTTACTAGGGAAAAAACCTACTTTTTCTCACACTTGGTGTCATGACATCTCATGATTCGTTCCCTTAGACGATTCAAAACCCTTTATTGATACTAGCCTTGGATCTATCCCTCTCAGTTTGGGTGGCAGTTCTCACAAGAAAGGGACCGATGCTCTTGGAACATGTCGGACAACATTAAGTGTGATCGCAGTCAATCTGGAGTCGCTGGATGATTTTTTCCAAAGAACCACCCCTTTTTACTGGGAAAACAATGATTCTGAATTGGCAAAGTCCAACAAACAGTCGAAAAAAACATCGAACAAATGAACAAAATAATAAAAAAATCAATCGAAATTTTCAATTTTCAATCATTTCGGATGACATTGTTTGGGTCCGTACCCAAAAAAATCCAAAAACCCATATTTTGGCCGTATTAAGCCGTGCTAAACCCATATTTATCCCGTACTAAACCCATATTTTGTTGTAATAGAAAAAACCCGGTTTTTGGGAACCCATATTTAAACCGTATCAAACCCACAACTAACCCATTCTAACCCGTACTCAAAATATGTTTTTTTTGCCTCTGGGAATTGACGGCGCGACGTCAAGTTTTAAGGCTCCGCTTGTCGTTTTGCAAGATCGAACCGGTAATTGCCCGATCCAGACAAAGAGAAAACAACGCAGATTCTCGGAGCTATTGTTAATTTACTGGGTTCATATCCGAGAAACTGACTTTTGAAATGCCATGCGTATCCATAGTGACTTTCTGACTACCTCCAGTCCCGCTGAAGGGAAAGTTCGCAGCATAGGGCGTAGGAGGTAGCTGCAGCCGGTGGAGAATACGCGCATCGTGTGATAACGCTTGCTTCGGTTTCGATCGCATGTTCTGGCTGACAGATTTCAGAAGTTGTCAGTATGAAACTGCTACATCATGTAACGAGGAGAAATTTGATATAGGTCCACCCGATTTGGACGAATTTGTGCAGATCCAACAAAAACCGAAATATGGATTCTTTACAAAAACCTGTTTTTTCTCGAAAAAAACATAGTTTTTTTCATTGGACCTACAACTTTTTGGGTCTTTGAAGCTCCTGGTAATTATAATAAAAACAGCTATTTTTATCATTATCATCATCATCATCATTATCATTATCATTACCATTATCATCACCATTATCATTTTTATTACTGTATTGTTCATTATTATTAATTATTCATTATTGTTATTACTAATAATAGAAATAAACATAATAAGCAAATTATTATTATTATTATTTTTTATTTTTTTATTTTTATTTTTACAATAATTAAATGAATATGTTTTTTTTTTTTTTAAATATATGTATGCATATACACACACATGAAACAACCACTGTAAAGGGTATGCGTACCGTACTTAGCCCATTTTCAGTGCTAGATCTCATATTGGACCTTCGCAGGAGCTGAACGAGGGTGAGGTGACTTCCAAGGAACCATCGGGTCGGAATGGCGGGGGTGTACTGGGTCAGCATGACTGGTCATGATAGGATCTTTTGGTTGAAGTATCACAGTTGAAGAACCATGGGTTTAATGGGTTTCTTCTATTTTTTGCTGGGAATATTCAAAGCCAACTTCAGCATTGATCAGACATCCTTGATTCGCTGACAAATGCATAAACTATTTTGGGTCCACAAATGATTTTGCCGGTCATGTTTAACAAATCCTCCGTGCAAAGGTTGGGATACAGAATTTTGAGCCAGACCCATACAGGACGTGCCCATTTCATCCCAATTTCTCTCCAAATGTTTATCAGAAGATATCAGAAGGTTTTGTTCTATCGATTTCCCAACGTGGCAACCCCAATTTGTCACACGCTTTCCGAATGTTGTTGTTTCAACAGGAGGTTTGTCTACAAAGAGGCTACCAAAAAAAAATCGATGGCTTCATCATGTTTCCATGCATTTTCCATGCATTTTCCATGCATTTTCCATGGATTTTCCATGCATTTTCCATGGATTATCTGCAGATGGCCATATTTTGTTGCCAATGCCGTCCATCCT
>Ga0126342_10022281_pt1 | contig 10479 bp, 9 predicted proteins | sample Cyp1metagenome_FD_92528 | JGI IMG/M metagenome (GOLD analysis project Ga0126342, IMG submission 92528) | Coral microbial communities from Lord Howe Island, Old Settlement Bay, Australia - Cyphastrea 1 metagenome | ecosystem: Host-associated > Invertebrates > Cnidaria > Coral ...
AATTCAATATTCCCCCTTAAAATGCATTCAAATTGCGAATCGATGGACATACAGTCACCGACAGAATTATGGAAAAAAAAATAATTATGGAAAAAATAATTATGGAAAAAAAAAGGTTCGTAATTTTTCTATCATAGACAGGCGGCGCCTGTAAATTGAAACGTTTTTTTTTCCCCATAATTCTGTCGGGTGCTGTAGCCTGGAAGCAACTAGAATAAACTAACATCTATGGTTTTGCTTGGGGAAAATGATCTACAAATGGTAGGTTTTCCACATCTTTTTGCATGCTTACAGGAGGGTAGTCAGCAAAAATATGGTGGTGGACAAAATCTACTGGGATACGATGGTGGTATCATGGGATATGAGCAACTGGCCTCTGGTACTTTAATGCAGCTATGGAAAATGAGAGATCTATAGATCACCTGCGACCGGGTGATCCAGGATGGAAAAGCCCCCTGTCCGACATGGCAAAACTCTCCCACTTTAACAGTCTTGCTATGATCAGTTGGTTGTCAAACTCCGTGCCCCGGTGTTTTGGCTGGTTTTATTTTCATTGATTTTGACAAAGGGCCTGTGAAAAGCCATGGCGCCTTGGGAAAGCCTATCATTTTGCCCTGTATCACGTGCCAGAACTGGAGGGCTTCCATTCATACTAGAAGATAAAGCAGGGTCATCAACCAGACACTGGTTGGAATCAAGCTCTAAGTACACCTTGAATGTGGCTGCAACTGACTGGAACTTGAAAGCTACGCAGCTACCATCAGACTTTCCACCATGCTTGGCGGCTAGATTTGAAAGGTCCCATCAGGCTGGTTCCATCCAAATCAATAGGAAATCTTGGTTTACCAAATAATTCCAAATTGTTTTTTCTTTAAATATTATTATTATTATTAATATAACAGTAAAGATCGTTGGCTGATGGTGGCTGTTTGCTGGCCTTCCCTCCATGTTTGTTACCCTCTGGTTATTTAACATGGCCATCGAAAATGACCCGTTTATAGATGGTTTACCTATTAAAAATGGTGACCTTCCATGGCTATGTTAAATAACCAGATGTTACTAGTTCCAGATTATATAAATCGACTGATTTCTCATTCCCGATATTTGATGATTGTTTGTGCTTCAACTTCCATGGTTAATGCTTAAACCCCCATTCAAAGGCTACTGAACTGAAGTTCTACCATGATTTTGTGGCTCATATCCCCAGTATGTATCGTTAATACCTCATAGTTTCCATGATCAGGAGCCCTTCTTCCAAAGCGCCCAGTCGCGAGGCAGCAAGTCTCAGATCTGCGACAAGCTTTGCAGCGCCTGGAAAATGAGAAAGAGCTACAGCCCGGGGCCTTTGCCATTCGGAAAATGATCGCCACTGTTGGGTGGAAAGCTACACATTGAAGCAGTAAAGATACGGATGAGCAGGGTGGTGCCCCAGTTCGCAAACTTGGTTTGTGACTAGGGAACTAGAAATTATGATGATTTATTTCGAACTAGTAACTAGTTCAAGGGGGGTTAGACACCATAAATTTATAGAAGATCACAGCATCTATAGTACACTTCCGGGTTTTTCCCGTGGACTTCTCTAAGGCCCAACATGGCCCAACTATAAATGGGACCAGAGAACCACCAGCCAGTCGCATCCAGTGGGATGATCAGTAATGTTTCCCTTCGGAATTTTTCGGGCCCCCCCAGACATGGTTAGTTTATCTTAGTTTATAAACCCCATTGTTCTGGGTAAATTATAACGACCTCACTGTTCTCCCTCACTGGAATCATGGTTAATAAGAGGAATCATCCCCAAATGGCCCAACAATTCAGGTTGGTGAAATATTATAACCCAATCTAACTATAGTTATAACTACCATAAACCCTAGTTATTGTAGTTATAAACCAACTTAGCTATCTTGGGGGCCCCATTGTCGTAACTACAGTGATTATTAGCATTGCCCAAGCAACTCAGCGGTGTCCTGCAGCCGTGGTTTTAGGTCCGAACGCGCCTCAGAGCGGCAGGCAACGCTGCAGGACACGGGATTGCTGGTTGAAGCATGGGTTTCAGCAGGGACTTGGTGGATTATACTGGTATGTCATGGGATGCCATCAAACATGAGACCAGGGAAGAGAGATAGTTAGAGAACTTAGCTGGTTGGTGGTGACTGGAACATGAATGGCTTTGATTTTTCCATTCACTTGGGAATTTCATCATCCCAACTGACGTTCACTCCATCATTTTTCAGAGGGGTTGGTAGGTATACCACCAACCAGGATGTCGTGGGATCAAACATCAAAAACCAGTCTGACTGGTGAAACAATGACTGGTGATTTGTGAGTTTGATGATTTGATGAATGATGAATCAACCAAGGTATCCTCCGGCAATCAAAGATGGCTAGCTGGGAAATCCCCAATTTATGAAGGTTTGAAAAAAGGAAGGTCATCGAACTAAAGTAACTAAATGGTTGAATTGTCCAGTAAGCCATGTTTGATTCATCAACCAGGATATATGAGTATGAATCAAAACCTATTCTGCCATACTTGGGTGGATGAACATGCACCAAGTTTGCCACCTCCATATCGATTGATGTTTCAGGACCTTGGGGACGAATCGACTCTTCTCTTCTGGTGGTTTCAAACGTGACTGGATTATTGTCCATTTCATATATGGGATGTCATCCTTCCCATTGACGAACTCCATCATTTTTCAAGATGGTTATTGCACCACCAACCAGTCTTGGTCAGCCAAGTTGTTTCCACCATTTCAATGCTGCTTTCTCCAACCCCAGCCATGCTTGACGGGGATGAGCTATCCCGATGCCGAAACCTCACTTGACAATCTGGCCTGGCAATTAAAAAAACCTGCGCTCCTTAATGGGAAAACCATCTACAAATGGATGAATTCAATTGGCCATGTGAATTTCGGTAGTTCAGTTATGTTCAGTTCTTTAGTTATTTGAGTTATTTGGGTTTTGTTCTGGTTCCGGAACCACCCTTCAGAGCTCCGTGATGGACAGCGCATTTCGGAAAAGGAGCAGATTATCAAACTGAATCTGCGCAGCAAAGCGTCGGAAGAGGTGGAGACCTTGGCTGAGTCGCAGCCTGGGGCACTGGGACGTATTGTGCATACTCCGTATGGAGAGAGATGATATGTATATATGTGTGTATTCATGTGCAAATTAAATTAAATTAATAATATATATATATTATACAATAATTATACTTGCAGCCGTCAAGATCTGGATTAACTTCGTGAACGGTAGGTTGCTGTGGGCTCCTTGCATGTCAGCAAAAATGAGGATAACCGACACGAGTGGGTCTTCACCAACTGGTGGATGGTGAGGTCCTCTGCAAGAATTGACCTGCTAAACGGGAAGGGTCAAACCATGTCAAAGATGATGATTACCCTCTGGTAAACATACAAAAAACTATGGAAAATCACAATTTTTAATGGGTAAATCCACTATAAATAATTCTATAAATGGCAATTTTCAATAGCTATGTTAGTTACCAGAGGGTACTTTAATGTTGGAAAGTTTAAAAGGATGATGAGGCTGCGCATCCACAAATATCCACAACTACTATGTAAATACGAAATGTTGTTTTGAACGGTGCCAGAGGGGCTGTTATTCCACCAACCAGTTATTTCGGACGACATCTGAGACTAACCAAAAGGCTTTGTTTGAAGAATTCGGGGGAAACCACCATTTTCCCACTCAAACTTCAGGAACCTTCTGGATTGATACGCTCCCGAAATTGGATGGAACATTCACAGGCAACAAAACCATACAAACCCATATTTTGTAGGATTTTGGGGGTAAACAGCCATGGTTTCCGGTGAAGATTGTCCCGTAAACTCATTTGTTGAGCCAAAGATTGCCACCTTGCGACCCCCAAACAGGAAGCCTTGAAGCTGAAGGAGACGCTAGAGGTGCCTTGTGATGTATTTAAACATCCCAGATGGTGCTGGAAGATTTACACCCCAAATAGCCCCAAATGTAGGTAGATCTTGGTTTAATTACATGGAACATATGGGCATGAAAAATTGATTTGAAAAATGGAGAAATTTGGAGATCTTCGAAGAAGAATGGATTTTGACCCGAAAATGGGGGATCCTCAGTGGAAAAAATGGGCTCATTGTTGTTGTTATTGCCACCATGGAAGATGGGCCAGCTGAAACGTGTTTCTACTTTGCCATACATGGCGATTTAGCAGTGCATTCTACTTAAATTCTTTGGGATATGTGGGTCCTCCCATGGTTTTCGAAGTTTTGACAGTCGCAATCGGTTGGTTTCATGTTAGGTTCCAGGCTCATTTCTTGAAAGGCATGGTACTTGTAGCTTTTTGGTTTGTTTTGCGTGATAATCAGGGGGATAGGATATCCGTGTCAACCTTGGTTTGGCATCTTCGCATCTTTTGAGTCATTTTGATGAGAAACTAGGCAAACCAGCGGAGCACCAAGTTTGTCGCAGGGGAATGTACATAACGCCCTACGGGTCTTTATCACCGGCATCACTCTTGCAAGTTGGATGCCCTTGTTTAGTAGAAAGTGTGGCCCGAACTTGGCATTTGACCAGCGAACGGCAGTAGTACCACAGAACCATCACAAATTTTGTTTGGTCACATCCCCATTCTGGCTGGTTTGCTGTCAGGTTGGTGAAGCATGGTGAAAGCGTCCATTTTTTGTCTTAAGCCATCTTTGTTTGTGCCTTTGTAATTGATTAATCTTGACGAAGCATAGCTTGATATAGCTTGCGCGCTTGCTGTTTCCTGCATATTTTAGCCGTAAATTGGAGGATATGTGACAAATACTCTGGCTTATCATTAATCCCTTTCCCCGTTCATGTCAAACAACCACCAGAAACCATGGTGTTCAATACTAGCCATTTACACATATATTTGGGACCGTTCGCAAAAATGGGATTCCCGCAAAGCAATAGAGCTAATTGTATAATATTGTATATATATATATAATCGATGCTAATGGTAAACCATCCCCAATTTTACCATTTATCATCCATTATATCATATAAAACCATATTATCCCATTAGTAACCCATATCATCCCATCTTACCATTTTATGGGTGCTGCGAACCATCACAACATGGCTGCTTTAGCCACTTGACGCCAGGTTCGCCAGGCTCAATGTGAGAAGCTCACCTCGCAACGCGACGGGCTGGAGGCCTGGCTATTTTCTGGATCGATCCATTGGAAATCCCTGGGAATGGAGGATGGCCCATTGAAAGACTGGTGAGGAAGATATCTAACAACAGACATATCTAACCCCATGTGCTACTTGTAAAAAAAGTTCATCATCCCAAGATTGACCAAAATCACTTGGCGGATATCCCATTTTGAACGAAAAAGAAGGTGAAAACATATGTAAGATGAACAATTTCAGAGTCAGCTTCCCCAGTTTCACCATCTCTGCCACTCAGGTGGAGTTCAAGAGCTACAAGGAGCACCATGGCACCAGCAACCAGCAGCAGATGGAAGCCATCACCGAGCTCAAACTCACTGCTGGGGACCCAAGGAGCGAGCTTTCGAGCCATAGGGCATCCAGATTCCGAAAAATGGATGGGGAGCTAAGTAACTAAGGAACCATGAATTGAGTTTTAGCACTTGGGAGTTGAAGGTTTGTGTTTGAAGATGGAGGAGGGGTGGGAATTATGCGGTCTTATTTGTGTACCATGTGGTGCCCAACCCTTGTGACAAGTTGGTTGATAAACCCCAGTAATTGCAGATATATCTACAATAAACTTACCCTACAGCAAAATACAGCCCGAGAGCTGGTTAAGAATCCGAAAGCTTGAGGCCCAGGGCCCCTCAAATTCTTATTTTTAAATGCCGGCAAATTTACACCACAATAGGCCGAGGGTCGTTCTGTATTGCATGCATCTGCACAATTTGGAGCAAGCTTAAACGAGGTAACAAGGTGGAGTTGGCAGATTTGACAAGAGGCATGCGAACAAAAAAAATCAGAGCCTGAAAAATTGTCTTTTGCAAAGCCGGGCTTGTCTGAGTTTCATGAGAGCAGTGCGGAAAAAAATTAGAGCCTGAAAAATTGTTTTTATGCAAAGCCAGGCTTGCCTGAGTTTCATAAGGGCAGTGTGGAAAAAACATTTTTTTAGAGCCTGAAAAATTGTTTTAATGCAAAGCCGGGCTTCTCTGAGTTTCATATGAGCAGTGCGGGAAAAAACTTTTTTTAGAGCTCGATTTTTTTTTGCAAAGCCTTGCTTCTCTGAGTTTCATAAGAGCACCGTAGAAAAATCAATTTTTCAGAGCGTGAAAAATTGATTTTTCGCAGCTGCAAGCCATGCTAAACCCAGCCCTTTGCAGCCAAGGCAAAGAGAGAGTGAGAAGGCAAAATTCCTTGAAGGCAAGGTTTCTGTAGCATAATGGTCACTATGTCGTTTTCTTGGTTTCCTGTAGTCTGCCTTTCACAATCACACCGCGCGCGCAACTTGTCAGAGTTGTTGCAAGGCCCGGCTTCATCCCACACGGCGTCATTCCATGGTAATGAGTATATTCCAAGTTACATAGGAAAACTATTTTCTGCAAAGCCTCAGTTTTCTTCAAGTTATTGGGGAAACAATGTTTCAGGTTCCCAAGTCATCCATACATAGATTTTGCGTGGATTGGAAGCAGTCCAAGCATGCGCGAAAAAAATCGGACCTTGAAAAATTGTTTTTCTGCAAAGCCCGATTTCATCCCATAAGACCATAAGGGGTCACACCACAAAAAAATGAACCGCAAAGGGGAATGCAAACCTCACGTATAAGCAGTAATTTAAGAATTTGGCAATCCTATTCCAGGGTCCCTCAAATTCTTAAAGTACTATGTGTTTGGTATAGCTGAAAATATGTAGCCCGCCTTGGATTCGAGCCCATCAAATTCTTATACAGTGAATTCTTGTACAATACTCAAGCTGTACCACAGTAGTGAACTAACAACCAACTTGGCCAGCTAAGAAAGTCGGATGTAGATACTTGATGCTTCTCCTATGATTTCCCAATTCTTTGCCAATTTCTAAGCCAGGATCAAAACCACCTTGCATCAATGGCCATTTCAGGAACCGATTTATTGGAGGTACCTACCATATATAAAGCCGATTTTTCATGCCTATGGCAGGGAATATCCGGAATATCCCCAGAATTCACATGGCCAAAAAATTGCTACTAAGGCACCTCCATTTGAGGATCCCCAGGATTTCCCATTGATTGTAGCGGTTTATATCCCCAGTTCCCCAGGATTTCCCCATGTTTTTCCACCTTGGGTACCAGCCCCCCATCCGCCTGCCCAGGTGGATAAGCTCTCGAAGCAGGTGGACAACACCAAGGCAGAGCTGCACCTGCAACAGGGCAACCTCTCCCAGCGCCAAGGCGCGCAGGGTGGATTGTTTAGTGTGCTTGAGTGGGATATATAATCAGACATATTACATTATATATATATACATATATGTATACACATATATATATATACACATATATTTATATACATATATATATATATATACATACATATATATACACATATATATATACATATATTTACACATATATATACATATATATATATATATGCATACATATATATATACACATATGTGAGTATATATGTATGATGACTATATGATGATTATGATGGGGATGCTTGGAAAAAATGGGATATATAATTATATATATACCCTCTGATACTCTCTGGTCAACAGACGTGGCTTGCTGGAAAATCCACCAGACATAGTGTAAAATGATTTCTGAAGCTACAAACTTCCTTTCAGTGCGGGGATTTGTTTGGGATAAGCCACGAATCGGGACAAAGCCGATCACCAGGGTGTGCGAGATTCCTCACCAGCTTAAAATACATCAAAAATTGTGTTTTTCCCAGTGATTTTGGTTTGTTTTTTGTGTGTGCCCAATTTGTATCAATGTGTCCTATTGTTTTGGGCTATTGATACCTATAGGGTTACATTCTGTGATAGCCAAACAATGATGTCATATGATACATCATACCATTAGCTATGATAGCTATGAGATAGGGACACATTAATGATATTGATAGCCGTGTCCTATGATATGATGCTATCTATATGAAACTATAGAGGATTACACTACCTATCCAAGGTTGGGGATGATATATCCCTATAAAAATCCCCCTAAAAAGTGGTCAGGTTACATCATCTCCTTAGAGAATCAGTTGGCGCAAGCGGAGCTGACCCGCCGGGAGCTCCACAACATCATCCAGGTGCCCTACCTTCGTCCCGTGGCGGACAAGGTGATCTTTTTGGGGAGCCAGAATGAACCAAAAATGAGGAGATCAGCACATTCTTTATGTAGTTTGAATCAGTTTAATGCTTTTTGATGTGTTGAATCCTCAGGTTGAAGAGGTAAACTGTTTGTTTCCCGCACAAAACATGGCAATATAAAATAATAAATTTTAAATGCGTGTTTTTTTCCCATCAAAACATCCATTTAGTTCCGGGATTTTCCAGCCATGGTTGATGACCGAAGAGCGAACACAGGATATTTGGATCGTATCTGGTTGGTGATTTGGAACATGAATTTTATGTTTCCATTCAGTTGGGAATGTCATCATCCCAACTGACTTTCACTCATATTTTTCAAGAGGGGTAGGTTGAAACCACCAACCAGATATAGTTGACTACTTTAAATCCATGAAATATGCCCAATCATATCTCCCATGAAATCATCATTTTAAACAAAAACATCCCCAAGTCATCACCATGTTTTAATGGGTTGTATAAACCATCCCCAACTGGTAGGTTAATAAGTCGATTTACCACATTCATGTTGGTAAAGCAATACTAAACCACCCCCAAGTCATCACCATTGTGATGGCTGCCTTTTGGCCATCCATATCGGTGGTTGCTGAGTGAGTTTGCCACACTCGTCCCATCCTGACACTGCTCATTCGAAACCAACTAGTTCCTGAAACCGTAACCTTGGATAGCTAGTTGGGTTGTTCAATCCTTATTTAATCCTTTGCTAGTTCGGAATATTTTCTGACCAGCTAAGGAATGGTTTTGAGTCTAAGATTGGGTTGATCAAAAACCATCCCCAAAAGATTGGGTTTACCACATTCGTCCCATGAAACGGGTCACCTTGCCGTGGCTTCCGTCGCAGGAGCTCAAGGGCAACATCCGCGTCTTCTGTCGCGTGCGGCCGGCGTTGAGCGCCTCGGATGTGGCGCTGCAGAGTGCTGAGGCGAGGGGGATCAAGGGTGGAAAATCTTGAGCTATTGGGAAAAACATGGGAAAAAGCACTATAAATGGCTGTTTGACTGGGAAAATCATAGAACTAAATGGGGCATGTTCCATTGGCACGTTTGATTACCAGATATTACCAGAGGGTGTAGCATGGCACAGTCCCCAGGTTATCGGGAAACATTGGCAAAGAAAAACCTGAGTACTTCACCCTTTCACCCCTTAGTGCTTTTAGTTCTGTTATACCGTTATACCACCCCAGTAATTCAACATAGTTTTGGAGAAAAAAAAATAGTAGGTGAATGATAGAACTCAGTAGGTCCTTTTCCATTGCTAGGTAAATTTACCGGAGGGTAGTTGAATGTTCTGCCATGCTGACGGAGGTCCTGTGGCCATCTTAAATCCCACCCCTCTCATGTTGGAAGCCGCAAAAAGGGACCCTAAACTATGAACACATTCAGTCATCAACCAGGGCTTCTGGGGAGTATTTGGAACTGGGTTTATTGGTTTATTGCATGGTTCTCCGGATAATTAACCGTGTCACTGCGGTTGCTCGGTTCAGATTCCGGGCGCGCGGGCGCACCAGCCCGGCATGCGCAGTTGTCTAGGCATATTTTGCATCTTCCTCTGCTGTGAAGGTGGCAAGGTTTATACGCCAGTTTCCAGCGTCAGCGGGAGCCACGGGGAAAATTTCAAGAAGACCTTGAGGAGCAGTGTCGGACAACAGCCAGGGGCCTATGCTTCTTTGGGAGTTTCACTTGAATAGTAATCATTGTTCAAGAATGAATGGAGGGAGTTGACCTGGATTTGCCGCCAGGTGTCGATTTTTTCTATGATTTGATGTCCAATTTGGTTGGCCGTGAAAGAACCCTGGAATATTAAAGTTGTTCTTATCATTTCTACTTGCTCCGATTCTGTTGGGTAGCCAGTCTTGAAGCACGGAAGGAATCTTGCGCAGAAGAAGCAAGCTGGGTCGATCCCACAAGCCTTCAAGCGTGCTCTCCTTGATCAAAATTTGAAACTGGGCGAACGTAATTACACGGTCGGGATCTCACTCTGCGGGGAAGCAAAATTGTGGCAAGATGCTTGCCAACTCATTGAGCAGATGACCCAAACAGGACTAAGTCCAAACCTTTTCAGCTACAGTGCTGCCATCAGTGCATGTGAGAAGGGTGGCCAGTGGGAACCGGCACTGGCCTTGTTCCAGGCGATGCCCAAGGCAAAGGTCAGGCCCAATGTCTATAGCTACAGTGCCGCCATCAGTGCATG
>Ga0126342_10022282_pt1 | contig 10479 bp, 6 predicted proteins | sample Cyp1metagenome_FD_92528 | JGI IMG/M metagenome (GOLD analysis project Ga0126342, IMG submission 92528) | Coral microbial communities from Lord Howe Island, Old Settlement Bay, Australia - Cyphastrea 1 metagenome | ecosystem: Host-associated > Invertebrates > Cnidaria > Coral ...
GGTTATTAATGGTTATTAATGGTTATTAATGGTTATTAATGGTTATTAATGGTTATTAATGGTTATTAATGGTTATTAATGGTTATTAATGGTTATTAATGGTTATTAATGGTTATTAATGGTCAATAATGGTTATTAATGGTTATTAATGGTTATTAATGGTTATATTGTGTACAACCATGGTGACTTCAACTTGCTAAGTTGGGATAGAGCGGGGGCCCTGGGCCCGAATCAGCCCACAGCTGGTGCCAGTTGAGCCATCCATTGATGGCCCAGGATAGCTGGGGATAAGTGAACATCAATTCTTCTGAATGGCTGCTGTGAATGAGGGGAATAGGGAAATTCATGGAATTTCCATTGGAATTTCCATGAAATAAACCATCCAGCTGTTGGGGTACCCTCATTTTAGGACCCCCCACATAATATATATATATATATCATCTCATGCACAGTCTACATAACTTGACACATTTGACTGTCAGGAAATCTCCAGGGTGAGTTGCTGCTCCAAAAATCTTTCGCCACGGAAGGTGATTCCAAGAGGTTAGGCCATGATAATATTATCATAGTATTATCATTAATATATATATATACATGGGAAGGTTAGGGTTTTTATTATATCATATGGCTATGTTAGATTTCCGCATATCTATCTATATATATAATATTACCGTTATATTATATCACTCTCATTATCATTTTTTTTTGGGTGATTGGTGATTTGCTGAACAATTTTTTTTCCCAGCCGAACTTCACCTTTTTCCCAGCTTGGTTCGTGCCCACAATGTGGGAGGCTTGTCGATTTGGAGCGCTTGAAGACATCGGAGAAATGGCTCTGTCCCGTATGCGTCATGACTGAACTGTGGCAGGGTGATTGTGTGATTTCAGGATGATTTGATATCATTAAGGGATTCTTGGAATCTATAATATCTATATATATACATTTACATGTACACCACAACTATTTACTACTGTTACTGATAGTACTATATGAGTATTATCATTATCATTATCATTGCTATTATTACTATTACTATTTTTACTATGATTGCTATTATATCATTATTACCATTACTATTGTTACTATTACTTTCACTAGACTTTTTACTTGAAGTTAAGGTTGAGTTCCCACTTCACCCCGTCGCTGTTTCCATACTCAACTTGGTCTTTCTAAAGGGGGCAGCGAAACCTATGATTATCATTGTTACAATGATTACAATTGTCATTATCATCATCATTATAGTGGGCCTACTATATCATTATTGTTATTGTTATTCTTACTTGTATTAAATACTATTATGACTATTCTTATAGCTATTCTTAATATTATCATCATTACTATTACATACTATAACTATTATACAAGTGTAGTAATAATAACAAATAGTAATGATGATTCCTATTACTATTATAGCGATTACTAAAACATATCATTGACATAACTAGTGTTACTGCTATTTTCAGTAATGGAAAAATAGTGACATTGTCAATCATAGTGAAAATAACTATTTTCCATTAATCAGTAACATTATGTTGAAAATATCCATTATGTTACTGCTATTTCCATTACTATTATCAGACTATTATCAGACTATTATCATAGTGAAAATAACTATTTTCTGAATAGTATGATAGTCTGATCATAGTATTATTGACAGCCTTGGTGAAGTTTCTGGATCGCCATGGGAAACATTGGGAGTGGCGGGTATGTTAGAGGCGGCTGGCATGGCCTGTACTTTGGGAAAAAAGTGGGGGATTTGATGGGAAAAACCGGTGGAAAAGTGGGGAAACATTGGGAAACCTGGGGAAAAATGGACGATTTTAGCATGAACATAGGAGATTGAATGGGAAAACAGGAGGAAACATGGGGATTTAACAAGCGAAACAAATCGGAACCTTGGGGATTTTTTTGCATTGGTGTGTCTAGCTTTCCAAATGGCTCCACTTTTAGCAATTCTGATAGGGAATGAGGTTTTGAAGCAGTGGATGTGGGTTCACCCATTTTTTCAGACAAAACCATATTGTTTCACCCATTTGTTCTGCAAAGTAGCCTAGAAACGATGGGTCGAAGTCCAAAAGTCTGACATTTCAGGATAGACCGGCCAAGAGTGTTACATGAGCCATCAAAAATACACGATCCGGTCTCATGAAGTATTAGTTGGTTGATGGGTTTTCCTATGGTTTATTACCCTCTGGTAAACTGACATAGCTATTGAAAATGACCCATTTATAGTTGACTTTCCCATTAAAAATGGTGATTTCCCATAGTTATGTTAGTTTACCAGAGGGTATAATTCCCAATGAAATAGGTAGTATGACTTCATATAAATTCACATGGGGATGGCTTACAATCGATGACACCAGAATTCTGTGGATGAACATCCTAGGCTACACCCTGGGACCCTGAAATGACGTGAAAACTCGGGTGTTTGCTGAATGGAACTTCCCTCAGTTTGACAGCTTCCTTCGTCCGTCATGAGGTCTGCAGTTTTTGGGTGAGCTTATCAGGGCCTATCTACCCTCTGGTAAACTAACATAGCGATTGAACATGGCCATTTAGTTCATTTAGTTCGTTGATTTTCCCATTGAAAATGGTGGATCTTTCCATAGTTATGTTAGTTTACCAGAGGGTAGGTTTAGACCCATTCTGCAAAAATGATTGAAATGGTCACAGCATATCTGACATCTGGATGGGATTCTAGCCAAACAGCTCGAAGGGATTCAAGTTCTTGTGGGATATCAGACGACTCGTAAACACCATTCACCATTCCATTCATCCGACTATTCATCCCACTTAAAACTGATTGGTGGTTTGGGACATGACTTTTATGACTTTCCATATATTGGGAATTTCATCATCCCAACTGACTTTCACTCATATATTTTTTAGAGGGGTAGGGCTCAAACCACCAACCAGAGTATTAACCATTATTAGCTTAACCAAACCATCATTAACCATCATGAACCATCATTAACCATTATTAACCATCATTAACCATCATTAACCATCATTAACCATTATTAACCATGGAAATCCCATTAAAATCTAAACCATCACCAACCAAATCGCGATCTTCCGTGAGGTGAATACGGAGAGGGCGTCTTACGTGGGAAACATGTGGAGGAGATGCCAGAAGGAGAGATGAAAGCCGCGGAACTCGGTGATCCAATGGTTGAAATATCCATGGGGTACCCTGTTTCTGGTTGAAGATAGCGGAAAATCACCATCTTTAAAAACGGTAAATCATGGTAAATCAACGAACTAGCGACCTGGTCATTTTCCATAGTTATGTGACAAATTACCAGCGAGTAACTGAATTTGACCAGGAAAAATGGAAATATGATGGAGATATGATGGGGATTAATCAACATATATATATATATACCCTCTGGTTATTTAACATAGCCATGGAAAATGACCCATAGAAATAGACGGTTTACCTATTAAAAATGGTGATTTTCCATGTCTATGGCACAAATAACCAGATGGTATATATATATATGGAATTAAGATAGGAAGAAAAGATTGGTGCTTCTACATGGAGATGAAAACCTAATGGCTGAGGGTACCCCCAAATCATTCAGTGATGACCATTGAAATGTATTGAGACCCATGGTTTTGGAATGTTTTGGATATATATCCATTGGAACATTATATATAAATACGTATGAATTTGACCAGGGGAAATGGAGATATAATGGGGATATGATGGGATATAACGAACCAAAATGATATTTAGAGTCATAATTCCATCACCTGTTCATATATTAAACACCACCATTCGATGGTTCCCAGATATGTGCAAATTCCCCCACGTCCACCATGGTGGGGGGTGTTCAATTCATTAAACTAACATCCTGGGAACACTTTTCGGCATCTTTTTGAGGCTTCGTATAGAATATTTAGGTGATTTCTCAAAATGGGGGGGTACCCATTTATCCATGATTGCGAAACAGATACTCTTTTAGTCAAAATCTGAGGATAATTTGCGGGTATCGCTATTTCAGGAAGCATCCATTTATCAATTTTCCATCTCAACAATCGATCATGGGCCGTTTATTTTTTTTTGCGTGATATGCTTCAGGGAGTTTTTTGGTATCAACCAGCATTTGTTTTTGATCATTTGATCATGGTCCCTATGAAAATCTATGAATCATGCTACGCAAATCCCACCCAGGGAGCCATCCCAACCATCCATAAACCATCCCACTGGGGGTCATTTCATCCCCAGGGTATAGTATACACCCAATTCACCAACCGCGGATGGTTCATGAAACCCAGGTTTTTGGCCACAGATCGGGGAGAGTACACATCAACATGAACATTACCCTCTGGTGAACATACAAAAAGCTATGGAAAATGGCTATAGAAATAGTGGATTTTCCCATGAAAAATGGTGGATCTTTCCATTGCTATGTAACAAATTACCAGAGGGTAAACCATATATACCCCAACCACAGATGGGTCGGTTCTCGTAGTCAGCCCTTTTGTAACTGAATCGTGACGAATAGCCTCTAGTAATTGCACATAGCTATGGAACATGGCCCATTTATAGATGATGTTCCTTTCAAAAAACTCTCTTTTTGTCCATAACCATGTCAAATTAGTAGTCATATTTGTTTTGAACCCATCTCTGTGTTGATTCATGGCAACTGCTGTGAAGTCTCCCCCTTTCGATGCTAGACATGTTGCGAACGCCTGTTGTTTTCAGCTGCGAATCACTTCCGACAACGTCCGCCGCGTTTCGGAGCTCAGCTTAGAGGCTTGTTTTCGGGTTCACATCAGGATTCGCAGGACCTGAGACGCCGAACCAACGATGACTTTCCACCATGTTTTCACGGCCCAAAAAAAAAAACACCATGGACCATAGGGAATCAGATTCTTCTGTGGTCCACGGCTACCCCAAAAAGCCCTGGATCCCAGCTGGTTTAGTGGCATATGAAGGCTGTTTCATGGGATTTAACGGAACTGAAGCAGCAAAAACTGGAGATATTCATGGGATATTCATGGCATATTCATAGAACTTCACCAGCAAAACTCGGGATATCTAGGGATATCTAGGGATATGATTCGATCTAATGCTGATGGCTTTAATGGGACTTAACTAGCAAAACCTCATGGAGATAATTCGATCTCATGGGGAGTTAGCACCCGAAGAACGGTTCGCCATTTCTCAGCATGGCGCCCTCTGCGGATAGCACGCCTACAGCCGGGGAAGGCGCTCTTTGATGGCATGGGTCACGGGTTTGAAGCACAACTATTTGGGGCACTTTTTGAAAGGTGGTTAAACTGCGAATTTCGATGTTCATTTTGATGCTTAGTTGATCTGGATGTTGTTCTGGATGTAGATTGGATCATGTTATGGATCATTCCATTTCTATGGGGTCCACCAAAGGATACAAGCCACTTAACGTCAAACTGGGGAAAAGGATGATCAGGCATCAATATTTTGGGGTAGCCCGTTTTTAGACCAAACCCATGTAGTAAACCCATTAGTGATCCAGACTGAATTGATGTTTGGTTCTTATTCACCTTGATTTTCTGGGCTTCTTCTGGGCTTTGCCAAGAGAAACATCCAATGTTTGGCCACTCAGTTTTGCGCTGTGCTCGTTTGGTAGTCTTGATTTCGTTGGAAAAACCAACAATTTGAGAGCAGAATTTTGAATTTGAGAGCCATTTTGACCAGAGTTTTTGTAAAATTTCGAGCTCACTAAGTTTCACCTGCCTCTTCTGATGTATGGGTCTACACAGACATTGTTTGATTGGCGCCCCAGTCGTGTCTCTCTCAGCAACGCTCCAGGTGATCCAATCCCTTGGTTTTCATGGCAGAAACAAATGAAAAGAAACCAAGGTCTTATTTAGGAAAAGGCCGTCAACCACTTTCAATGAACCAAAGAGTTTTCGATATCTTTCGCCTCATTTTCACAGGGTGTTTCATGTTTTCTTTCATTTGTGGATGATTGTGATGTTGTCATGGTTTTTCATCATTTGTAGAACCTATTTACATGGTTTTCTTTCATGTTTTCTCATGTTTCATGGTTTCATGATTGTGGATGGAGTAAAACCATGTAAAACCTATGACATACATCGACATAGCACATTTTGGTGAGATGAGCATCCACAAATCCCATCATGGGAACCGTGGCAGGTGAGTCGTTCCAGGAGGGGGGCAAAATTGGTGAGTCGTCCATGGAGAAATGGCCGAATTTTACTTTGGAAAACTGGTGTTTTTTTACATAAAAAATGGGATTCAACTTGGAAAAAAGGTGGTTTAACTAGAGTTTCAACTGTGGATTATAAGTTGTTCATAGATTGTGTGGACATGGGTATACGCTAACATTGGAAGTTTCGTGGCAACAAGAAATGATCAAAAAAAGCAGGATTTGTTCACAGCATTTTAAGGTGAGCCCCTCTAGCTATAAGATGGTTTCTGTTCACCCATCAAGTTGTGTGGTATTTCTTCACCATGAACCAATCCTAAGTTGGAGGTTATCCTCTGGTAAACTAACATAACTATGGAAAAACTAACATAACTATGGAAAGATCCACCATTTTCAATAGGAAAATCCACTATTTCTATGGTCATGTTCAATAGCTATGTAAACGTTTACCAGAGGTTAGACACATGGGTCCTTTTTTCTCCATAAGATATGACCATGGGACCTTTTCTCTCCATCAGATCCCACTAAAATCCCATCGGCCCAAGGGGTGATGGCCGGCCAGCGAACTTTGGGGACACCACATCAAAAACCAGCAACACATGAGGAATATCATGGAATATCCTATGAAAATTTGATGATTTTAATGGGGTCTCATGGGATTCTACTGGGATATTCCGAATTGATATTCCCTCATGTTTTCTGGTCAAGATAGCTACACACCCCACTAACATTCATTAACTATAGATGTAGCTACAATAAGCCCTTCTTCTGGTTTATAACCCCCATTAATCAGAAATTATCTAAAGTTACAGGTATAGTTCTAGTTATAGTCACAAGTTACAACTATAGTCTAGTTATAAGTATGCTAAGTCATAATATGTATATATATATATGTATATACTGGTTGGTGGTTTTAAACATTTTTTATTTTCCATAATATATGGGATAATCCTTCCCATTGACGAACTCATATTTTTCAAGATGGTTAAAACCACCAACCAGTATATATATGTAAATATATCCCATTATCCTACTTGTAGTTGTATCCCCATGAGAATATCCCCATACCATTAAAACATATTAACACCATCATTTTTCGTAGGATATCCCCATGAAGATTCCCAACATTTGCTGGTGAGCATAGATCTCAACCCCAATTAAAACATCCATTAACTATAGATATATCTCCAATAGACCTTACTAATGCTTCAGAAGCCCCATGAAAACTATAGTTAGCCTCTGGTCATCAAAGGTGGCAATAGACAATTCACCATGTATACCCTCTGGTAATTTAACATAGCTATAGAAAATCACCATTTTTAATGGGAAAATCCACTATAAATGACCATTTTCAATAGCTATGTAAACGTTTACCAGAGGGTATATCCCATGAATATCCCATTGAATCACTATAAAATCCCATTAAATCACCATTAAATCACCATGTTTTTACCTGTTTTACACCTCCATTTTTTCAGAGGATTTCCCAGCCTGCCAGCGGCCCGCCACCTTTGACTACTTACCAGGTACTTGGAGTGCCATCCCACTGTTGCTAAACTGGTAGGCCGTAAGTCCCCATTTCGTGGCCTAGTCTATAATATACTAATATACAGATGGATTATATGTATATCCTATAGTATATATCTATAGTATATCTAATGTATAGTATATCTATAGTATATCTATAGTATATATCTATAGTATATCCTCTATATATATAAGGAACTGGAGGATGATACTATAGATATATTAGCTAATGACTATAGATATATCAATAACAAACTAATAAATATAAATAGTGATAATTAATACATAGGTCAATTCATAGTTAATTCATTATGTATGGTTATATTCATGATAGTCAACTAATAGTTATATTATAACCATAGTTACTATATAGCATGGTTAACTATATATTCATTAACTAATAGTCATTATATCTGGTTATAGTTAACCATTATAGGTATAGTTCCATTGTTGATGGATATATAGTTGACCATATATTAACTATAGATATATTAACTATATATTCATCAACCACTAGTTATCCATTATAATATAATCATAACCATTATAGATAACCATTGAATGTAGTTAACCGTTTATATCTAGTTAAAGTTGACCGATGGATACCCTCTGGTAAACTAACAGTTCGCTATGGAAAACCACCATCTTAAAAAACGGTAAATCAACTATAAATGGGCCATTTTCAATAGCTATGTAAACGTTTACCAGAGGGTATATCCCATGAATATCCCATTGAATCACTATAATATCCCATTAAATCACCATTAAATCCCCTATAATTATTATACCATTATACCATCATTAATCACCATTAATCACCATTATCACCATTATCATTACACCATCAACAAAGTACTATATCCCATGCATATCCCATTGAATCACTATAAAATCCCATAGAAAATCACTATAAAATCCCATTAAATCACCATTAAAATCCCTATAAATTACCAGTGGGTATCTCCCTTCCAGGACCTCCTGTCCTTCGCCGAGAGTTTCTTCACCTCCTCCGACTTCGAGGTGCAGCCCCGCAGCGTGGTGGACGTGACGCTGGACGCGCACGCGCAGCGGCTGATCCGTGGCGGGGCGTAAACGTTTAAGGGGGGAACGGAGGAATCATGTGGGGTTAATGGTGGTTAATGGTGGTTAATAGTGGTTTAACAATGGTTTATAATGGTTAATAGGGGTTAATAGGGGGTGAATATGAGGTTGATAGTGGTTAATAGTGGTGAATAGTTGATAATTAATAAGGGGTTAAGGAATTAACATGTTTGTTCATGATAAAAATGGTTGATAATGGTTGATAATGGTTGATAATGGTTGATAATGGTTGATAGTGGTTAAGATGGGAATAGAAGGGGAAAATCATGGTTGTATAGTGGTTACTGTATATAGTGGGAATATAATGAGAATATGATGCTTAATAGTGATTGATTATCATTGTTGTTCACAATCTGCTTGTTATAGGTAACAATGTCTATTTAATGGTAATATAGCGATATACTGGGAATATACTAATGGTTAATAATGGATAATAATGGTCAAGATCTATCTGTCATAGGGATCTGGAAGATGTTGATGAGTGGGAATATGAAGGGAATAAATTCAAGGGGAATATAATGGTTAATGCATGGTCAATGGTTAATTTGTTAATGGTTAATCATTGTTAATCAGGGTTTGGTAAATGTCCATCAGATTCTGGGGATTTTGAACATCAATTTCTGTTGTATCTGTTGGAGATTATATTCTCAATAGTTGGGCGATGTTCAATGGTGGATAAAAACTAATAATGGTTCATGGTTGATTAATGGTTAAAAATGGTTATATTGTTCAATCGTAGCCAACCACGGCCAACTACGGCGGGCATGGTCTTGCCAATCTCCATTGGAGGCATGTATGAGCCCATACATGCGATCCATGTAACGAACTAGCAGATGTGTTTGCAAAACACGCATCGCAAGATCCACCAGACACTGGTGACAGCTCGCTTTGGACTCCTTGGCTACATAGCTCTTCCACTTCACTGCATTACAATAGTTGTGGTATCTTGAGCTCAAGCAGGCCTGTAGTCCAGTTTATAATGGTTAATGATGTTTAGTAATGGTTAATTGGGAGGTGGGTTGGGGACATATAGCGACATATAGCCAACCATATTGAACAACCAACGCCACAAACCTGCCATTTGGGGCCTACTTTTACCACCCATTTAGGGTGATATTGGGGATGGTGTATTATTGGGTTTACCACATCATTGATAACATCTACTTGTTACGGTTATGTGGAGGATGCCAATGGGTCGAAAAAGTGGAACTTCACCGATTTGATTTAATATTGATGGGGAAAATGATGATTATATTATAGTTGCAATCGTTTTTTCTTTTAGTTGATGCTGGCTGCTATCTGTTCTATGATTCTAATTCCATTCATTGAACATGTCCAGTTGTAATGAACATCTCCCTGGGTCTTAACCAGCTAGTACGAGGTCACCATTGGCAGTTGAATCATGGCCCCTGACTGTAATGAAATTAGTAGAATCGGAATAGAATTCATAGAACCTATGGAAAACATCATGTGAATTTCATAGGTTCTATGAATTCTATGATTTCATAGGTTCTATGTAATATAGCTATAGGTTCTATTGTTCTTAAAAGTCAATATCAGATTTCTTTATAGAATGGGCTAGCGCCCTGTGCCGCCGACCCCTCCTTTGTGGGGGCGTTCTGATGCTAAACCAACATTCACTGTAGCAATTTCTGGCCGCAAGGGTATCGGTTCGAAGTGTTACATCCA
>Ga0126342_10022283_pt1 | contig 10479 bp, 9 predicted proteins | sample Cyp1metagenome_FD_92528 | JGI IMG/M metagenome (GOLD analysis project Ga0126342, IMG submission 92528) | Coral microbial communities from Lord Howe Island, Old Settlement Bay, Australia - Cyphastrea 1 metagenome | ecosystem: Host-associated > Invertebrates > Cnidaria > Coral ...
AGTACTGGTTTCCGACTGTTTTCCGACTGGTTTCCGACTGGTTTCCGACTGGTTTCCGAATGGTTTCCGACAGGTTTCCGACTGGTTTCCGACTGGTTTCAGACTGGTTTCAGATTGGTTTCCGACTGGTTTCAGACTGGTTTCCTATCGGTTTATCGATCGATCGATCGATCTATCCATCTATCTATCCATCTATCCATCCATCCATCTAATCTAATCTAAAATAATCTAATCTAATCTAATCTATCTATCTATCTATCTGTCTATCATACCCCCAAAAGATGACCTGGGGGGGTTGGGTGTCCCCATTTTGTAGAGCCAAATCTGGCTTTTGGGGCCCCAGGGCTCTACAGAATGAGGAACCTGCCGCAAATCTAGCAAGGGGTTTTTCTCTACAAAATCAGGGCACCCAATCCTTTTTTTTTGGTGCACTTTTGTGATTTTCAGAACCGTTGGCCTCTACAAAGTGGGGAACCTGACATGAGCACACATTTGAGCAGAATTGCTACTTGGAATAAAGCAAGCCCTCAAAAATACAAAGATCCATTTTGTAGAGGGGTGATGTGAAAGAACCTTGGTCTCCCCTGAAAACCCTGAATTTTACAAGAATCCATTTTGTAAAGGCAATTCCTGTTCCACATTTCCAGTTTTTGTAACATCAATATAATTTGTAAATATATTTATGCACGTGAATGTTGACACACCCTAAAACCTCTACAGAATGAAGAACCTACAGTTTCACCAAATAATGGATTGGATTTTTTTTTGGGGATTATCTATCTATTTATCTGTCTATATCTATCTATCTATATCTATATCTATCTATATCTATCTATATCTATCTATATCTATCTATATCTATCTATATCTATATATATCTATCTATATCTATCTATCCATCTATCTATCCATCTATCTATCCATCTATCTATCTATCTATCTATATCTATCTATATCTATCTATCTATCCATCTATCTATCTATCTATCTATCTATCCTTCTATCTATCTATCTATCCATCCACCTATCTGCTCCCACCATCCCAAGATATCCCAAGTCATCACCCTCGTCTCATAACAATCGGAAGGCTTAACATGTGGGGTTATCTGGTCCTTTCATTTATATGCATGTCCACGCATATGCATACGTGGTCCCATATCTTGTTTTCACGGCCCCTGCAGCCTCCACCACCCCCAGCCACGTCCCAGGTTGGGGAAATAGATATATACATATACAGATGCAAACGTACCCATGTGTATATATAAACAAAATGTGTATATATGTATATATATATATACATATGTATGTATAAAAGTGTATATTTACGTATGTATGTATGTATGTATGTATGTGTGTATGTACGTATGTATGTATGTATGTATCTCTGTATATATATATGTACTACCCACATGTACACGTATATTAATCTATTTGTTTACATATAGATACGCACATACTTGTATAATCTTGTAAATTTCCAAATACATAAAGAAGCTATCAGAATCTCGGGATGAGGGGGGACCGCCAAACCCTGGGCCATATATATATATGTAAATAATAATATATATATATATTTAGGTATATATATATATCTATATTTAGGATACACATGTATGTTCATATGGTTTTAAATGTATACAAATACAACCGCATGTATATATACATATATGTATGTATGTATGTATGTATGTACAAATGCGCTTACACTTAACAGTACCTGTAAAGAAACGTCATCTAAGTATTCCTTTCTGAGCGTTTTACCTTTGCTCAAGCTTGCGCCCCAAAAGTCAAAGGAAAGACTTCAGCTGAGGCGGAATTATCTAAATATTGCAAGATGGTTCAAAAATTAAATAAGGTACCAAAGTCCGTCATTTTCGTACCTTCATATCATATCATAAAAACATCGTTAAGCATATAATTTATAATCGTCTCATATATTGCTTGTCAAGGCTCCAAGACGATGCTCGGGCTGCTGGTGACAGTCTCCCCAGCAGCCACCAATCGCAAGCTTGCCTCAATGGGCTCTACTGATGCTGCGCCAAAGTGGCACAACATTACGAAAAAAGCAACCGCTGTGTGAGGACAAGTTTGCGAAAAGCAGAATTTGATAGAACATGTCTGCATCTTTCTGCCACTTTTTGCCCTTGCTTGAGCTCAAAGAAGTCACGAACATGCTACCGCAAGCTGGCTGTGGGTCTATCTTGGCACACATTGAAGCAATGGGGCGTCCCGGGAGTGAATTTCAACACGCCCTACTCGTGCGCATACTTCTTAACCATTGCAAGCAAGGCACGTATGCACTGAGGGTGCCAGACACTAGTTTGCTGTCAATGCAAACGACAGGACTAGGTATCTGCCAGCATATCGAAGCTTCCACTGCGTTGAACAAGTCTCTGCAATCTGTGCCAGAAATGGTTCCGCTTGTTGAATCGCAAACTTCACTGCCTGCAAAGGGGAAAATGTGCAAAGACTGCATTCGGTCCAAGTTTCTACGCAAAAAATCGCATGATTGGAAGCCCTGCCTGCTGTCCAAGTGCCTTTAAACTCCTCGGAGACGCATGCTTGGTCAGTCCACCTAGAGCCGTACTTAAAGGCATTGTTGTCCTGTCAAAGTCGGGAACCAGAAAGCGCAGCAGGCACCCACCCACCTGCAATTTTACATAGTTCTATTGAATTCTGGGATCAAGTATATAAGGGCTTCTCTCGTCATCGAAGTGTCTAAGCTTCACCCAGCATGTCAGGCCATTTGCATCCCCAGTGAAAAAAGACACTGTGTTTGGTAATTTAATTCGTTGGAACGGTTAGCCAAGAGTTCGGCATGAATCTATCACCCGCTGGCTTTGGCTTGATGAGTTTTGGCAAGCGAATCCTGTTCGTCTTTGACTTCCACGCCGTAAAATGTCTCTCCGGTCTTGCTGTTGGTGCTGTCAATTCCCTGCACATAGTAGCTTCGAGCCTCGCTCTCCAGTTTTAGCGTGAAATAAGTAGCGCAGTGCATATCGAGAAAAAAATTCCCTTACTTCGAGTGATCCCACCGTGACAATTTATTCCCCACATCTTTGCGTGGGGTTCTTGTTTCTAGTTGTGCATTCCCGTCTGCCCACCGGCTCGCCCGCCCGCCAGCGCCGTCCGTTTGTCACACACAACTTTGTCACACACAACTCTTTCAATCTCTTTCATGGCATCCACGCCTTGGAGGCATTGACATGGCTTTTGGGCTTTTGTGTGGCAGGCATGCTGCTTACTGCACCACAAATCTTGGACACATTTTGTCACCCGCAACATTTTCACACGCAACTCCTTCACGGACAACACTGTCACGCACACACACACACAACTTTGTCACACCCAGTCTTTCACACACACGCAACCCTTTCACACACAACATTGTCACACCCCCCCACACACACAACTCTTCACCAACACACACACAACATTGTCACGTGCGCGCAACTCTTTCACACACACGCACACAAGTCGTTCACACGAACAGCTTTGTCACACACAACTCTTGCACACACAGCATGGTCACAATATTGTTACACAGCACTCTTTCACACACACACACAACAACCGTTCGCACCCAGCTCTTTCACGCAAAACTCTTTTACCCACATCTCTGTCACACACAACCTTTCACACACACACACAACTTTTTTTACATACAAGTCTTGAACACACATAAAAATTCTACACACGCATGCGCGCACACAAGCTTCCATACACAACTCTGTCAGACACAGTTCTTTGACATAATCTGTCTTCCACCATCGCCTTTCTCTTTCCAGCCTCTCCCATCCCATGTTCAAATCTGCCTGGTCCTTTTTGGAGGAAGTTGACATGTGGGGTTATCCGGTCCTTTAATTTGGCATTGTTTCTGACATCTCATCTGGATATATATATATATGATTGTAAATGTATATATATATATATATATGGCATATATATTTTCTGACAGTCTATTCTGGCATTCTATCTGACATTCTCTTCTGACATTCTATTCCGGCATTCTATCTGGCATCTATTCTGACATCCTATCTGGCATCCTTTCTGGCCCCTATGCTGACATTCTCTCTGGCATTTTTTTCTGGCATTCATTCTGGCATTGTATCTGACGTTCTTTTCTGGTATATTCTATCTGGCATCTATTCTGACATTCTCTCTAACATGGACACTGCCGGGCCTCAACCGCAAGCGCCTCGTGGCTGAGGTCCCACGGTTGAGGCCCGCAGTGCCCACTGAGATCTGGGGCTCGCTGTTGAGGTGGGGCTCGCAGTTGAGATGTGGCAGTGCGCGCTGAGATGTGGAGCTCGCGGCTGAGGTCCAGCAGTGCCCACTGCTATCTGGAGCTCGCCGCTCAGGTCCGGCAATGGGAAACCGAGCCTCGAACGGATAAACAAACTATATGGAAGTATACTGGCATATTTTATTGAAGCACAACTGCACAACACGATACAACGTGCAAAGAGTCCTTTTATGATTGCGTCAAGCGTTGGACATTCCGCAGCCAGGAGACACCACTGGCTGACACCCAACTTGTATCACCAGTGCTGCTTGTGCATGTTCCTTGAAAGTCCACCTGGAACATCGACTAGGCACTGTTCATGAAAATCATGGTCCAGTGACCAATTTTGCAATGAAATAATATGACGTGTGCGCTTCTCGTGCCCTCAGCTGCATCCTTCACGTATGTAAACAAATGTCAAAGAGGCAGCATATTGCCATGACATGGCACGAATCCCATCCCCGCCTGCAAAGAGAATGTCACCCTTTTTTCATTGGAAGTCACCTCAGTGATCAGTGGCTGCATGTACAAACAGATTCTTGCACAAAGGGGACAAATATAGATGCCCCAAACCAAGATAACCAAAGAAAAGGCAAGGGCCAGGCAGGCATTTTGTGTGCATCAGGCTTGTTCCGTGGGAGGTGAGGATGTCAAGTGCGTCAAATTCAATTGACTCCAAACACTCGGGCTGCAAAGATTTGAACGGTTTGCGCTTTCCACAGGGGAAAGGACCTGTAAATACCCAGAATGATTTGGTGTGAAACAAGGCCTTTTCAGTCCTTAAGCTTGCCGACGTTGCCCCTCTGGCTTGAAGCGAATCAATGCACTGAGAACTGCTTTCCCAGCTGTGCCCCTGACAGACACAGTGGTCTCTGTTGGATTTGAGGCCGTGAAGGAGCTCCTTGGTCTCATTGTCTTTGCACACAACTAAGCAGAGCTTGACTTCATCCAAACTGTCCGTGCGCACTCCCATCATAACTCTCATGTCTATTTGGCCTTGGATTGCTTGCAGTACGGAAAGCAGAGTGAAAGGAATGCCCCTGTAATGTTTGCCAGTTTCCGTCAGTTCCAGCACGGCTTAGCGCAGAAAAAAAATTGGACTGGGCCTATCATGCGAACAAACACGCCAAACGGTCTGGCATGGACAAACATGTGGAATGTAGACTCAGATGGTGTGAGCATGCCGGCCAAGCCAAGCTGCTGGGTAATCTGGCAAGAGGTCGGAGCAGAGATTGCAGCAAAGCTGAGTGTCAGGTTTCCAAGCAGCAAACAAGTTATTGAATTCCTGAGGGCAAAGGGCAAAGGGCAGAAGGGCTACGAGTAGCAGTCCTCTACGTTCGGGTTTGTTCCTCTGGGCTGCTGGAAGTGGAAGCCACAGCATAGCTGCAAAAAAAGTTAAGTATGGAAGACTTGTTCGGGGATCTTGGAACACCTTGCAGCGATGTGAAAATAAGGCTGAATCTGACGAAGACAGCCTTAAGCCTTTTGTCAAATAATGTATGTCCAAATTCACAGCATTATTTCCCGTAATTTTCTCATGTCTTGGGGGTCTCCTTGCCTGAAAAACAGACTATGGCACACAAGCAGTGCCTTGCAAATCACGAAGCGCAACTTTTTCTTGCATTCACCGTATATGGACTTTTTCGGAAAAGTCAAGCTCATAAAAAAGTGCTGGATCATCATTAGTCAAGAAGCCGCATAGCTTGAAGTGGTGGATCGCAAAGGATCTCAATACGCTTTGCACTTTTGAACTGAAACGGCTAAGCGCCCATGAGGCATACATCCAGTGATCGTTCATGCAAAAAGAAACAGGTATTTGAACAAAGGAAGTTGAGATTCATCAAAACTCTCGCCAAAGCCAGGCAAAGAAAACACCCCAGAAACGAGCAGTCTTGTAAGAAAGGCACGTGCTTTCCACTGCCAGTCCGTTCGGCACAAAGTCTCTCACGCAGCAAAGATGTGCTTATTTTCTCCTATCGCTGGCCGCTCATGCGCAACGTGCTCACTTTAGTCACCTTGGCTGCCATGTCATGCCAGCCATGTTTTGCATCTTGAGTCTTGAGATGTCTTGAGTGCACGTCTGAATACAATACATCTATGTATATACTCTCTATGTGCATCTAGTCTCTGTTACTAAGCGTTGCGCCTTGCTGGTTGGAGTGCACCGGCCAGCTGGCATGATACCGACCTAGCAGAGTTCGGTTCAGCTTTTGCAATGCAAGCCCTGGCTTTGAACCTGGCAGTACAATTGAAATGCAACCATCACAGCGATGGCTCTCAATTGCCATTTTAGACTTGGAAACAATATAGCACAAAATCATTAGATAGTGCAAAGGACGCCTGGTGAAAATCATTGGGTAATGAATGCGCAAAATGGTTGAAACAATGTAAACCCTTGCTTGACCTAATGATATCCCAAGCTGACGGCCTGCTGTGGTGCCTGCACCGGCAACCCCGTGGAATCTCACTTTCTGATGCTTTGGAATTGTGGCAATTGAGCTGGTTGGATGCGATGTGGTAGAACTGACATGATCATTCCTGGTCTACCAAGTTTCACACTGCTGGAAGAAGGGCCAGGAAAAAACGACTTGGGCCAATTAAACCGGCAGCCATGTACAAAACGATGTGACAACATGTGACAACTGTGGTTCGCAGTAATGCCCGTGCTGTCCTCTGCCGAACCTGTCAAATTGCAAGGCTCACGCATCCTGGAAACTTGTTTGCTTCAGATCAATGGGATGTTGGAAGGGCTGTTGAAAAAGGGGCATTTGTTCATGACCCTCCCAACCTAGATGAAGGTGCCTGTACTCCCTTGAGCCAAAGCCAACATAACCCTGAAACTACCTCAACATGACCCCAAACGCCCCAAAACTGTCCGTATGTAGCCCTAACATACACTACTGCACCTTACCGCGCAAGTTGCCCAAAATAGGCCCGACATCATTGGTTTCACGCTTGCTGACACCAACAAGGCTTCGTGGCTGCGTGCCAAATAAGTCAGCACAAACAAAAAGATCAATCAAGCCTAAGAGATGCACCAGGGCACTCCTAGACACTTGACAACTGCCTCAGCCATCCCGACGCTGATCGACGACGCTGATCCGTACTCAGAGGTTCTGATCCCTGACGATCCCTGACGCTGATCCCGCTCCACTGATTCTAACATTGAACTTACTCGTTTGTTTTGGGCCTGTACGGAGAAGCCTTCAAAGGCTCGGCAATCTTCCCCCTCTCTCTCTCTCTCTGTCTCTCTCTGTTTCCCTTGCAACATCTCTATCTGTCGGTCTTTCTGATTCTCTTGGCTCGTTGTTGCGTCTTCTTCTTTCATCCTTACTTGCAGCAAAGGTCTCAGCATGTTCATCCCTATTTATTGAAAATCTAGCCTCAACGTGCCATGAACTTCGAAAGCTTGAGTTGGAGAACAACCACCGTTTCAGCTGGGAAGAAACAAAGTTGTCCTCTCCACCATCGCAGGAACTGTGAATGCGCTCTGCGCCATGCGTGCCTGGCTTAACTCAGAAACAGCGATTCATAGTTCATAAAAAAAACATGAGCACTGCAAACTCAAGAGTTCGGGAACCGATGTAAGCATGACCATGCAGCTCCTAGATTTCACGAAACACAAATTCTCATTCTTGAGCCGAAACATATGTGAAAGAATCCTCAAACTTCCCTCAGAACCCTTATGTAAAACACAGCACGCAGCGTGCATGTCCAGAGGCCAACACCATGCTCAGCCCGCTTGGCGCAGCCTCATCCAGGTCTCGGATAACACTTTCAAGTTTTGGTAAAAATCGAAACCGGACACCTTCACAAAGCGACAACATGTTTCTAAAATGAAACATAAGAAAGGATAAGGGAGGGATAAGTGCAACGGGGCAAGGTTCACAACTGATCCCTACTGCCCTTCTGTCTTCTATTGGGGGCCCCGCCACATAGGTACGTATATGCATACTATATTGTTTTTTTTATAGTGCATTGTGCGGTATGCTACTGCATACGCATAGTATTTAATTTGTATATCGTTGTATTGTGCTTTTGCATTTTTGCATGTTGCATGTTTGCATTTTCAGTAGTAGCCACATTCGCACTGGCATTTGTATTTGTATATTCTTGCATTTTTGTATTTGCGTGTGTAGTCGCATGTGTATTTGGCATTTGCATCTGAATTTGTATTGTATGTTTGTGTTTTTGTAGCAGTATTTGTATTTGTAGTCGCATTTGCGTTTGCATGTGTACTATTGTTGTATTTGGATTTGCGGCTGTACGGTTTGCATGGGTATTTGTATTTGCATTTCAATTCGTATTTGTGTTGCTATTGGTATCGTATTGTATTTCCATTCAAACTAATGCGCGCGTAGACACACACACACGTATATATATATATATGTGTGTGTGTGTATGTGTGTGTATGCCTGTAACTGTAGCTACAAAAACAAATTTATCTATATATACAAGCCTGCAGGGCAAGTGGGCAGTCTGAAGGGATGAAAGAGAAGTGGCCACAAAATGAAGGCAAGACATAAGCGGGTCAAGAAATGTCAAGCTGTAGGAAGGAATATGTTTCTGTCCCAAACGCCTAAGTGGAGACCTCTAGACCAGAAACGCAGGACAGGGCAACTTGAACACATGGAGCATTTCATACAACGTGGCCGGATGCGCAGGGAAAAATAACACCGCAGCCTCTACTGCTATGTGCAAGTGCCCAAGTTGAGTTACGCCGACTGGGCGAAAGCAAAAGACGCAATATCTATCTATCTATCGATCGAACTATCTATCTACCCATCTATCCTTCTATCTGAATGCATAATCGCATTAAAAAGTATTAAAAACCTACCATATAAGCAGCCGTGGTTTGGCTGTGTGTCCGTCTATCTGCGAATATAGAAATACAGTAGTACCTCGGCAAACCGGGGTGGAAGCATCAAAGACAAAGCAATCCCACGCGCAGTGCAGAAACCATCTCTTGACATGTCTTCTTCCTGGCTTCTCTTTTCCTGACATGTCCTTCTCAGCTTTCTCCTCCTCTCATCTCATCTCAGCCCTTCTCATATCCTCTCATCTCTCTTCTGAGCCTTCTCTCAACTCTTCTCAATTTATCTCTCCTCATCTAATCTCGCCTCGCCTCAGCTCTTCTCTTCTGAGCCCTCCCTCAGCCCTGCTCAACTTACCTCTTCTTACCTCAGCCCTTTTCAGCTCTTTTATGCTCTTCTCTTCTGGGCCTCCTCTCAGCCCTGCTCAACTTATCTCTCCTTATCTCTCCTTATCTCAGCCCTTTGTCAGCTCTTCTCAAGTCTTTTCAGCTCATCTCGGCTCTTCTGAGCTCCTCTGAGCTCTTCTCAGCTAATAGATCCTCTCATCTCTTCACAACGCTTCTCTCTTCTGACTTTCTCCGTCTCTGATCTTCTCCCTTCTGACTTTCTCCATGCCTGAGCTTTTTCCTGGCTGTGCTTTTCCATCTGTCCATATTGTCGAAAGTTTAGCTTCCAAACTTCCTTCGACAATAAAGCGAAATAGCTTCTGGCAATCAGCTATACTCAAATGGCGTGATTGGCGCTTTTTGGTTCCCAGCCGCAGCTATCTGACAATCCCTGAATATCCCCATGAAATGCCATTGCATTCTTTCAAATCCCTAGGAAAGCTTTCGCATCGTTATGCTGAATGCTGTCTTCAAGTTCGTCTCACAACCAGATTTCCAATTGGCAGTTCTTGCAGGAGCTCCTCCGTCGGCCCCAGAGGCCGAAACTTCCTCCTCGGGGGCTCACGGGTGGTGCCCACCGGATCCTGGCTTGGTGGCCTGAGGCCAGGCGCGACGCGCTCTGCGGCCTTCTCGGCCGCCTTGGCAGCCTTCTCGGCCGCCTTGGCAGCCTTGACCTACGCGGGACACAACACGGGACCTGAGCGTCTTTGTGGCAAATGCCCCAGGTCAGCAGGCCGATCAAACCTTTAGCTTGCTAGTGCGCAGTCGCTCGACCGAACCGAGTCCCAAGATGAGCGGCTCGCCTCAGCTTTGAAGTCTTCCAGGCTCTGAGGCTCATCCAGTAGGTTGAAGAGCTGGTTGCACTCTTCGTGGATGGCCTTCATTCGTTCCTCCTCCTCCTCCTTTTTCTCACGGCCAGCTTTGGTGCGCCCGTCAATCTTGTCTTTGCCTCCGAGGGAGATCCCGTGACTGTTTGTTCTGTGTCTATGAAACT
>Ga0126342_10022284_pt1 | contig 10479 bp, 9 predicted proteins | sample Cyp1metagenome_FD_92528 | JGI IMG/M metagenome (GOLD analysis project Ga0126342, IMG submission 92528) | Coral microbial communities from Lord Howe Island, Old Settlement Bay, Australia - Cyphastrea 1 metagenome | ecosystem: Host-associated > Invertebrates > Cnidaria > Coral ...
ATGTAAAATGATATATATATATAATATTTTAATATATAATCTCTATATATAATATAATATTTGTATTATATATTTATTATAGATATTATAGATATTATTTTATAGATATATATATATATGTTATATATTATATATAATATAGATATTATAGATATTATTTAATATATATATAATATAATATAATATAATACAATATAATATAATATAATATAATATAATAATATAATATAATTTAACGTATAATATAATATAATATTTTATTTTGTTATATCATAAATATATATACATATATTATGTCATCACCCTGCAGTAGATAATGTATGTGTAGATGAACCCCCCATGACTTTGGAAGCCCCCATTTGCTGCCTCAATTGTCAGGTGGATGAAGGCTGTGGAACTGGTGGGCAGCTGGCAGCTGGACATAGCTGGACATATGCAGCGCATCCTTCACTCTCACAGAATCTTGAGCAACCGTGGTGGTACTTGCTTCACTCGGTGCAGCCTACCATACTTTTGTCGTGGTATCCCTTGCGCTTGGGATTGGTTGCCACCACGGGATCAATGAAGCAGTTGTCTCCATGTTGGTTTGCGCGATTCCTTCCGTGCCCTGAAAATCGCAGGCAAGAAGAGTGACGAGAAGAAGACTTCGCTCTACGACATGGACAGGCAGGAAGGGAAAACAGATTCCATTTGCCCCAAAGGGACCACTGCAGGAGAAAGTAAAAGCCGATGGTCTATGGTTGTTTCTTGGGGGATTTGATCTACACTTGCACAGTTTCATAATTATTTTTTTCGGTTGATACCCCAGATTGATTCAACTTCTACAATGAGGTGAAAATCGCCCAACTCAAAAAAAGATCAATGGGGCGTAAGATTATCCCAGCAAGGGAAGATAAGGGAAGCCTCCTGGTCTACGAACCGGAAAAAATTGGGGAGATGTACTGGGGCCCATGGGCCGTTTGGCATTCAGGCGTCTCAAATTGTTGGAGGAGGAAGTGCAGAAACTCGAGGAAGAACAGCATCTGGGACCAGCACGTTATATCTCCCGGACGGTGGACCACGGTCGGACCACGTCACATTTGATAGGAGCATTTGGTTCATGCGATATGTATCAATGTGTGTATTATTTTTAGACATCTTTAGACAAGAAAATTAACATGACAGTGCCCAAGGTGTGCCCCCCAGGATCTGTTGCGGACAGATTTCCAGGCACAAAGGGTCCCCAGGGGCCACGGTGGCAGTCCTCTGCTGAGGTTGCAAGAAAAGAGCTGGGAAATGAAGGGTGAGGCGCAAGCAGCCAGAACTCAGGATGGATCCAGCTCAGAACTTCTGGGGTCAGACAAGTGAAAATATACATGGCTTGATATATGTGCCATGGTCAAAACATGGTTCATCTTCGCATAAAAGAGGATGTTCAGCCCCCTATTCGCAGGGGTGTATATACACCCATTGTAAGGATTCCCAATACTGGTGGGATTACCATACCGCATATACCATGTCTCCATTACGTAAACAGAAACACACACCCACACATATATATATATATATATATATCTATATGTATACGTGTACACACATATATATATATGGACATACACATGTATAGATATAATTATATATGAAATATATACACATATATATATATAGAGAGGTTATCTTCCATGCATTTGGCCTGCAACTGCCCCAGAAAGTGGTGATTCGGCGATCCTCATTCTTGGTGCCAGGTCTTTGCCAAGCAACGTCCTATGAACTCGTTGTTGGAGGCCACACGTTGAGCTGGGCCGCTGGGCGCAGGGTGAGTTCAGTGTTGAGGGAAGAAAGGGGAGTCTACAGATGGAACGCCTCTTTTGAAGCTCTTAAGTCAAGGTTTGGAATGTCCAAGAAGTGAACATCCTTGATGGATGATATACAAGGCAGCATGGGTGGCTCAGCAAGTATTTTGACTCAGAAACCAAAGTTGCCAGCAGTTTTTTTTTGAACTATATAATTGGTTGCACAGACATCCCGCTCCATACTTTCTGTTCAGCCGCGCTGGTAGCCACCTTGGTGCCCAGAAACTGATCCCACAGAACCAGGTTGCTCTGGACCAGCCCATGACCCACTTTGCAGCGCGCAGAGCGGAGGACGCTTCCTTCTGGATCATGGTTTTGGATGATTGCCGTAGAGTTGATAGATGATCCAGGGGATGATGGCAATAGGCATTGGAAAGCATGTCAAACATGTTTCTATGTCATTCGGCCAGTTTCAGGCACACAGCAGCAACAACATCTACCAGTTTTCTACCAGTGACCAGCTGTACGTCTAGCATCGGATCACTGTAGGATCTAGCGGGAGATGCCGAGGATGAGGTACGCCACCAGGGTCCAAGGAACAGTTTAGAAGTGGCAGCTTTTCTCAAAGTTTTTCCTTCGACAAACTTCGGAAACAGGAAAATCAATGGATCCAAGTCAGATTGAACAGATTAAGAATACTGTGGGAAAGCCTGGCTGCCACAAACCATCATAAACTATCATAATAAACCTACCATGACTAGCCATGGTCAGACGACTATGGTTTTTCTCCCCAGGCATTGGAGGACGCCCCGGGTGCGGATACCTTGGCAAAGACGCCCAAGTTTGACTTGGAGGCCGGGTCGGGAACCGCTTGGGCGAAAATGGATGGTTTATGGTGGTGAAACCAGGCATAGGCACTCTGGCGGGGAGATAGTGACTGATAGTGGGATACAATGGATATCTATCACCAACAATTGATCATATTTGGGTGTGTCCCAAAATAGGGAAATCATGATGAATAATCCAACATGACTTAATGGGGGACATGATGATAAACCATGGGATTTTGGGGTACTGTGCTCCGCGTGGTCTTCATTGATGACAATGAAGCGGCCTTAGATAGATGCCTCCCCTTAACCAGTCTTTTCAGATTGAGTTGGTTTCGTGTGTTCCTCTGCTGTATATTTTTGACATGTCCTGGCAAAACCACAAAGTGTAGCTGGAATGCCACGGCAAATGCCTATGATATGCCAATGATACTCTCAGTAGATGGTCAACTATACAGGATTGCTCCAATCCACTATCACTATAGGTAAATGATGGTAAATGATAGCCACAAGGGGAGAAACTTGATGATTTGGCCAGATTTTACCTCTATATTTGCCCAGTTGCTCATCAGGGGTATTTGCCCAGCTTCCGCACTGGCAGGGCATCATCAAGCAACGCGTTTGGGACGAAGCCTTTGATGATGTGGTTTCTTCGCTTGAATCAGGATTCACTGGGATTTCAAGGGAAATTGACTACGAGGGGTCGGTGATGGGTATATTGGAGTGACACAATCCGACTTTTCACGTCCAGAATTGTCCAAAAAACAGAAACTGTTGTGATTCCAAATTGACGCGGGATGCCGGTGATGGCTCAACCACAGAGGATTCTCTTGGCTTGACATTCTTAAGTTCATAGGAACATATCCGAAAGGACACGCACACACACAGATATGTATATGCATATATATATATACATACATATGTATAATAATGAATAAAACAATAATAATGAATAAAACAATAAGAATGACTAATATTAGCAATAAACGCTAGATAATGACAACCATAAGGATCATAATGACAAGAATATTGATTAATACATAGTACCAATGACACTAGTGATACTAGTCATTACCAATGATGAATACTATGACGATGAAGATTATGAAGACGATGGTGGTGATGATGGTGATGATGATGTTGATGACAATCATGACGACGAGATGAGAAGATGAGAACATACAATGGTATGATATATGATATATGATATATATATATATATCGATATATGACATATGACATATATGATTTATGATATATGATACATGATATATGATATATGAATATATGAATATATGATATATGAATATATGAATATATATGATGTTTGATATTTGATATATGATATATGAATATATGAATATATGATATATGACATATATGATATATGATATATGATATATGATATATGATATATGATATATGATATATGATATATGATATATTAACATATGACTATATGAATATATGTGATATGATATATGAATATATGAATATATATGATATTTGACATTTGATATATGATATATGAATATATGATTATATGAATATATGATATATGATATATGCATATATATATATATGATATATGATATATGTTATATGATATATGAATATATGAATATATGATATATGATATATGATATATGATATATGATATATGAATACATGAATACATGAATATATGTGATATGATATATGAATATATGATTATATATGATATTTGATAATTGATATATGATATATGAATACATGAATACATGATATTTGATATATGCATATTTATGATATATGATATATGATATATGATATTATAATATATTATATTTATTTATATATAGCGATCATATCCCCCTCCCCTCTTTGGATTTGATGGATCCAGCAGTCCTTAGGTCCGCAAGACGCAACTGCCGCCTTCCCAGCGGCCACAGTCGGCTGAGGAGGCACTAAAAATTGAGGCCGTTTGAGGTGATTTTTTGGGGTTCAAAAAATGGGATCCTTTGAAACTGCCGTGTTTTCATGGGGAATTTTGTGGCAAACCATGGGACTTTGTTTTCAGTTGTTGTTTGATGGCAAACTAATGGCGAAGTTGGCGACAAACCATGGGACTTTGATGGATTTTGGAGTTCGAAATTTTGAGACAAAGCCTTGTTGATAGGAGAAACGTGTCGGGAACTCTGCAGCCTTCAGCTTTTCAATTCCAGCCAGACCTTGTCAAAGGGATAAGCCTATGGACTAATAGCGTATTCCAGCTTTTATGTCCTTAGTGACCCAGTTTTATAGACTCTTAATCCACTCTCAAAGGGATATTTTGAACAGATGCTCTCCGGACAACTAACATAGCTATGTCAGTTTGCTGGTAGCTGGAATAGCTACGAACCAGCTCTGATACTTTGGGAATCTTTGGGATTTCCGTTGTTTGCCTCAGGACGCAGTGGAAACGTTGAACTTTGAGAAAAGCCGTGTGGGTTTGGGCGACATCTACGCGAAGCAGTACGAGGCTGGGCTCGCGATTGCGAAGGGATGTGGGGAGCGGAGGTGACGTGATGGGTGTAGATTGAGCTTGAGCTATAGGGGTGGCTGAAAATAGGGAAAACATGGGAAAACAGGTGATACTACGTTATACTACTAAGTTCTACCATATCACAAAAACTGCAATGCCAGCTTTTCTATAGGAAGATGATGACTAGATACTCCTGTTTGACTTATGTGTCAGTGTGATAGATATATTGTGAAGGTCTATGTGGTGGAGTTGATGGTGGTTTCTCTGAAAATTTGGTACCAAAAAACATCAAAAACCACTGGGGTTGATCATTTATTATTTATGAATATTTATTATTCCTATTAACATTGCCACAAATGGATAGTTTTTTTTGTATATCCAATCTTCCGACCCAAAAACCATTTTTTGACATATCCCATAAGAAATATTCCCATCATATTCCACAAATAGGGAATAGGAGGTTATATCCCACAAATTTCCCATATTCCCATTATCTCATTCTATTCCCCATAAATAGCCATGTCCTTGGTCCAGTCCCTGGGGTCCCTGCTCCAGCCGTGCTGCAAGGCTGAAATGCTCGGCCACCAAACAGATGCTGCGAAGGCGGAAGATAAGGCGCGGTGGCCGGGGCTGAGTGGTGAAGGGGATGATCAACTGGCAAGGAGACCGCTCCAGAATATTCCATATATAATTACATATAATATTATCCAATATAATATATTACATATTTTTTTACATATAAATATGATACATGTATGTATATATATAGATATATACATGTATGTATACATAATGTAAAATTGTGCGAGGAGAGAGGGAGTCTAGAAAAAATCACACAGTCGAGTGCAGCCGAGCAGACATCACATATAGTACAATATAGATTAATATATATATATATACACACATCTAATATGATACATACATGCATCACACACATATGTACAGTGTATTTATACAGTTATATATAATTATATGTACATGTATGTATATTATATATATACATAATTCCGCACGAATCATTTGTTATATTAATATATAGACAATATATCATCCGCGTCACCATACGGTACACGTTAATCGCTCTTCAGCGGCCAGTTTGACACGAACTTCTTCCTGTCAGGAGAAGGCCGAAATCAAACAGCTTTTTGCGAAGATCATGTGGGGTGGCATAGAAAACTGTCGAATCTGGGCACCTGCAACGTGCTGAAGTCCATAGGTATTCTGAATTGAAATCTGAGAACAACTTTTTGGCATGTTGCAGAAACGTGAAATCGCGGTAAAATAGTCTTATAACATCTTATAACTTATTTGTCTTTCTGGGGATTGCTATCACAATGATTACTTTGCAGCCACTTTAGATCGGAGCTGTGAAGATGTCGACAGTGACCTCGAAGAGCTCACCTGGGGACCTGGGGTTGAGGAACGCAGTGATACAGTGGATGGGAGAAGTCCTGCACCAGTCAATGGGTCCTATAGGTGGTTTATCCCATTATTTATAGGGTTTCAACATGTTTCAAGCATCCAAAATGGTGCAGGATTTCGCAACCATCCACAGTACGTTCCTAGTCTTCAACGTTTTCACTGAAAGATGCTTCTGCCATGAGACACCAATCCTGGCACCATTGGATGAAGGTGGAACTTTTTTCGCGCTGAAGATGGAGCAACGATTTCAAGAGATCAGGTTTCAGTCTTTTAGTTTCACCAAGAGCCATTTGTTTCAGCCATGCCAAAGTCATGTGCCCTTGGAGCAGGATGTGACACAAGTGGCACCACCATCCGCTTGCAATCGGTGACATAGTTGTGTGGAAAAGATTGGGACGGTCCAAAGACCCTGGGACTCTGAGATATTCGTCATGAACTTGACCCAATACATCCCAATACCCATCTATATAGTTCCTAAAGACTCAAATATTTTGGGGTGGCTCAAACCGCACCTCCAACTATTGCATTGTTGGGGCCTCATATTTCCAGTTTTGTAGGAAATATGACCATGAACTCCAGTTTTTTTGGATTGAAGCCACAGGACAGATCCCCGTTCCATTCCGCAAGTTGTATTTCCAATCATATTCCTCCAGAACATTGTAGGATATTAAAACAATTTGAAACATTTATTGCATTCGATTCATTCAATGATTGAGTGAAACAAGCGGAACGGCAAGTCCAGCTTGCGAGAAGCGAGGTTCAAACTGGACCAACTCTCGAATGCGCATTTTACGTCAGGATGCCTCAGTGATGCCGCCCGCTACTATTGTTCATGTGGTTAAAAATGAGAACCCCTGAAACGATCTATGGGGGGGAACATCATCTACAATAAGCTGGGCCCAGTCCATAAACTCCAACACACACCTATGGTGTCTCTTTAACCGATGCCATTTGGGGGGGATCCCTTCAAATTTCATAAACAATGCAGTTGGCCAATCAGTTGAGTTGCAATCTATTGGTCTCCATCATAGACTTCCCCCTTTGGCTGCCATGGAAGCCATGTCCCATTGAGTTCGATGATTGATCCATTGCAAACCATCAGCAGCTCCTAGGCCACGTCCACCCATGGTGGGCGCAGCTGCAGATGCGGCTGCCAAAGTGCCATCACTGAAGATGGAGGAGGGGACGGGGCGTTGCGATGCAGGGATGGAAGGTCACTAAGAAATCTAAGAACAATAGCCACTTACAAAAGCTGTACATTGGTCTGCTATGGTTTACCTTTTTTGTTGTTCCTATGGATTTATTTACTAAATCTTACTAGTTAATCCATCTTAATCCCAAGATTTGGCATCAGGAGACGATTCCGTTGATGGTCTCCGATGCCGCCCTGCAAGCGCCCGGAGTTCTCAGAGCCAAAGGTGAAGCGATCCAGCACTCAGGTTTTTTTTGCTGGGGTTGTTAAGTGATTTTAGTGGAATTTTTAGTGGAATCAAGTGAGATTTTCCAGGATTCACTGTCACCTTCTGCCCTTCCGGTTGTGACCGGGCTGTTGATATTGATTCGTTTTGATCTAAGAAGATCTATTGATTGAAAGTAGATTGTATACATACAGTGGTCGCACTAACGTTGATAGTATTGATGGGTATCAATACAAGTAAGGATTATGATATATAAGCAGACATATATAATAGTGCTATTGTATGTATGATACGTGGTGAAATATAGATCTAATATGATCTAATCTAATGTAGTGTATCATAAAGTTTAGGTGATCTTTGAATGAATTTGATGAACATATTGTAGTATACAGTATATAATATATATAATTCATAATACTGATGTATGACTATATGATATGTGCACTATAACATATTTCAATGTGGTTGATATATGATACATGAATATACAGTAATATATATTATGTGATACATGGCATATGACATGACATTTCATTTGCAAGCTATTATGGTATATATATATATACGTATGTACACATCATATGAATCTGGTACCGATCATAATATGAAAAGTAATACATATATATATATATGCACGCATCAATAGACAATGAAGAACATGTCGCTTATACACATATGTGTTTGAATATACAGTATATATATATATACACATAGACGGGAGATCTATGCCATATATTACACGCGATTCAAATAAGATGTGGAGAACCCACCATTCATAGACAATTGTCCGAACGGGTTTCCCCATGGGCTTTCCAGATCTAAACGTTTACCCTAGGTGCTATAAATCAAATTGTTTGGCACCATATACAATAATTCATCATTTCATGATATAGGAATGTAATTTACATTATATAATAAATCAATGGCCATTTCGGATACCAAATTTGGAGGTACCTACCATATACAAGGCATATTTTCCAGGGGGGATATACCTCCAATTTCTATGGCTTTATACGGTACAGTACCGCCAATTCAGGTAGAAATTGGGCATTGAATAAACCTGCGAATGTAGAATGCTAAGACAGTTTAATTTTGCCAATCTCTGGTTCCAAAAAAACAAACAAATTATCGAAGGAAGTTTAGAAGTCAAATAACTTCCGACTTATGGACAGACGCAGCAATAATGGTGAGAGCAGTCAGAGAAGAGAAAGAGTCAGAAGAGAAAGAATCAGCAGAAAGAAGATCAAGGTGCGCGAAAAGGTACACAGGTCGCGAAACACTGTGTTTTTCCAATGTTTTGTGGCTCCGGAGGGTCGAAGAGTAGGCTCGCTAAAGCCGCGGGTGCGGAGCCATCTGGTCGCATGAGAGATGAAAAATTGCACGCCGCTGTGGCGCGAAGCTCATTTTGAAGTCAAAATGTTAAAAGCACCTCGTGCTCGGAGCACTTGTGGAAGTTGAGATGCAAAAAGTGCACGCCGTCGTGGCGCGAAGCACATTTAGAAGCGAAAATGTCAACAGCACCTCAGCATCGGACCGCTTTTGCAAGTTGAGATGTAAAAAAAGTGCACGCCGCTGTGGCGCGAAGCACATTTCCAAGTCAAAATGGTAAAGCCACCACATGTTCGGACCACTTTTGGACGTTCAAGCGTTGTTTTCTGTGGCAGTGGCGATGGATTCTGCACCGTGTCAAAAGTGAGCCAAATGTGTGGGTTCTCAAAAACGATGGCAGGCGTAGGATGTTTGAAGAGGACCTGCAAAGATACATGTCGTTTGGCAGGCGCAGTCCAAGAGACATGTCCATCAGACATATGAGGAGGTCACGGAGCTGATTTCTCTGAGAGGGGTTGCATTTTGGAGCATCAGATCTGCAGGTTTGCCAGAATGATTTTGTGTGACAGGTGCAGCACTTCGTATGACCTGCCCTCACTTTTTCGTCTCACGCATTCTTTAGAGACATGGGATAGAAGAAATGCAAAACGTATTGGTACGAGGCCATCAGCTCTGCACACAACTTGCCATTTTTGAATGTCAAAAGTTGAAGAAGTCTCGCAGGATTGCCTCCTTTTGATTCCTTTTGGGGTTGTCAACTTGCATTTTTTAAAGGAAGTCTGGCAGAACTGCTGCGTTTCGGAACTGCCAACTACCACCTTTGAAGGAACCCTCGCATAATTGTTTCCTTTCAGATAGAATGATTCATAGATCGACGTGTCGATAGACAGATCGATTCCGATCTAGATAGATAGATATAGATAGATAGGTAGACAGATAGATAGATCGATAGATAGATAGCTAGATAGATAGACAGACAGATACATAGACAGACGGATAGACAGATAGCTGGATAGTCCAGTCAGATAGATAGATAGATAGATAGATAGATAGATAAAGAGATAGAGAGAGAGAGAGAGACAGACAGACAGACAGACAGACAGACAGGCAGGGAGGCAGGCAGGCGGGCAGGCAGGAAGGCAGGCAGGCAGGCAGGCAGACAGACAGACAGACAGAGAGACAGACAGACAGACAGACAGACAGACAGG
>Ga0126342_10022285_pt1 | contig 10479 bp, 8 predicted proteins | sample Cyp1metagenome_FD_92528 | JGI IMG/M metagenome (GOLD analysis project Ga0126342, IMG submission 92528) | Coral microbial communities from Lord Howe Island, Old Settlement Bay, Australia - Cyphastrea 1 metagenome | ecosystem: Host-associated > Invertebrates > Cnidaria > Coral ...
AATGGCTGGAACTGACCTTGTGATCCCTTCAGCGGCCAAAGGCATTAGTTTGCTGAAATCAACTCTGTCCCTCATCCAAGAGAAGAAACAAGAGCACAACCTTCCTGCTCCATTCTCAACCTACAAGGTGGTGCCCCCAAGTTATAAGTTAAGTTATAAGTAGGGTTAACTAGGGTTATAAGTAGGGTTAACTATGGTTATAAGTATGATAACTCATGTTGAAGATATAACTAAGTTGTGGACTTATAACATGATTTATGTAACTTATACCTTATAGCATCAAAAAAGATAGTTAGAAGTTACACGAGTTAGCTTTTTTCATGGTATATTTGATACCCGGTGAGTTGTTGCAGTTGTTCATATGTTTTTGGCAATATGTTGCAGCTTTTTTCGTCTCAAACGTAGAAAATAGGTTCCCATAGTGGTCGACAGCATGGCAGCTGCAAATCTGCAGCAGCCGGAGCAGCCGGAACAGGCCGCGGTTCGGGCTGAAATGCAAGACTGGATGACTTATCCTGTCTTCATGCGCCGGACCATGTGGGATACTCTTTTTTCTGAGGAGACCCAGTTGAAGAAGATGGAAATGGTTTTGCAAGCCATGGTGGACTTGGGTTTGCGTCACCCAAGTGAGCGCACCCTTTGCATGGTTTGTTCCTTGATCGTGCACACTGCGCCTGAGCAGCAGCAGCTGCGGCGAATCGAAGAGGATGCTGTGCGTGCTTCTTCGATGTTGAGCACCGTGAAGTCCGTTGCGAAGAGGCTTGCGACGCGTGCGAAGCAGCTGCAGCAGCCGCTTGTGGGAGGCCAGTACATGGTCACCTTGCCTGGGACTGTGGAAGAGCTGCCTTGGATTGTGAGTCAGAATTTGTATCATACCATTGTGCACTATCCTCCACCTGTGGATTTGAATCCCATCTGGAGATCTGCCAATGCATGGATTTGCCGGAACACCAATGCGAGGTTGAGGCAACAGGCTCCGCTGCAGCCCGGTGGTTTGGATCCGCATGCGCTTGCGCAGCAGACAGCAGTGGTAGCTGGTACCATGCTTGCTTTGGTGAATGGTGGGCAGCGCTGTGAAGGTTTGCCAGGCTTGCAAATTTTCCAAGGCCATCCACAGCAGCCCCGTGGTCCGTCAGCATTGCATTTGGCTTTGGAACGTGCGAGTGAACCGGCTGCGCCCACTCGTTCGCTTGCTGCGGGTCAGGTGCTGCCTCGGGTAGCAAGTGCGCCGTTGGCTTTGGAAGATGGGTCGCCTGAGACTATTCCCTCGGTGGTTGTTGCAGCAGCTGCGGTGGCTCCAGAACCTGCTGGCACAGCTTCTGACTTGCCTGAAGCTAAGCAAGCTGCAGGGGCTGAGCAGTGTCAGCCGGAGCCGGCTGTGGATCAAGGTTTGGCTCGGAGCTTAAATGCTTTGGCACAGGCACACTACGACAAGGAGTTGCCAGACTTGCCAGATCGAGACGTAGAAATGGATGCAGGACTGCAGAAAGGCATGAAGCGTCCTGCGGCTGCGGTGCTGCGCAAGCCTGCATGCGCAGAGGCAAAGATTTTGAAGCGTCCAGCAGCAATTGCATCAACTGGGACTGCTTCGGGCAAGATGAAGCGTCCTGCTTCTGCAGCCGGACCTGCTAAGCAGGAGAAGGGATTGGCAAAGCCAGCTGGGAAAAAAAGTCGGGTTGGTAAGACCCAGGAGGCTGCAGCGATGCAGCCAATCACTCGCAAGTTGGCTGCCAAGAAATTTCCCCATGGTTGCTCGCGTTGCCGCGGCACCGTGGGTTGCACGCCCAGCTGCTGGAAAAAACGCAACTACAATCTGATTGACTGAAGGGGCCGGGCAACAGGACAGTTTTGCGCAGAGTCGAAAAGGAATGGATGCGTTGGAATGAGGGATTTTTTTATCACAATGTATCGCAATATAGTTGGAAAGGTGTGTATTTGCTATATTATTTCTGAATATATGATTGATAATATGATGCATCATCTCAGTTTCACTGTTAATTCCGGTTGCTGTTTTGGATTAAGGTATAATATCATTTTCGAATCATGTATACCCTCTATGCTTGGGCGCCAAATGAAACAGGTGATAGGGTGAAAATTTGCCTGGAGAGGACGAAAGCTACCATGATCATGCCAACTTTAGAGTCGATGTGGAAGGCCACGCCGCCGCCAGGCGGAGGCGGAATGGTCGACATTGTGTCAGTTGGGTCGACTTCACCCGCATCAGTGTTGTCAGTTGAGACTCCTTGCTGCTTGGAGCCTCCCTCGACGACTAAGTCGACGGAGCCTCGCAATCATAGCCCTCTGCACAAAGAGCAGCAGGTGCTGGCAGAAGCCATTCAAGGTGCTTTGTCCCGCTTGAAGGGGCCTGAAGGCATCATGGTTTCTGTTGGCAAGCGGCAACGGCAGATGCAGCTGTTGCAGGCTGCTGCCTTGGACGTTTTAGATGCAGATATGCCATCGGGCGATATGCGAGCGTTGTGGCAGGTAGTTGATGCTGCGACGCAGCTGTTAGATCAATGTCTCCTTTGATCGACACGCTTCTGAGGAAAAGAAATTTTTTTTTGGGGTCGATGTATGTTTGCTATGATGATGTATTCTTCTTATACATCAATCAAGTTGATCGATGGATGTATATATATATATGTGTGTGTGTGATGGAATATACATGATCATGCAACATGCACAAATATTTTATATATAGATATCTTTGTTGGATATATATATTCTTCTATGTGGCTTCTGGTTGTTAACCTGATATATGATCCACGCAGCCGTTTTTCTCGCAACTGCTGCGGGGCGCGCGCGCGCTCTCGCCGGGATGTCTCCTGGGCGAGTCGAGGTGGGGAATCATGTGTTGGACCCTTGTGTGCGTGTTATATTCGAATGTATATATAGTATATAGCATTTTGAAATATAATGTGTTACATGGGTTCAACACGGGGTATAATATCTATATATATATATATAAGGGTTTGGAAGAAGCACGCCCACGGGCTGCAACAGGCATGCCTACGGGCATGCGGAACGCATGCAATGTGCGGCATGCCTACGGGCTGCCAGGTGCACGCCATACGGGCTGCAACATGTATTGCGAGGCGCGCGGGACGCATGCCTACGGGCTGCGACAGGCACGCCTAAGGGCTGCGAACCGCCAACGCATATAGCACGCCTACGGGCTGCGACAGGCATGCCTACGGGCTGCCATGCCAACGCATTTACAGCATGCCTACGGGCTGCGACATGCATGCCTACGGGCTGCGACATGCATGCCTACGGGCTGCAATGTGCATGCCTACGGGCTGCGACAGGCATGCCTATATGGCAAGGGCTGGAAATGCACGCCAGCTGGCTGCGCTAGTTCATGTTATTATATTTCTATATTTGAATATTATAGAATAAACACACATAGATTATATACAATATAAATATATTTATATATATAATTATTTTATAAATATATAACCTATATTTTCCCCATGTCTATTTATACTTGTGTAAATATTAAATATATATATGTATATATATATATAGACCATCTTATATATATATATATCCTTTCGACAGCCGTTTGTGCGCAGGCGTCAACAATGTCTACGTCTTCGGAGGAGGAAGTGAAGTTCGGGAAGCCAGAACCACCTGAAACAGAAGAAGCTTCCCCAGCGGTGGACACAACGGAAGAGGTCGGAAAGACTGGTGCGGCTGAGGGCAAAGAGCCGCAACAGGCTGTGGAGCAGGGACGGCAGAAAGAGGACGCCGAGGAGCCGCAACAGGCTATGAAGCGAACGACAGGATGAGGACTCCAAGGATGCGCAGCCGAGTGAGGCTGGCAAGGCTCCGCGGGACTCTGGGAAAGAGTCGGGCTCTAAGGAGAAGAAGAGCCGCGGAGGCAGTCGCTGCAACGCTCACCGTGCAGATCGCATCGAATGCCGAATCTGCCGCAGGGAGATTGTAGATTGCCCTAGCGGCTGGGCGCAGCACTTGTCGTCACAGTACTGTCTTAGCCGCCGTTACTACAAGGAAGGCTGGGGCAATTGGGCATGGTGTGTTTGGATGGCAGAACAGAATGCACCGCATGAATGGGCCCGTTGGCAAGAATGGCAACGGGGCCAGCAACGGCCGCCAGAACCCAAAGGTCCGCCCATGGCACCTCCAACCGTTCCAGCCAGCAACGTTGTGATGCGGTCAAGATCGCACCGGAAAAGCCGGCATGTGGCAGAAAAGTCTCGTGACCATGAGCAAAGCCGTGAGGCGACGAGCTCAACACGCCGTCGCCGCTCCAGGCACGAAAGCGCTGATCGCCACAGCCGTGAACGTGAGGGGAGATCGCAGCGCCGCAGGCGGGTGCGATCGGATGTGCGCCGCTCCAGGCGAAGTGCTTCGAGGGAGGAGTCTGAGAGGAGTCGCCGCCGCAGGCGACGAGAAGATGTCTCCCCCCAGTTCCAGAAGTCAAGGTCGCAGGAGCAAGAGGAGGAACGGACAAAAGAACACTTTCGACGTCTGGAAGAGCAGAAAAAGAAGGAACAACGTCTGGAGGAGCAGCAAGAGAAGGAGCGACGTCTGGCTGAGCAGCAAAAGAAGGAACGACTGGAGGAACTCAAGAAGGAACGACGTCGCGAAGAGAAAAAGAGCAAGGATGGGCCCACACAGAGCCGTCCGAAAGCTGGTGCCGCCACAGGCGCAGCTAGTGACAGCAAATCTTCGCCAGATGGCGACGAAGACGAGGAGGAATCCAGTTCCTCTGCTGCGCCTGCAGCAGAGGAGACAGCCGAGGCGAAGAAGTCCCCAGCAGCCCCGAAAGCGGCTGCGGCGGACAAAAAGAAAAAGGCACCGACCCCCGCTGAGATGCCGCCACAGGCTCCGGCGCAGGCCCAGCAGGACCGCATAGAGCTGGCGCAGGCGCTGCTGGCTACGGCCTTCCGCGAGATGCTCCGCTGATGGGCGTGGAAAAAGGACTTGCTCGGTGTAGGATGGGGACGGAATGAAAAATTAAGGTTTGGGGTATTTTCTGAGGTTAAAACACCAAACGCGTATGTATATGGCGATTAGACCAACAAACGCATATGTATTTCATAGAAAAATGTTGCAAACGCCTATGTATTTGTTTTCTGCATCAACACGCGCGTATGTATTTGGGAAACAAAACGCAACAAACGCGTAGGTATGGGATTTGTATTTGTTTGTATTTGTTTGTGTTTGGTCAACGGACTATGTTCATGCAAACGCGTATGTGTTTGGTGAAATGGGAACAAACGCGTTAATATTCCATTGTGTTTGCTGTTAGAAAGGTCACAAACGCGAATGTATTTGGATTCCGCACAACAAACGCGATTGTATTTGTTGCTAGAAATTAGGACAATGAGAACCGATGCACGTTTTTCCATCTCTGATTGCCATATATAGCTCTTATTTTTGCCGCGAAGCTGTGCAAGTTGCCGCTACATCAGCATGGCATCGCCACCAGATGCGACGCTGGCAGCGGAGTTGGCTGGGGAGATGGATGCGCACGTCGCTGCCGACGAGGCTGCGTGCAGGGAAGCTGCTGCTGAAGCGGCGCCGCCAACGAAGGCGGCCTGCGGCAAGTGCAAGGTGGAGCATGAGACAGCCGACATGATTAGCAGGGCTGGTTACCGTCCGGACCTGCGATACGTCTGTAAGGCTTGCAATGCCACCACCACGACGCTGACCCGCAAAGGCATCCAGGTGCAGCACCTGCTCGACGAAAGCAGCATGGTGGCTTTCTTCAGCGAAGCGGCGCTGGAGCGCCGCAATGCCCAAGAGAACCGTATCACCTTTGGGCAGACCAGGGCCCTCCTCAAAAGAACAATGGTGAAGCAAGTCATGCAAGTCAAGAAGGACATGCAAGAATCAGAGTGGCAGCCTTTGTCCTACTTTGAACTGAAAGGGTACGACGTTGCTGCCATCGAAAGAGATTGTCCTTGTGAGATGCATCCTGTGCTTGGTGCAACCTATAAGTTGGCCATTCACACAGAGTCTGAGGGCACTGTGGTGAAGGAGGTCGAGGAGCGCATCGCAGAGATGGAGAACGAAACCATGCAACGCCGCGCCGCGGTCACTGCTGCGGCAGCAGGCGTGCCGCAGATGGACTTGGAGTGCGTTGTTGAGAAGCAAGACACTCGCAAACGCAAAGGCGGTCCTATGACAACAGAAGAGAAAGAAGAAAAGAAACAACAAAGGCTTGCTGAAAAGCAGCTGATAGCGAGCACGAAGATCGCGACAGCAGCTGCTGCCAAGCATTTTGCTGGGTTGAAGGCAGTGCGTCAGAAGTTAGGTGACAAGCAAGAACGCTTGGGCACGTCCTTCCAAGAACTGCCAGCGGACCTGCAAGACCAGGTGGCCAAGGCCATCAAAGACTTGGAAGAAACGATTGCATTCTGCGGCAAACTTCTCGACGCAGCTGCAAAGGGAACGAATGTGGGTGCGCCTCTGTTGTTTCAGAAAGAAAAAGAACTCCAGGTGAAGATTAAGTCGGGAAACACTGCTCTCCGGTCCGTGCAAGACTACTTGCGTGGCGACAAAGAGAATGTGAAGGGCAAAGGCCGCGGTCGAGGAGTGAAGAAGTGAGCAGCTGCGCGGCTTGCATAGCCATGTGGCCATGGTACAAAAGATTTAGATCGGTCCCCAAGTTCACACATGTAAATGTGTGCTAAATTAGCTGCCTGAAGCTGTGGACGCGAGAGCTCGCCTCGGGGTAAAAAAGAAATGCTTACAGACAACCCGGGTCGAATCTCTAAAAAATATGAGGCACATGATATATGAATAAATAAATGAATAAATAAATAAACAAATAATAAATATATATATATTATATTTCCATTTTTGGAATCTACATATATATATATAAATATATATATATATAGAAGTCTATATATATATATATTATATATATATTATATATAATTTTTGCTATCTGTAGCCATTTTGCTGTAGCGTAGAGTGCCCCCTATAAATGATACTGCCACCGGTGGGAATAGTCACCGTGCATGATGCTGCAAAAGATGCGTACGCGCAGCTGAAGAGCTCAGCAGCGGAAGATGCCGAGCTAGCACACGGCCCAATTGAGCTGCTGAGGGAAATTTTGAATGCCGTTCATGTCTTGCCGGAATATCCTGACATGAAGAAGACGCTTGAGGTACTGAAGCTAACGCTTCTGCTGCTGAAAGGCTTTCTCCTGCAATGGAATTGCACCGGATTCCCAGATAAGATGCAGGAGTTGCCTTTGAAGATGCTGCCCAAGGTGTCGCCAAACCGGTGCTGGCGCATAGAGCATCCGCAAGTGGCGACATTGGCTCTTGAGGTCAAGTCCAGCTTGCGTTTTCTTGCGGGACACGCGCTCAGTTTCGCTTGCGAGCCATGGATCTGGCTGCAGGAATGTTTGGATGCGATGGACATAGCGTTAATGCTGTGAGGGGGAAGGGACGGATATTGTGTGGATGCGGCGAACCGCAAAAATGGGGCTAAGGTATGGGTTTAAGTATATCAACAGATGGATGTATCAGATGCATATATGTATATACTTTTGTCCAGATATATATATATATATATATATATCATATATGAAAAGTCTGCATACATAGACGTCTATATACCTCTTGGCTCTCTAAGAAAATACGTCGTGCACAATTGCATATAAACCATTCTGTATACATCCTTCCTTACATCCCTCTATGCATCACCTCTCTTCGTGAGCATAGTTTTTTGGCTCCAGGCAACAAGCGAAAAGGGCGGCATGGCAGGGGTCGCTGTTGCAGAGAATCCGAAAAAGAAAGCTCGGCTGACTGGAGCCATGGCTCGTTACAGTGAAAAGAGTATTCACGACATAAGCCGGCTGCTTGAAGGGAAAGAGCACAAGTCTCAGCCTAGCGGTGCTGCCAAGCGTCGCATGCGCGAGGCAATCGCTCCTGTATGTGCATGTTACGAACAAGTAACGGCACCCAACAAAGATCCATCGCAGCCAGATGTTCAATGGGCGTTTGCCAATGTCAGAGCGCTGTTGCGCTGCATGGCCTCGTCGTGCCCCTCCTTCGTGACTTTCTTGCAGTCGCAGGCACAACCGCTGCGCTGCATCCTCAGTCATGACGAGTGCACGGCAGGCAATGTGCTGGCCACAGAACAAAGACAAAAGGTAACGCTATGTTACTTGTCTTTGGAATGCATGGCCAAGTGGGGTGACTCGCCCACTGCATGGCTACCCATATCGGCTATCAGCCACGCCCAGGTCGCGAACACGCGCGGGGGCATGGGGAACGTGCACCGAAGGCTGATTGAGGCCTGGGCGCAACAAAGCCTGGAAGAACCATTCGAGCTGGTGCCCGGCGTCTCCATTAGCCTGGTGCTGAGCTGCATGGTGGCAGACCATGATGCGCAGCGTGGGTCGCTGTGCGCCAAAGGCTCAGCGGGACTGAAGCCGTGCGCTTTTTGCATCAACTGCATTGCAAAAAGCGCACAGGGCACAGCTGAAAAGGATGCGCAGTTTCGCACGATTGCGGAAAGTGACATGTCTCTGTTTCAGCAGCATTCGACGGAAGCGCTGCGGCAATTTATTTGCAAAGCCTTGCAGCACCCAAAAAGCAAAGCTGAACATGAGCTGCAGGAGCGAGTGCTGGGCTACAGAATTGAAAGAAACAACATGTGGATGTCGCCCACTTGCCTGCAATGCTTGCCATTGGAACGGTACGTGAACGATAGCATGCACTGCTACTTCAGCAATGGCATTTGCTCTGTGGAAATAGCTTTGCTGCTTGATGCGGTACAGACCGTGACCAAGAAAACGATTGCGGACATCAAGCGTGCGGTGTTGGACGCGGGATGGCTGCGGCACCGCAGCCATAGCCGCCATGGAGAAAACCAATACTGGACTAAGCGTCTATTCACTGAGGCGTATTTTGGATCTTCAATGTATAAAGGATCTGCCAAACAGACTTTGGCGCTTCTAAGCCTACTACGGTGGGTCTGTGAGAGCGTGTGGCTTCGTGTCCCAGAGCTGGAAACGGCCGCTGCCTGTTTCTTGAAACTGTGCGCTTGCGTGGAATGCATCCGCACAATTGGCCACACCAAATGTTTTGACAAACTCCACGCATTGCAGACAGAGCATCAAAAGGCATTTGTAAAGCAATGGGGTGATTACGTTAGACCGTTAGACCGAAACATCACCATCGCTTACATCTGCCGTTTCAATACAGGGCGCTCAACCTGTGCCCCACAATGTGGGGCACGGAAAGTAAGCACAGAGACTACAAGGGCCTATTTGCGGCCAACTTTCAACAATGGCTTACTGAAGAACTGGGTGGCAGCGCTTTCTCCACGCGGCTGTTGCCGCTCCTTGCCTTGCGTCACATGGAAATGTGGAATGAAAGGCCACTGGCCGCTTCAGGCTACAGCTTGGACAAAGCTTTCCCTGAAAGCGAAGTTCTCAAGGAAACGGATCTCACCGGAGTGGTGATCGCCCCCAAATGCCGCATAGGCTTGTTGGACTTGCAAGAAGGAGATATCATTCTGTGGGGTGCTTGCGAAAACGCAGGGACATGCCATTGCTTTATAGAAAGAAACTCTGAGCTGTATGTGCTCCTCAGCCAATACGCATACGTCAGCGGCACGGAATCACTCAGGACGTTCCGGATCACCAATAACAAGGTGATATATAAATGGAACAGTCTTGAAAATCCAAAAACGTGCAGCTGGTGGCGAAGAGAAACGGCTAATTCAATTGTGCACTGCTTGCCGTGAACACAGCCTATGGGCTAGCACAAACAAATTAAATTTGCAATTTGCAACACAAATTCGTGCTAACCATATGTATAGCTGCAGCTATGGCTGCAGTTTCTCTTGGGACCAAAACGGACCAAACGTCTGAACCCAAAGGGTCACCTCGTTTCACGTTTTCGATGAAAAGATGAAAAAAGTTTGAGAATCGAAGGTTGAAAGCTCACTTTTTTAACGAAATGCCAAAAGTAAGATACTTTTCTGTCCCAAATGCATCCAAGCTTCAAAACCCAAAGAAAAAAGTTACACAAGTTATAAATAAGTTACAAAATAGATATAAAGTTACTTACGTAACTTCAACATAACTTGTTTAACTTATTTATAAGCTCTCTAACTTCAACTTAACTTGGGGGCACCACCTTGTATGAGGAGGCAAACTTCAGGGGTTACAAGGACAAGGACCTCGACGAATGGTTGGATCGAGTGAAGATTTCTCCTCCTGTCGTTGTGGCCTTAGCTTTTGTCATGGATAGAAGCGGCAGGGCATTCGTAACTCATGCAATCAGGTTGCTCATGAAAATGTTATCAAAAGTGACCAACGAAAATGAGTTGAAGATGTCTGCCGTCAGCTTCATCGACAAAGGGGCCCGATTATCGAAATTGGTGGAAGGAGCCGCTAGAAATCCAGATGAGAAAAGCATCATGCAGATGTTGTGCACCTTCGAGTGCGCAATCAGAATAGATGAACTATGGGATACC
>Ga0126342_10022286_pt1 | contig 10479 bp, 12 predicted proteins | sample Cyp1metagenome_FD_92528 | JGI IMG/M metagenome (GOLD analysis project Ga0126342, IMG submission 92528) | Coral microbial communities from Lord Howe Island, Old Settlement Bay, Australia - Cyphastrea 1 metagenome | ecosystem: Host-associated > Invertebrates > Cnidaria > Coral ...
ACATCTTCACACCCTCACATCTGCAGATCTACATCTTCACACCCTCACATCTGCAGATCTACATCTTCACACCCTCACATCTGCAGATCTACATCTTCACACCTTCACATCTGCAGATCTCCTTTCGCTCTTCTTCTATTCTCTCTTAAGGCGGGGGCGGTGCCGCCGGAGCGCCACAAAACGCAACCATTTCGCACGAAATGGACGTCGGACGTCCAAAACCTAGGTAAAATTGCGATTTTGAAAAGCGTCCCCCGCAACCCTTTCGCACGAAATGGACGTTGGACGTCAAAAACTGAGGAAAAATTGCGACTTTGAGGTGTCCATCGCAACCCTTTCACACGAAATGGACGTTGGACGTCAAAAACTGAGGAAAAATTGCGATGGACGCTTTCGTTCGTGTAAAAGTGTCTGTGTGTAAAAGCCTCTATGTGTATAAGCGTCTGTGTGTAAAAGTGTCTGTGTGTAACAGCGGTGTAAAAGCGTTTGTGTGTGAAAGCGTGTGTGCGTGTGTAAAAAGCATCTGCGTGAAAAAGCGTCTGTGTGTAAAAGCGTCTGTGGGACGGGATTAGATAACTTTAAAAAACAACTGATAGTAAATTTAAGACTTCAAAAACAACTATTTCATGAAGAATGATTTAACTGATCTTCAAGGTATAGATAGAGCCGTGATCTGCAACTGCAACATTTATGTGCTGCCCTTGCGATATTAACTCAGCGCCCACCAAAACCCACAAAACTGGCAACGCAACCACTCATTGCTTCTACACATGCAGACAAAAAACAGGGAACCCCCGATCAACATCGCCATGTGCTCTTCTTCGCCGCAAAAAAGGCTGGGCTGATTCAGAAGGCTTCGCAAACCATTGGGGTGGGAGTAGCACATGAAGGGCTGCAAAGCCAGCGCGCTCATCGGACCATAGCTCATTTGCAACAAACTCCCGAGTGCGTTCCATGTCTTGAACTGCTCCCAGCGAAGCCGCTGGAACGGAGGCAACTTTGACATCGCAAAGCATAGCCATAGCCAAAGTACCAGCATTGGAAAACCGGAAATGCTGAGGGTGTATCGCCCGGCGATGGTCAAAGTGCTGAAGCAGGAGAAGGACACACTTTCAAGATCAAACCTGCAGGTGTCGTTTAGTCCCCATCATTGCAGAATATGGAAAGGAACACACATCTCAAACCAAACTGTTGTGAAAACATGATCACAAGGAGGTTTGGGGCGAAATTCAAGGCTCAGGTTCGCCTCATTTTCACATGTACAACGGTTATGTATATAATTTTAAATAAATAATTAAACATATACACACTATAGCTATAGCCATCTTCATCTTGGTCAACTGGCTGCGTCCACAGCTTGGAAGGTTTTGTCTCCATAGTTTGTTGTTTCAACCACCCTTGCATTAGTAATTGCATTGCATCACTTCGAAAAGTGGACGGGGCGTCTGGGCCCGGTTGTTCAAATTAAGGACTTGGCCCGGTGATCACCACAAACCGAGCAACATGAAGATTCTCAGAGGAATTGCCGAGGTTTTGAAATTGTCGGGCCATGGGATGGTGGTCGAAGCCATGATGCTCACCTAGCGGCTGGAGTCATTGGAACGACTTAAGGAGTGTGAGTTCACAAAGACACACGCGGATGTTTTGCCACAAAAACATTTGCAAAACCGAAACTCATATACAGCGCGCTGCTAATCCACCACTTCTGTCAATATATCACGCGGGTTGAAGCAGACGAGGAGACCCAAAGCAATCCCAGTTGTGCACCATTCCAAGCAGGTCAGGTCTCATCAGATATCCAGGAGTTACGAGCTGTATGAATAAACCGTTTGCAAGTCAGCTATAGCCAGCTTAGCTTTTGGCGCATTCACATCAGAGTACGCAACTACACACTCAATATTCGGAGGATGATCCACTAACACAAAAACCAGTAGGTTTCAAATCAACAAACCAACATGCAAAGAGCCAACAAAAACATACAAAATCCATATATCATATACGGTAATACAATTTAATACAAATTATATACGTGGGATGCATGATCTACGTACAAGAATCTCTGGAACCCTTTCAAGGCGCTTGGCAGATCCCCGCACAAGGAATTGGAAAGATCTCTGCACAGGGATGTTTCAAAAAACTTACAGGATACCAGTATCTTCACAGGATCCCTGCACAAACAAGGATCACAGGATCTCTGCGCAAGGATCCGTGAAAAAAAATGCAGGACCTTTGCCCAAGCATCCTCCAAACGAACCAAGAAGATCTCTGCACACGAAATGTTCCAACTAAATCGCGGACTCGGTAATTTTAAAAAAACTTTGAGAAAGAACCCACAACCGTGAACAAGGACAAGGGCAACTAGTAACAACGACGACGACGACGACGACGGCGACGACGACGACGACGACCACAACAACAACAACATCAACAACAACAACAACAACAACAGCAACAGCAACAGCAACAACCACAACCAACAGCCAACAGCCAACAACCAACACCCCACAGCCAACAACCAACAACCAACAGCCCAACAGCAAACAACAAACAACAAACAACCAACCAACAAACAACCAACAGCAAACAACAAACAACAAAATACCAACCATCAACCAACCAACAACCAATCAACAAACAACCAGCAACCAACAGCAAACAACAAACAACAACCAACCAAAAACCAACCGACAACCAAGAAACAACAACCAACAAACAACAACCAACAGCAACCAACAACAACAACACCAACCAACCAATAACACCAACCAACCAAAAACGGCAACCAACCAAGAACGACAACCAACCACCAACAACAACCAACCAACCAACCAACCAACCAACAACGACAACCAACCAGCAAGGACAACCAACCAACAACGACAACCAACCAACAACGAAAAACCAACCACCAACCAAAAACCAACCACCAACCACAACCAACCACCAACCACAACTCACCAACAACAACCCACCACCAACAACCCACCAACAACAACCAACAACCAACCAACCACCAACCACCCAACCACCCAACCACTCAACCACCCAACCAACCAACTGCGAAGCTAGTGGATCTTTCTCCTGCACAACCTACAGCGGTCAGTTCACACCAGTGGGCTCAGCAGTCAGCTTACTTTTGCTCAGCGTGGCTTGAGCCAACAGTCAGTGTTGGCAGTCTGTCAGTTGGCATGAGCAGAGTGCGCAGTGAACAGTGTCATCTCAACACTCCCCTTTGGATGCAGTGTCATACAGTGCAATTAAAAAAACGCAGTGCCTACTCGGCAGTATATGGCTTGAGGACAGATGCAGTCAGTATGCCATTATACCAGTCACTTCAGTTCACTTTAAAAAACGGTGCATCTCTCAGTGCAGCTCTCAGTTCTCAGAAACTTCCATTTTCACAGTGATGCAGTGATGCTGTCAGTGATCCCATCAACAGTGATCTTGTACTTCTTGGCAGTACCAGTAGAGACAGCAGCCTGAGTGTTCTCAATGGTGTCATCGTCAGTGCCATAGATGGAGATGCAGTGGGAATGCCTCAGTGGGGTGCCGAACTTCAGCACCGAAACTGGAAGGACCAAATGGCCAAGCAGCCGACGGCAGCGCAATCCAAATGGCACAGTTCCATTGAGTTCGTGTCAAACTTCAGACAGTTGATTCAGTGTGCGAAGCTCAGTTGAAATGCCACACCGGATGACAGTTCAGCTTCAGTGAAGACAAAGTCCTCATCCAGTGAATCAGTGGACAGGCAGTGATCCAACCAGTGATGGTTGAAAGTCAGCAGTCGATGGTGCCCAGCTTCAATGGCAGAGGTCTCCGCAGCATCAAAATTGTGGACAGTCCGTCCAGTGATCCTGGTCAGTGAGGGATTGATGCATACCAAAAGCAGTGGTTCAGCCAGTTGCTCATCAGTCTGAACTGGCCCAATGCATTTGCAACAGTCGCAACAGTGCAGACCTTGCAGTGTACCAACAGTTCACCTGGGCATTCGTGAACAGTTCAGGCGAAATGCGACCAGAGATAGTGATCGCAGTGCGAATGCTCTGCCGCACAGCAAACATCACAGTAGGCTTCGAATGGTCATTGGCCAGTGGCAGTCCCTTCAACATCAACCCATGGTGACTAAATGGGCAGTCACAGTGCTGTAGAGCTCATACTCAGTGCGAGTGTAGCTGCAGTGAGGCCGCTTCACTTCAGGGAACAGTGCCTGAGGGCCAGTGACATCTTCCCCGTGAGTCGCAGTGCGACGGGATCTCATCAATTTCAGTGACCACATGTTGCACTTGTCATTGGGCAGTGCCATACGCAGACAGTAAAGACCGTCAGTCTGCGATCCAGCAGTCATCACTCGTGGATGAGTGGAAGTCAGTGCAGTCTTCTCACAGTGGTTCCTCAAGTGATCATCTGGTTGCACAGTGAAGTGTACTGCATCTCAAGTGTACCAGTCAGCTCGAAGTCAAGCAAAGTGTTGAACGCAGACATCTGTTGCTGACCCTCAGTGTGCACAATAAAGTCAGTGTCTGGTAGAAGAGCTCAGTGCACAGTGCAGTCAGAGACACTGAGTGAGCCAAAAATGCAGTCGAAGCGCAGTGCTTCAATTTCCATGATCACAAATCACAGTCTCAAAAAAAAGTAGCTTCAGGCGTTCAGTAAATCAGACGCAGTGACAAAAACGTGCATGACAGTGGCTTTTGAAACAGTTCATGCAAAAACGGCTATACAGTGAGTGAGAGACATGCAGTGCTCCCTCTTAAGTTTACAGAAGGTGCAGTTATCTATTCTCAGTACATGCCAGTGTTTTAAACAGTTTGCTTGGTGAAATCGGTGCTGGTAGTATCTACACTTCAAACCAGTCAAAAGAAGTGCAAACACACAATTTCTCTAAATGCGAAATCAACAGTGCAGAACCAAGATGCTTAGCGAGAACATCGGCGCAGTTTACCTTAGTTCCTACCTTTCTCAGTTTGATGATACAGCCAAAGAACTACCATGTTGGCAAGACAAGCCGCCTTCTTGTAGTCCACTTGTGTTGAGCCCTCTGGATTTTCCACAGTGTTGGGAGTCACTGGTGTTGCCGTGATTTCCAGCGACTCAAACGTCTGTTGATCTTCAAAAGGAGCTGGTATCACCTCGTTGTTGTCACGGATGTTGACACCCGCAATGTTGAAACGCGAGATCATGTTGAGATCTCGGGCGTTGGCCGTCTGCTCTGAGCGTCTGCTGGCACAAGCGACTGCACAAAAGAAAACTGATCACACACTGTTGTCAACAAACAATGTTGACATCATCATGCTTCGATCACCATGTTGGGATTCAACAAAATGCTTGTTGAAATACCGGATGAAACTAAACAAGGGAGATGTTATCAACGATGGTTGATAACACCAGCCATGGCTCAAACACGTTCGCGTGTATGCCTGTGTGTGCAATGTTTGCTCACGTCGTTGTCCACGCACGCGCGTGTAATGCATTAGCTGTTGATCCATTCTTGTGAAACTGCTGGTGTTGTTCCCACTGAATAGTGGATATTGTGCTGGGTGTTGAGCCCAGATGCCTGCAGGTGTCTGCGGAGTGTTTCTGTTGAAATGTATTTGGTGAAAATGTCTGCTGGATTCTCGTTAGCGTGGTTCTTGTTGAGTCTCACGATGTCATGCGAGATCAGTTGTTGAATACAGAAGTGTTTCAGGTCGATGGGTTTTGATTTCCTTGATGATCCTATCCTTGTTGCCATGCTTTTGCCACTTGACGAGCCTTTGTAGATCTTGATGTTGACTTTCTGCACGTTGAAGATCTCCATGAGGAGGTTGCGTAGGTGTAGTGCTTCTGTAGCCCCTGTGTTGATTACATGCAACTCTGCTTCGGCACTTGAGCATGTAATCGTTGCCTGCGTTCGGCTGCCGTAGTTGATTGTTGCTCCAAGTAGTGTAATGACTAGTGACAAAGCCCGTTGTTGATCTTCTTGTTTCTGGACAGCTTGCCCAGTCGCTGTCCACATAGATGTTGAGGTCTGGGATCTGTGTTGGAGGTATCTTTGCTGTTGGTCTGATAACCTGTCTGTAGTGTTGTGTTCCATTGAGATGCCTCAGGAGATGCTTCCGCTTCTGTTGGTCTGCCGTCGTTGGTGCTTGTGGTTCTCTGGCTAGCCTGTCTGTTGCGTAGCTGTTGTCTGGACGGTGTAGGTCATCCACTGTAGTTTGCCGACAAGTCTCCTGTAGGCTGCATGTTCATCTTGTAAAGGAGGTTGTTCAGGATGTAGCAATCCCTGGTTGGTGTCACATGAAGATGTTTGGCTCTGATGCGTAGATGTCGAGGAGGTCATTCACTGTCTCGGTGTAGCCCTTGGCCACGATTCTTGCACGAACGTTGTTGCCTTTGTCTCTGAGAACCCATCGTGATTGTATAATGTTCTTCCGCTGTTCTGGGGTCAAGGTGTCGATGTCGACTTCCACGTACACTTGTTGTTTCTTCATGGAGTCGATCTCATTCTTCATTCCTTCACTGGTCTTTTGCTTGTCGAGTCCTTCTGTGTTGCTGACCATTGGTTCCAAAAGGATCTTCTCTGTTTGTTGTTTTGTGACATCATCACATGTATATGCTGTGATTTCGACCCCTTTCTTTGTTTGTGTTGTTACCATTTGTGATTCGTAGCTTGCTCTTTGGTGGCTCTGTTGTTGGTTCAGGTCTCGCTGGGCCCGTTGGTGCTTCTGTGGTTCGTTGTTGCTTTGACAGACTGCCTTCTGCCGCTTCATCTGCAACTGTTCGGTTTGGTGATGGAAGTGATGGTCTTGTGTGACAACTTGTTGGTGCTGTTGCCATTGGTGAGTCTGGAATGGCAAGTCTTGGTGCATCGCCGATGCTGCCTGTTGTTGTGCTCGGAGTTGAGGTGGTTTGTTGTTGCCCGTTGTTGAGTCGTTGCTCCCGACTCAAAAGTTTGTGCGTCTGCTTCTGCTGCTGCTGGACTCCTCAGTGGTTTGTAAACTGGCGGTGGTTTTGAGATGTATGGTCCACCAGTTGTGTATAGTAGCGTTGGTGACCTGTTGATCACGTCCATCAGTTGCTGGAAGTCGTCGGGTTGTTCATGCTCGAACAACCTTGTTGGAAATTCCAGTGAGATTCTCATTGGATGTTGTGTCCTTGCCAAGCCATATGCCTGGCATGAAGCGTTGCTCCATCTTTGGCATGACAGGTGAGTTTGGCAGCATGGAAAGAACTGTTTCACCAAACTCACAGGGTGGTGTCTTGTGTTCTTTGTGCCATCTCCTGAAGAAGCTTGTGTTGCCACCTGAGTGTATGGCGTACCTGTTGAGAAGGTAAGCTGTGTGTCTCACCATCCATGCCACGATGGGATGTTTGCTTGTAAGCCTGATGTCATAGTTGTTTAGCTATGACGTGATCCTCCTGGTCTGATTGGAGGATTGTGCTGTTGAGTACTGCCCGTACTCGGCCAAATTCCGTGCGGAATATTTGTATGCATTGGATGCAGTATTGGAAGTCTGCTGCCTTGTTGCCGACAAGAATTGCCATGCTCATGCCTGTTTCCACGTCAAAGCCTGTAAGGTTTCCTTTCCTCCAAGGTGTTTTGAAGAAACACAAGTCGAATTGTACTACTGGTAGTTTGCTGCGTTGTCGTGGGTGGTTGTCTGCTCGTCCCTTGTTTGGGACACATCTTGGGCACCAGCTCCTGTAAGGGAGATGTGTGAGCTCATGTTCAGCTCGTTCTTGTGCTGTTGGTGATCTGGTGCTTTGATGCCCTTTGCTGCTCTGGCGTCCAGGTGTTCTTCCTCATCAATGTTGTAGTACTCCTCAATGTAGTAGTACTCCTTTTTGTAGGCTGTGCTCTCCTCAAAAGTTTGTTGAGCCTGTCCATGTGAAATTCATTGTTGCTGAAGTCTTTGTTGTCCAGTCATCATCAATCCTGTATCCTCTCGCTTCTGATGTTGGTTTGATTATTGAATTGCCCTTCCTTGATCCAATAGTCTGTTGTTGCTGGTGTGTCCTTTGGTCCTGGAACTGCTTTTCCTGGATATACTTGTTGCTTCTTTGGCTGTGGTTGTACCACTGGTTGTTCCACTGGTTTCTGTTCGCGGTGTCGGACTGCTGATCCTGTAGGCTGCTGTCCTTGTGGCTGCTGCTGCTGTGCCATTGCTTTGATTGCTGACGCTTTTGGTGTTGGAATCGCTGTTGGTGCTTTGGGCAGCAGCGGTGCTGGAGATCTTGTTTGCTTCTTTGGCCTTGAACCATGTTTCTCCTGACCATGCTGGTCCTGCGAAGCTTCTGTTCTTCTGTTGTTGTGGAAGGTCTTTGTACTTGTCCTATAAGTCCTCAAGTGTTCCATCTGGCTTGAATGCTATTGTTCTTCTGCAGTTGTCCGGTTGTGCTTCTGGAACAGGACATTGGGCATCTGGTGTGTAGAGGTCTTTCCATGTCCTTTTGTGAACCCTTACTAGATATCCACTGTTGTCGTACATCCACATGTTGTTGTTGTGTGTGACCCTTTCAGGTCCTGATTGTGTAAGTGTCACTGGAGACGCTGTTGCTCGAATGCCATGCGACGCCTCACATATGTCGAGCTTCATGTTGCTTGGCATTGGGCTAATGTTGACTGTAAGAAAATACAATCCTTGCTGCTGCTTCAATGTTGCCTCAAAGCCATTGGTGTTGGTGATTGTTGGGTGCTCCCTGGGGTGACGTTGAAACCCTGTGATACCAGCCTTGTCACTGACAAAATGGGTTGCGACACGTCACACACGTAAAAAGGTATGATGACTGGTTGTTGCTAGCTGTTTTTCATATACACACTTTTGTGGCCATAGACCTTGATGTGTTCTTCCGTTGCTGTAATCAATCTCGGGCCTTGCCCAGGGTGTATCTCATACGTTGTGTATGTTGGAGCAAACCATGGTGGGCAGCGGCAATGTGTTGCTGCTCCACTGCCAATCATCAATTCTTCTGTGGTGCTCGCTGGTTGCTCATGTGCCGTTGCTGCCTGTTGGAATGCTGAGTTGAAATGGCTGCAATGTGAAGGTGTGGATTATGTTGTTCCTGCCCGCTTGGTGGTGGTAGTGCCAGTTGTTTCTGTTGCAGTGCGCTGACCTGTGTTTGGTCATCATTCCACCATTGCCCGTCGTGCTTTTGGGTCTTCCTGCCAGTTGCTGGTGTAGGTGTTGCCTGTGGCTTCGTTGAGGCTGTGCACGGCCACTTTGCAGCCTCTTGCTATGTGGCCTTGCTGGCCACATCTGCAGCATCCTTGTTTTGGGGCTCCCTTTCCCATAGGTGCCGGTCCTCTTTGGGCATGTGCTGAGACGCTTGATGACCCATGTTGCTGGTGTAGCCTGCTGAGGGCTGTGGTAGCTCTGTAGTATTCCATGATTGTTCCACGTACCTCTACGTATGTTTGTGTTGCTCCTGCATTCAAGCGCAGGTGTTGCTGCAGTGGCCCTGATGTTTCATTCATCAGGACTGCAATTTTGATTTGATCTGGTAATGTGGTGCTGTTGTCTCTCTCGCACCTTGAGAGCTCAAATTCCCAGTTGGAGAATGACTCCTCGAAGTTGTTACTGTCAAATGTTGGCTTGAGCAGCTTTGTGAGGTACCTATGCTTCTTGTTGTTGAGCTGTCTGTAGGCCTCAAGTCCCATCTCATGTTGATGCTGTCTGCACACTGTTGCTGCAGCTCCTGTTGCCACGTTCACAAGTATGTACTTTAGTTTGTTGCCTAGTTATACCCATCTCTCTGCTTCCTCTGTTGTTTTTGCTGCTCCTCTCAGGTCTGCTTCGGTGAGTCGTTGGGTGGATGTTGATGCTCGTCGAAGGATGTTGGGGTAAAATGGGTCCTGTAAGCCCATGTCGGCTGTTAATTTGTATTTCCACCCCGCAAATGTGGAATAGTTGCCATCGTATGTTGGGGGCTTGGGTTTGAGTCGGTCTGTTGAAGCCAATGCGCCTGACTGATCCTCCAGTGTTGCTGTTGGTGATGCTGCCATTTCTGTTTTGTGAGGTTATGTTGAAGCTCCCCCAATGTTTTGGGAGCAGGGCTTCTTCCGGTTGTCCACCTGTTGTTGTTCAGCTGCTGATTCCCTTGTTGTTCCTTCCGCCCTGCTGTTCGCGCGCGTTTTCGAAATCGTTTTCCCCAGTGTCATACTGTGTTTTTTTGTAAACGCAGTGTTTCGTCAGGGTCGGCATGGGGTGGGGATGTTAACGTTCGTGTCAACTTGCACTCGCCATGGATGCCACGCTGACCATGGGGTGGGGTGGGGCGGGGATGTTATTGTTCGTGTCAACTTGCACTCGCCATGGATGCCACGCTGACCATGGGGTGGGGTGGGGATGTTAACGTTCGTGTCAACTTGCACTCGCCATGGATGCCACGCTGACCGAGATAGGTCTCCTCACGGCCCTCCGGGCACACGGGCTCACGGGCACACGGGCACGCGGCCGATTCACGGGCACACGGGCACACGAGGAATCCACGGGCACACGG
>Ga0126342_10022287_pt1:0-5000 | contig 10478 bp, 9 predicted proteins | sample Cyp1metagenome_FD_92528 | JGI IMG/M metagenome (GOLD analysis project Ga0126342, IMG submission 92528) | Coral microbial communities from Lord Howe Island, Old Settlement Bay, Australia - Cyphastrea 1 metagenome | ecosystem: Host-associated > Invertebrates > Cnidaria > Coral ...
CACACATACACACATACACACATACACACATACACACATACACACATACACACATACACACATACACACATACACACATACACACATACACACATACACACATACATACATACATACATACAGATACATTATATGATTAAACTCACCATCATATTGTATATATATATACCAATATGATATGGTATGACGATAATAAGTTTGAATTGGGGGGTGCTCCATTGACAAACCTCCAATGGCACGGGCGCCTCCAATGGCCTCCGCACAGGTCCTAGTTGGTGACTTTGGGTTGGCGCGGTCATCGTGGGCTCGGCGATGTTGTTGATTGGCGCGTCGAACGGGGGCTTGACATAGTTTATTCGGCTGCAATAGAACATGGCAATGGAAGAAAATCCCCATCTATAAATGACTTTCTTTGGTGAAATCTCCGTTCATAGAGAATTCCCATTGCGATGTTTCATTACGGAAGGGTACACGTTTGCATGTGGCAGTTTTGCTACTCGTTTTGGAGATTCCTGGTGGCAAATTGGGAGAGATATCGCCTGTTTCAGCGTCTCAAGCGAAAAGTCGCTCGGAGCAATGGCGCTGATTAGGGCTTTGAAGCCTTTGGGCACAAAACCTGCTGTGGCTTGACGGCAAACTTACCGAACTCCAGGGAATTGAAGCACTGGAAACATCTGAAGGCCGATGCAATGTGACCATTTCCAGGAGGAAATCCATCATCTTACCGCATTTTTGGTGTGTTCATGTTGCTTTTTCAGGGGAGCTTAAAAGATATAAAATCTGAATCATCCATTGTGCTGCTCGATGTACGAGGCACGTCCCTACTTGAGCAGCTGACTCTTGGTAGCAAGGGAAAACGTGTAGAGTTCAGCCATTTTTGGATGTTTAGGCTTCTACTTGGTCAGGTTTTGTTTGCACCTCCCGTGCAGATCCTGTCGGCAAGGTCTAGCTGTGACTGCTGGGGCCTATGCTGGATGGCAATTTCGTCAGGCCTCACAACCCCGACCGGTGGTCAAACTTCCGACTCGAAGGATATTACAGGGGCAAAGGATGCAAAAGTTTGCACATTTCAGGTTGTGCAACACATTTCTTTGCTTTTAGCATGCCTTTCCAGAAAAGACGCCAACAGATATGTTGCGGCTGAACCGAGCATTAGTCTCTTTCCAAATCTTGCCATTGCTCATATGCAAAATCCACACAAGAGCACAGCACATCATGGTAACGAGCCTGACCAAATGGAGCGAAACCAATATTAAAAAGCACAGCAAAAGACAGCAACGACAGACTTGTCGAGTGCGTTTGTCCTTGTTCGATGCAAACCTGAAGGCACTTTTTCCAAAATACCAAGGTCCTCAGAAAGATTAAATTTAGTATAGGATCTTCTCAATCAATCTTTTTTTGGATCGTTTCCTGTAAATTTTATGGGGTTCTTGAATAGACAGCTCCGACCCTGCGCTGATTCGTGAGGTCAGGGCCGAGGAAGATTTGTGGCAGCATCATCTTGGGAAGGCGCTGATGCCTGGAGGGGACCTGATCAAGCGCCGGTATCGCTTGTAGAGAGTATCCCACCAGGTTGGTGGATTGAACCATCCATCCATCCATCCATCCATCCATCCATCCATCCCACCTTAAATGATTACCGTATTGGGGTTTATAACAAATGTGGGCTTAGATTGGGAAGAATTATGCACCAATTTTGGGTCGGTTATCATAGATTATTATTATTATCATATTAAAATTGTTATTAGGTCATTATTATATCATTATTAATATTGTTATTATTACTATTGTTATTATTATTGTTATTATTATTATTATTTATTATTACTACTATTATTATTTATTATTAGTACTACTAGTATTATTGTTGTTGTTATTATTATTACTATTATTATTTTATTATTACTATTACTATTATTATTATTATTACTAATGATATATAAACACAAAAACAAACAAACACACACACATATATATATATGTAGGGCTATATGTATATATACATACATACACTGTTATCAAACTTACTTAATCCAACTGGGTTCCAAAATTAACAGAGCCAGTTCCAGGGTTGGATCGCCAGGAAGCAAGGCTTTTGGACCTCGACGGTCTCAAGCAGAAAAATCGCTGCGTGGCTGATGTTTCTGCCAGTTGTATGAAGGGAAGTTTCTGCTGTGGCCACGGTATGGCCGCCATAGTATGGCCATAAAGTGGGGGAACAGGGGGACCACCAATTCTTGGTTAAACCACCAAAACCCAAGACGTTAAACCACGTTGGAGTGCCAGTTTCTTCGCTTTCTGCCCATGTGAAAACCCAACTTCGGGAGGGGCAGTCCAGTCGTCATGGCCCAGGAGTAAACAAGCAGTTTATTTGGCACACCAACTATGGGCCTGGCAAGATTGAGGAGCGCCCAAGTATGTCTGAAGAAGCCTCATATGTTTACCGGTGTCTCTTTGTTTTTTTGTGTTTGTGTGAAATCCATCAAATAAATGTATCAACATTGTACTTGATTATACATCATTATAAACATTGCTGTATTGATCATTAGCAATCATTGATTAATCATCATCAAGAATAGTAATCATAAAAAAGGATGATATAAGCCGTTATTGATCACTATAAACTACTATATTATTCATTATAAACCATGTGTGTCTCTGGAGGATTTGAAATTCTACCACTGCCAGCGCGGTGACGTGGATCGTGAAGTGTCGTTGGATGCGCCTGAGACGGTGGAGGGCAAGACGAGGATTTGCGCGGTGAGACGCCCAGGAGGGTGGACAGGTGGTGAAAATTTCCAACACCCGTAGCATCACAGATTATGGGACCCAATTTTGATCCATTTCCATGACCATACGTTGGGCAGTACAGATTAATCCCAAGGTAGCCATGTATACCCATGCCAAACGTGTTTGATACTTTGACCACTTTGACCATCTTTGACCTAGGCCGACTTGTGAAACAAATGGGTTTATTGCTTCGAGGTAAAACCTCGTCCTGCCGATGGGTTCCTGTTGAATTGCCCTACCAAAACTATATGATTGTCCATTAGAAGTGTTGCAACAATGTGGCAGTCGGAGAAGATTTGTACGTTGTGAAAGAAGGAAGTTGTGTTGGGACTGGTGTTTGATCTCCTGTATCACAGCATCTTGAGATCCCACATGACTTCCCAAGGTCATTCGGGTGGGCAACGCGCCCCTGCTGCACTAGCAAGCTTACCTGCAGCTGCATTGAGCCTTTGCAACTCACTCAACTTAGGCCTCAGGTTCTCAGGTCGAAATCTGCTTGGAGTGAATTTACGAAGAGCGGTTATTTAGGGGGTACCAGGGCGGGTTTTGGTTCATAGCCACAGATAAAGAACAGGCAGATTTGGCGCCAAGGAGCTGAATGGTCATCCAGGTTTGCTGCATGGCGGCTTCACATCTGCTATCGTGGATGACTTCACTGGTCTGGCCTCATGGTGACTTGTTGAATTCTTAGTAAAACGTGGTCAGATGGTAGGGTAACCTACCGTAGAAATCTGTAAAAGGATTTTCTCTGAGAATGATGGGAAACCCTCGGAAAACCTCGAATTTTGAGGAAACCTTGATTGTTGATCATCGCTTTTTTCATTGAAATGGCCAGCGGCCATAGATCGGGGGCGTCCATTTCCAGACAGCCGCAAATCCTTTCTCCTCCACTGCCTAAGGATGGAGAAAGATGCGCAGGACTGGGGTTGATCCGGAATGCGCATGAATGCGTGGCATCCTGAGACAGAATATCTTGTTCGACATTGTATTTGCTAATAACTATTTGGTTGATCAATGTTGATGATACCTTTTCATGAACAATACCATTCAGGACGTTGTGATTATACATATATATATATATATGTATATATATATATATATATTCCAATGATACCATCACAAACCGGGGAAGTTTACCATGGCCCGGGAAAATGGAAAATCAGCAGGAACCCCCTTTGTTTTTGTGGGTCAAAACAACGATTTCCCTCGTAGTTTTGTTTGAAACAAACAGCAATACTTAACTTCAAAAGCATACTATAAGTGTACATAACTGTACTATAACTCATATACAAACCACATTAACCAACAAGTTCTACCATGGCCCATCAAAAACGGACCTCCCAGGGCCTCGGTAAGAACATCAAGGTCTTCACGGCGCACATCGATCTGAGCTACCGGCGGCCCCTACCGGTGAACTCGGAGTACCTGGTGGATGTTTGTGTCGATAAGGTCGAGAGGCAAAAGACTCCCGGTCGCTGGTGGATTTTTGCATGTTTTTCCATGGGAGGATGAAGTGGATAACTGTTTTTTTCCTGGATATCGTAGTTACTAGGCCGAGTTATTGGTCACTAACTTGATATCTCGAGAAATTCCAATAGACCATATAGACCCCTGGAGAGCCTGAGGCCACTTATGGAATCTGGGTGTTCTGAAGGTAGTGGAACTTGATGTTTTTCACGGGAGGATGAAGTGGATCACTGGGGTTTTGGAGGAAATTATATGAACATATCAGATATTATCAGTCACTAGCTTGATATCTGGAAAATGCTGTTAATTCAAACATTGTGAACGGTGGCTGCTGTTCACATCCCAGCAAGAATGGGATATGTTCTTCGGGCGCACACGTGGCATAAGTGTGCGGAAAAATCTATGGTTAGATTGTCAAAAATCCATCATTTTGTGCATTTTTTCCCAAGCCGATGATGGTGGAGGCCCAAGGGCTCGGGTTTTCTTCGGTGGTGTCAGGAAAGTCTTCCTGAACACCACCATCTACGACAAGGAAGGGCATGCTTGTGTGAAGGCTAGGGTGCTGTATATCATCAAGAAATGACGCAATGACGCACAACCGCCAGAATGACCAGTGCCAGTGGCAGTGCCTCAGCGAGACTCAGAGATCGCGAGCAACGGGCGAGCAACGAGCGAGCAACGAGCGTGTGATGCTTGACACGGCAAAGGCAGACTGAGGATGCCAAGGACGAGTTGGAAAAAGA
>Ga0126342_10022288_pt1 | contig 10477 bp, 13 predicted proteins | sample Cyp1metagenome_FD_92528 | JGI IMG/M metagenome (GOLD analysis project Ga0126342, IMG submission 92528) | Coral microbial communities from Lord Howe Island, Old Settlement Bay, Australia - Cyphastrea 1 metagenome | ecosystem: Host-associated > Invertebrates > Cnidaria > Coral ...
ATGATGTTATATGATGTTATATGATGTTATATGATGTTATATGATGTTATATGATGTTATATGATGTTATATGATGTTATATGATGTTATATGATGTTATATGATGTTATATGATGTTATATGTATTGATATATATATATATATATATGACATATCTGACACACACACATATATATATATATATATATGTGTATGTTAACCACCATTATACATATGATATGTTACATGCATTTTTTGTATCACCAAAATATGGGACAGTCAATCACTGTATTTTTTTCTGAGCCCGGGTTCCTCGCGAAAAACAAACCAAGGAACAATGGCAGCCTGATGAGCACTGTGTCGTAACTCGGACTTGCCAGAAAATCTTGAGTAGATTATGTTCCCATTTTTTCCAGGCAGTTACTGTCTAAGATATGGAGGTTTCCTAAACTAGGGGTACCCCCAGTCATCACCCATTTTTGTCTGGGATTTTCCATGAAATAAACCATCTAGCTATTGATATTGTACTGGTTGGTGGTTTGGAACATTTTTTATTTTTCCATATATTGGGAATGTCATCATCCCAACTGACGAACTCATATTTTTCAGAGGGGTAGCTTGAAACCACCAACCAGCTAAGTAACTAAGTATGATAATCAATGGGATAACCATATTAAAGCATACAATCACCATATATAGGGTAGGTGGCTCAACCACCAACCAGTTATTATAGATCTATATATAATCCCATCATATAACCATAATAAACCACTATGATTGGCATAACTACCCTCTGGTAAATAAACAGTTGGACCCTGAAAAAAGCCAATTTTTCATGGAAACATTCATCTTCCAACCCCGATGACTGCCAGGGTCCAACTGTTAATTTACTGGAGGGTAACCACCAAGCAGTGTTTTCATTGACCATTATTGTAGAAAATCGGCGTCCCATGTTGATCCCATGGCACCATGATGTGCCATTTTCCAACGTGGCTAAAGGCGACCCGGGATGAAGTTTTTCCCGCATTTTTTTCAAAGTGTTGGACTTACAGTTCGCTACCGGGTAAGGGATTCATGGATGATAGTGGTTTCATGGATTATAGTGGTTTAATGGATTTTCATGGATTTTAATGGATTTTCATGGATTTTTCCATCATACCCTCTGGTTATGACATTCACACTTCGCCATGGTATAGCGCCATGGCCCATTTATCGAAATAGATGCTTTACCGAACTTCATAGCATGGTGGATCTTTCCATGGCGTTTTTTGAATCGACCACCAGAAACGGATCGAGTGTGAAAGATGGGGAACATGAGTCGGTGAGTTCTCCCATAAACTCCGTTCACCATATATCACCATATTGTGGTTAGTCAATTCAAAAAAAAGAGAGACTAATCTTAATCCCAATCTTAATTGACTAATAGATGATATATCCCAATATATCCCAATATTTATTTCAATCACCATATTGGGATATATTTCAATCACCATATTTATCCCAATATATCCCAATCTTAATCAGTCCCTATTGATCCCTATTGTTGATGCTTAAAATATGCTTAAAATAATCCTATTGACACCATGGGAAGGGATGATATTTAAACCATTCAACCATTGTTATACCATGTTATACCCTTGTGAGTATATATATATATACACACCATTGTCATCCATTGTCCATATTCTGGTTAGTACATCCATGATCCCATAAAAATCAGTGTTCGGGTACCATAAACCATAGAATTCAGCCACTTTTTTCAGGCAACGGTTCACGCGATTTCGACTGGGGGCCCATCCATGGGAAAGGATGAGTTTTTGGGGTCGGTTCGACTTCTCCGTATACTGGTGCGTTTTACGCAGGGAATTTTCGGGAATGATCCTAGTCATCACTAGTAATACCCTCTGGTTATTTAACATAGCCATGGGAAATGGCCCATTTATAGATGGTTTACCTATTAGAAATGGTGGATCTTTCCATGGCTATGTTAGTCATAACCAGATGGTAATCATCCCAGCAACCCCCAGCAACCCATCCATTCCCTGCAATGTGGGGCCCCCCCAGTTATAAGATGGTTTATAAACCCCATGAATACTATAGTTTATAGGTACCATAAACCAGTTCGTGACATTGGAGTTATGTGAGCCCCAACTGAACGCTATCGTGTTTACGGGGGCCCCACAAATGGTGCGTTTAGCACGCACCAGTTCTCAGGTTCGAGATTCAGGAACCCGTTGGGCAGCGCCTCGGAAAGGCCATGGAAATTGGCGTCGTCGCTTGTTTCAGCAGCGCAGAGGGTGAAGCGCCAAAAAGGGATGCCGTGAAGCAAAGAAAAAACCGGCGGAAAAATGATGGAAATATCATGGAGAATGGAAGATGGACGGACATATGATTGAAAATGGGGAATATGATGGGAATATGGCGTGCTTTTCAGTGCATTTTCCCCAGCAAAACTTCAAACAATCAATGAATTCCAGGGCCCAGGGCGATGGACTATTTTTGAGTGGTTTCTCACCACTGAAGAAAAACTGGAAAGTTAATGAATTTGAAATGTGTAGAGTTTTTCGAGCGATTTTTCAAATGTTTTCATATGTTTTCATTGGTCGTTCGCATAGTGTTTTAATGATTAATTCGACATGTTACCCTCTGGTAAACTAACATAACTATGGAAAATCACAATTTTTAATGGGGAAACTCACTATTTCTATGGCCATTTTCCATAGCTATGTTAGTTTGCCCGAGGGTAATCCCCTGGCTAAACCCACTGTTGGTTGCTAAAATCTTCTTTTGCTAGTGACATCCCTGTTGGAAAATTCTTCAATTCCAACCTCTTGTGGCTATTCCTTCCCACTTATTCCATCTGATGATTCCCAAAATGTCCGGATGCATTTCCACTTTCTCTTGGTTTCCAATGGTGGTTTCCCACATCACCATTTTCCAACCACCGAAGTCGCTTAAATTCAGCTGGTGACCGCTCTGCTGGATGAGCCATATGGGGGTACCCCAATAGCTGGATGGTTTATAATGGAAATATCCCAATCTAAAATGATGGATGAGTTAGGGGTACCCCCATGGATTGGAAACCTCCATGCACGAACCAGGTTTTGTCCTTTTGGGTATCAAAGATTGGAACCAATATGTACTGTAAATTACTGTAAGGTTAATTTTGGTCTAATATATCCCCAGCATATCCCCAGCAACATTCAAACACATCCGCCAAAAATGGTCATGATATCCATGATATCCACATCTGGTTGGTGGTTTGGAACATTTTTAATGACTTTCCATATGTTGGGAATGTTATCCTCCCAACTGACTTTCATATTTTTCAGAGGGGTAGGTTGAAACCACCAACCAGTTATGAATATGATACATACTTATAACTTATACTGGTTGGTGGTTTGGAACATTTTTTATTTTCCAGAATATATGGGATAATCCTCCCCATTGACTAATATTTTTCAAGATTTCTAAAACCACCAACCAGTATAACTATAACCACTATAACCATTCATAAACCAGCACTTTTCCATACTTTTCCAATGGTTATGGTATGGTTTCTGTTGGTTTCATCCATTGATTCGGGACACCAACCGAGACCGGTGCCGTGCTGAATGCCGCATTGGACCCATCGCCCGAGAGTATGCGGATTAGGCCGCGGGGTTATCAATGAAGATAACCATGGTTCATTGGTAGTTACCCATGTTACCCCCATACGTTGGAATTAAACCATGTTATAATATCTTATATAACATCTTATTTAACATCTTATATAACATCTTATATAACATCTTATATAACATCTTATATAACATCTTATATAACATCTTATATAACATCTTATAACATTTTAGAACTTATATTGATTGCATATCTAATTGCAACTTGGGGTTGACCCTTGGGAATATCCCCCATGAGTTAGGATGTAACCCCATGAGTTGGTTATGAGTTGTGGCATTCTGCAGAAACGCTTGGAAACCAACATGTTCAAATTTGTTTTCTTTTGGACACTCTTGGTATTGGAATCTGGTCTTTTAGAGACGCGTTCCTAATCGAAGCGGTGTTTTGAACAGCCAGAAAAAAGACCAGCAAAAGACCAGAAAAAGACTAGCAAAAGACCAGGAAAAATACCAGAAAAATACAAGCAAAAGACCAGACAAATACCAGAAAATTACCAGAGCAGTAGAAAAACAAGAAAACATAAAAATACCAGCAAAAGACCAGACAAATAACAGAAAATTGCAAGAGCAGTAGGAAAACATGAAAACATGAAAATACCAGCAAAAGACAAGCAAAAAACCAGAAAAGTACCAGAAAAAGACCAGCAAAAGACCAGCAAAAGACCAGAAAGAGACCAGCAAAAGACAAGAAAAAGACAAGAAACAGACCAGCAAAAGACGAGAACACAAACAGAAAAGTACCAGAAAACTAACAGCAAAAGACTAAGTATTTTTGAAATACCAGATCGAGACCTGTCCAGAATACCATCCCCTCTCACAAAAATGGCAGTTTCAGTTTTTGAAACCTACAGGAATTCGAACTTACAACCCTATAGCTATGGCTATTCCAATTATAACTGGATGGATATTCGAGTCGCTTCGCGACGAACACTGCCCTTGGCGAAAGAAGCGGGCCTGCTTGGCCCAACCAAAAGCCGACTGGGGTCAAACTTGGCCGTCTTTGGCCTTAAGCTGGGCCAAACAGGAGCCCACTTGGGCTCAACTTGGGCGTAACTTGCGCCGAACTCGGGCCAGTTGGCTCCATCTTGGGCCCAACTTGAGCCCGACTGGGGACCAACATGGCGCAACTTGGGCACGTTTGGACGCAAGTTGGGCTTAGCATGCGCGCCATGGTCCTGTGTGGGGGCATCTGGTGCCAAAGTTGGGCCCAAGACAGCCAAAAAAACGTTGGAAATAGCGGTAAAAATATAAGTTTTCAGCGTGTCGCGTTGGGTCCGCAAAATTGGCTCGGGTTGGGCCTAACTTGGGCCCGGCCTGCCCCCAAAGGGGCCAAACTTGGCCGGCCGAAGTTGGGCCCAAAGCGATGCAGATGGACCCCAAGAAGAAGCAAGGTGATGCACATAGAAGTCCAAGTCACGTCCACAGTGGTGCAACTTGGGACCCTTTCAAACGAAGCGTCATTGATAGCAAAAAAAGTGAAAAATACCAGTGAAAACGGGTATTTTGAGGATTTCAGATTGGGCCGGCTTGTCGTCCATTTTGAAGCATATGGACCTCAACTTGGGCCGAACTTGTTCCTTGCGCCATCTTGGAGCCAAGTTGGGCCGAAGTTGGGCCAAGTGTGTCCAAGTTGGGGCCTTGTTGGTTTGTTGCGGCCATGTCGGATCGAAACGATGCATTTGGACGATGTTGTGCATGTGCAATTTTTGGCGGCCTGTCCTGAGCGAACATGGCCCCAACCCAAAGCTGAAGCTGTACCAGTGAACAGAGGATTGTTCGAATCGATCGGCCCCGCTCCTAAACTATCACGCCTCGGCACCTTCGGTCGGGCGGAGTTGTGGTTTCCCCATTGTTCCCCACGTAGATACTTGTCGAACATGATTCAGAGCATTTCTATTTTTCAGGATGCTTTTAGATTTTTTGTGCTGATGTGTACATATTGCTCCAACCTATAGTAGGTCAATCATTGCTACGAGGGGGACAAATTAGGGTCTTTTCCTTTTACCTTGAAAAATGATTCCCCTTTCTGCCTGGGGTGTTGGGAGTAACACTGTTAATTGGATACTTCCATTAGTCTTTCATCCCTTCCACAGATGGAAAATAGCGATTGACTTCAAGTTATTACCACTTTGATAGCGAACATGTCGATGAACCACCATTAACATGTAAAACATGATGGACTTATAATTATACCATATGATATAAAGTCCTTTATTATATGATGGTTGTAGTCATAGTTTATATCCTTCAATATGAACGTGTTGATTAACCATGAAGTTTGAGGATTCCAAACTCTTCCATCCCGTGCCATACATCCCCGCCGTTGCGCAGGGTGAAGATGGAAGAAACAGTGGACCCCGAAGAGGAGGATGAAGAAGCCAAGATGTCCGGGCCGCGGGTGACGGAGAATTTTGGACGGAGACAATAGGGTTCTAGCATCAAATATAGGGATATAAATGGTATACACACGGTAAATAGTTATTACAATATATAAATATTTAAATATTTTTAAATACATATATTTATATAATATACACATACATACATACATACATACATACATACATACATACACATACATAGTACTCGTATAACGGTACACTCAGTAAACTACCAGAGAGATGGGGTGTGTCTGAAAATGGGGTATGCCGAACTGAGGATCGCCGCCTTACGTTCCGCCTCGGTGGTTGAGTTGCAGATGAATTTCTTCTGCCAGGCTGCTGATGTAGCCACCATGACAATGGAAACAAAATAAATAACCCTTCAAAATGGGGGGATGCCGATCCCCTACTCGAAATTTCCACATAGATAAAACATGTAACAAGACTATGATACATCCAGCTTGGGGTTTTCAATGGATGGATTTTTCCTCAATCAAACATGGCATGCTGGAACATCCTCCGTGGAAGTTGTCGTGGGAATATCATCGCTGGGGGATGTTCCAGCACGCCACGAAACTGATGACCGGAGGGTACACTGGGATTTTTTTTACGACCACCTCACTGACAAACGAATGGGAATTGCGGCTCTGGTATCCTAAAATCGTCTTATGATATCTTATTACCCTCTGGTAAACTAACAGTTTGCTATTGAAAATTGCCATTTATAATTTATACTGTAATTGATTTTCCCATTAAACATGGTGATTTTCCATAGTTATGTTAGTTTACCAGCGGGTATCTTATTATTTAGTTTCGTGAATCCGTGGAAAAACATCCAGATTACTTAGTTGTTTTCATGTTCAAAATATGATATGGAATGATATGGCATATTTGTTTTAATTAGAGTATAAGGATGTATAAGTAAGGTGATATGGAAGATTTTCCGAATTCAGTCCCTAATGGGAATGGTGATCCCCATGACCGCTAGGTGAATTCTATGGTTCATGATAGATATATCGAGCATCACCTAGTTAGTATTGGTTCATGGATTATTAACTGGTTAATGTGGTTAAAACAATGCCAAAAACCACCCATGTGGGAATGGTGATGACTGGGTGATGGTTTATTATTGGTTTACCCACATTCATTCTATCATAGAATTGGATGATGGGAAAATTTACAGGAAAGCCCTATATTTGATGGTAAAAACCATGGTTTCCTGTAGATTTTCCCTTAAACCAATCCATTGACAAACATATATCGTCTTATAACGCTTCGTAAAAACTCCTTGGTGGCTCATCCAAGGGTGGCCGCCCTGTCCCCAGTTGCCTAAAATCAACCCATCTAACTACAATTTCCAACTATAGCCTAGCTTGCAAAATAAACTCTGCTAACTATAAAACTATGATAACTGATGTTTAAAACCAACTTTAGTATTACTACAAGGTTGTGCCCCCCAGTTTTTTTCGGTTGGTTTATAAACCAGTTCGTAAGTATGTCAATATATCTACCATGAACATCCATAAACCATACCCATAGGATCCATGTATGGTATATATGCTAACATTTGGGGTATATTGATGGTAAATGTTACCATATATAGCATACATGGATCCGTCATGGGATAGTGATTTTTTTTCGTTATTGGAGTTTTTTTTTAACGCACCAAGTGGCATCGCTCAGGGTGGTGGTGATACGCGGAAGGCCTGGAGACTCAACACCTACGAGTACGCAGGCGCCAGCGCAAGCGGTCGATAGATGAACCTCACGGGATTTTCTGAGAATTTCACTGATGAAAATCTCATGGTGATTTTCATGTTGATTCTGAATTGGAGCTTTCAATCGTTGGAAAAATCCAAATATCCCATAAATCCCATAAATCCATAAATCCATATATATATATATGTATAATCATATATATATATAAATAAATCCCCGGCCAAGGCCACGTGATAAGCTTGTTTCTCTTGAGATTGCAATCGTTGATTGGTGTCATCATGTTCATCTGTATTGTGTGGCTCCATGACAATCTGCCATAGGTCCCTCCCCATTGTCGTAGGTTACATCTGCCCAATAGATTTCTATATATTCAATGGGAGATCTTCAGGATCCTAAAATGGAGGTACTGTACCTAATATAAGGCCATATTTTCTGGGGATATTCCCTGAAATTAAGGCCTTGTATATGGTAGGTACCTCCAATTTAGGATCCTGAAATGGAAATTGATATATTGTCTGATATATCCTCATGATTATTGGTTCATTTTTCATCTTTGAGACTTTTCTGACTGGTGAAAAATCGACGAATTCACCAGTCTGTTCACCTAGAATATCCCTGTGAAATGTCCTCCATAGTATCTCCAAGATATCCCCAGTTGGTATCCCCATAGTATCGGTTGTATCCCCATATCCCCATGGTTTATCCCGGTGAAAAACAGCCCCAATGGTTGTTACCCTCTGGTTTCTACATACAAAAAACTATGGAAAATCACCATTTTTCATGGGTAAATTGGGTACATCAATTATTTCGACTGGGCCATGGCTTCAATGTCGCAAACTGTAAACGTAATAACCAGAGGATATTATGATATGATTCCCATCATTTATAGATGATTTTCCACTATATTATTCCCCCCATTTTCCCTATATTTTCCTAGGATTTTCCACATTTTGATGGTTAAATCCACAGTTTCCCTAGGAAATTCCCTCCATTTATAGATGATAACCACCTTTTTGTCTCCCCATGTCACTTGTCACATGGATCCCGCCATGTCCACCGCGATCGCCAGGCAACGAGGGCCTCTGCATCTCCTTAGCGGCGCGCGATAGCATCGGCATGGGCTGCCATGAAGTCACCTGCAGGCGATGTCTATACTATGTGTATATGATTGTATATGTTATATATGATATATACATATTATAATAGTCTTATTATATACACAGTTTATATATATGTATATATATGTATATATATATATAGATATATGTATATATATATATGTATATATGTATATAACATATATATATATGTATAATATATATATATGATAATATACATATGAACGGAGAGGATTCTGAGTCAATCATCTTGGTGCGAGGCAGAACCCCACGTCAGATGCCAGTCTCCAACCCTGCAATGAGGAGGACGGCGCTACCTTGTGACCGCCATGGGATTCCGTGGGAATTCCATGGGATTCAGTGACATGTTAGCTTCTGGTAAACATAGAAAAAACGATGGAACGATCCACCATGCTATTCATGGGAAAATCCACTATAAATCACAATTTTCAATAGCAAACTGTTAGTTTACCAGAGGGTACTCGTAGGAATTCAATGATTTTTTCCATGGGGATTTCGATGGGAATTTCATGGCAACCAGCCATGGATTTCGTGGATTTTTTTCACAATTTTATGGGATTGAATCGTGAAAAAATGGCTGGTGGTTATATAGGATTTTCCCAGTTTTTTTTGGAGATTGTGATAAAGGATAATAACTGGGAAATAATATACTATCCTTTATAGATTACCGGGTTATACTATCCTTTATCTATACAATCCAATATATAAAAACCCTACCCTATATAGTAGATTTGTACCCTATATATAATATCTACAATTATATCTCCAATATAGTATAACCCGATATTTCATAAATATTGTAGCCTCTGGTAAATTCACTTGTTGACCCTGATTGAATTTTCACCATTTCTTCGTTGAAACTCATCTTCCAAGCCCCCAATGACTGCCAGGGTCTGTATCAAACTTGGGGATCTCACAGGATGCTTTTCTCCAGTGGCGAGACGTTGTCACTACATTTGATAGCTCAGATCAAAGAGGATGGTGGCTATGGAAAAAAAAGATGTATTAAGTGGTATAAATCTACTAAAAAAATACATGATCAAATATACTATGGAATACGATGTTTTTCTCTTAAAAATCCGTGTACATTTCTCATGTTTTAGGGTCCAAAAATCCCCGTGAATCCCAGCATTTTTGGGTCAAAAACCAGCCTTTTCCCGGTTTTTTTCCACCTAAATCCCCCATGTTTCGAGGGACCGCGATCCAAAAAACCCGCCAGGACTGGGCCCAGAACTTCTACGCGGACGGCAAGTTGCTCCGAAGCGCCTCTCCGGCAGATCGATGTTTGGCGGTGGACTACAAATCCAAGAGCTCCTCGCCCGGGGCTCCCAGGGACGGGATGTGGGTAGCGACGACTTTTGGTGGGCGATTGGTTGAAACATGGAAGGAACCAATCGGGGTTGACTATAGTTAATATATATATAATGATATATATATATACTGGTTGGTGGTTTCAAGTGTTAACTTTCGTAATTCCTTGCTGCTAAGGTATTAGGGTTGTATATAAGCCATGCGGGTATGGCAGAAGGGCTTGTGAGGAAAGATATGAACGCTACTCTGATTTGAAGGAATTGAAATA
>Ga0126342_10022289_pt1 | contig 10477 bp, 14 predicted proteins | sample Cyp1metagenome_FD_92528 | JGI IMG/M metagenome (GOLD analysis project Ga0126342, IMG submission 92528) | Coral microbial communities from Lord Howe Island, Old Settlement Bay, Australia - Cyphastrea 1 metagenome | ecosystem: Host-associated > Invertebrates > Cnidaria > Coral ...
AAAATGCACGTGTGCAAATTTCCAATATGAATGAAAACGTGCAAAACGTGGGACATTGGAGACAAACATGTATGAGTATGGTGATGAAAGGCCCAGGGTCGCTATCAGCGGCGCTACCTTGTTGTAGTCTTTCAGTGTGATATGTTCTACCTGCTGTTCTTACATTTTGCCTTAATAGAATGTCATTCATTTGTCTCAACAATAGTTTCCCCTGTTCTTCCCTCAATTGTTCCATAGCATCACTGCCGTCAAAAAAACTTCCTTCTGGACTGCTTTTAAAAAAGGTGGCATCCCTATTTGGTAGTTTTCCTGTTATTTTTTCATTGTCATCAAGCATCCCTATAATTTCAGCATAGGTGGGCTTTCTCCTTAATCGATACTTTGACATCGTATTTACATTATCTATCACTGCTGTTGCCATAAGTTAATATATATTTGTTTTAGAAAATATATTACCTATGTAAAACTTAAATTTTTAAACTGATTTATTTGATGTTGTAAATGCTCTAAACTATTATGGTTTAAATTGTCTCTTTGGATTTCATTATTTATTCTGTCTATTTGAGTTCTATAATTTATTCGTTTATTTGCTTCAAGTATATCATTTCTATTATAAGAAATCAATTTATCTCTTGTCTCTCTTCTGTCCAACTCATCTTTTAACCATTTCATATACCTTGTATCCTGATGTTTGAATATGCCATAGTTATTACCGGTTGCTGGTCTGTTCATCTTTTCTCTGAAATTTGTTGTTCTTTGCTTTTTCCTGTATGCTTGGAACATTGATTATATATTAATTTTAGAAAATGAGTTTAGTCATACACAACTGCTCCGCTTTCCATAATTTCCAGCACAGTCTCCGATGTCAGGTGGCAGAATATTTCTTGGATTTGTTCAGTATCTGCTAATGACCCTTCAGTTCCTTTGATTTTAAAAGTGATTAAACTTCCCATTTTGGTGTTGATTGATGTGAAATTAACATTTGCCATCTTTTCAAATGACACAGCGATAATGTATTTGTTTTCTCTGTATTGTTTATAACTAATGTTCAATGAGTTCTGGTCATAGTTGTGGTAGTGTAGTGTGCGTCGTAAAAAGTAAAAAGCCTCTGAAAGACTTTGAACTTCAAACTCTGGTCACTTCTTATTTCCGACTTGTAATTGCCAACTTAAGTTTCTGCTATAGTCTTGAAATCCTTTTCCTTCTTGTGCTGGTAGTGTATCTGCCAACGGACCGTCATTAATTTCAGCATTGACCATTGGATTGTAAAAATAATTCCATCGCTTGTAGATGTAATTAGAAGGTAAGAAATAGCCATATATCTACTTCCTTGCCTTGGTGTTCTGTAGAGTGTGATGAAGGCATTAGATAATTTAGATGCTGATTTTACTATGTTCATATTGATTTCTCCACCTCCAGCATTGAAAGTTTGAGTAATAGTGTGATATTGTGGGACAATAAGTTTTAAACTTTGACCCTCTAACAAATGTTTTGTAATGTTATTATCAACAGTGTTGTCTAAAGTGATTACTTCAGCGCGGATAATAACATTGTTAATCTCCCAACTTACAGATGTATTGCCAGATTGGAAGTAATAGCCCTGTTTGTCTGTTTCGTCATTGGGGTTTGTTTGAGCATCACCTTCTGGCACTACAATAGGTTCATTGCCATCTGATACAATTGTAAATTCTAACTCTAATGGGGCAAAGCGTAATGGCAAGTAGTAATTACTTTCCAATAGACCACAGACTGGTTTATGTCCTAACCTCATTTTTCCATTAGCACCAGCAATACCGCTCAAGGTATGACGAGTTGGCCTAAAATCAACTCTTCCATATTCATTATGGTCGGCTGATGTATCAACAGTGGCCACCCCACCAGCATTTGTTGCTCCTGATGTTGTATAATCTACAAAGTTGTTCAACCCATTAGCATACTTATGGTAGTCATCATCCCAAGAAGGATTAGCGCTACTTTCAATATCATCCATCTCATTGACATCTTTAGACTTGAATGATTTGAACAATTCACAATGGCGGTTATACTCAATAATGTCCTGAACCATCTGACCACCTACTGTTGCCCTGTATCGTTGAAAAAATGAATGAAGGCCACCTAAAGGTCTTAAAAACTTTGCCCTTGTGCCATCAGTGTTCTGAAGTGTAGCGAACAATCTAACACTTGACAAGTCTAAATACTGGTTGGCATCTCCGCTGATGTAAAATCTTATGTTCTTATTACCAGCATTGGGGGCATAAACATTAGACCCTGATGGAAAATAATTTACAAAACGACGGTCAGTAATATATTGACTGGTCTGTGGAAGGCCAAAGTTAAGATTATTTATCATAATATCCTCACTTTCTGCTACAATATTGTCCATTACTATATATGATTAATTTAGATATTTTTTTATTGATAGTGTTTTTTATTTTTTCTTATGTGGTATTAACTTAACATTTTTAGATTGAATATTATTACCTATTGTTTCTATATTATTTTCATTAGTTTCTATCAACTTCTTTATGGCATTATATTATTTGGGCGCTTCATTCATTTCTTTTTGTAGTTTGTTGGTTGATTTCTATAATCTATTTTATGAAACATTATTAATAATAAATATATTTTTTTATTAATAATGCTGTTTTTGTAAGTGAATTGTCAAGAATGCCCTTGATAATTCTTTCTGACAATATGGGCATTGTATTCTCTCTCTTCTTCTACTGTTTATTTGTTCTCTTTTGTCAAAATAATATTGTGCTTTATTTCGCATTACTTTTTCATAATTTTCATTGCGGTATTGTTTGTTTTTCTCCAATATATGTTCTCTGTTATTTATGTATATAATCCTCGTGTCTTTTTTTGGTCAATTTGTCAGCATTGTCAGCATACCATTCTGTCTTCGTTCTTCCTGCTACACATACATTCAGGGCAGGTTGAAGTTCTATTATAATCTCACCTTCTTTTTTCCTTAATTGTTCTACATTTTGGCATTCTGGCAATTCCTGAACCAATCTAATAAAAAAATGTTCAATTCCAATTTCTCGCATTTTGGTATGTAGTTTGTTTGTTTTGTGTTTAAAACATCTTCTGTGCCCTGCCATTCTTTGTGATAGGGTTTGACAAGTAGAACCAATATAGACATCATCATCTAAATCATTTAAGATCTTGTAGATTTTTGCCTTGGAATAATCCACCATTATATGTTAATATATGTTTTTTTGTGTTTAAATATGTTTTGTTCTATGATTGAACAGGTGAGTTAGGATTAAATCCATTTGAAATAGCAGTAGTAGGTCTTATGTGCCATAAGCCATTACCAGCAAAATTCTTAAATCCGTGTGCCGACAGGGGGTTTGGTTCATTTAAATCACTTGTTATAGCATAACCATCCAAAGCACTAACAGGGTCATTAGGGTTTCTATAATCACGATGTCTTGGGTCTTGCTTCCCCTTTCTCTTGGGTTTCACTGCCGGTGTGGCATAAGTTGTTGTTTGATACTTGTTTGGATGGTTTTGATTGATAGTATTAACAACAGCACTACCAAGACTATGTCCAACAATGCGTTTTATTTCTGGTGATTTTTTCAATTCTTCTATGACATCTTTGTATTTTTCAGTGTTTTCAGCATTTCTTGTCGGCAAATGTATCAAGTCATCTATGATGTCTCTTGTAATGCTTCCATCTTTGCCTGTAGTGCCTGATATATATAATGTTTTGCCTGTCTTATACAATCCCGAAGGTGAAGCATAAGCATTGCTTAATCCAAACCTATCTTCTACTTTCTCTTTGTTGCCTATGTTTCTCTCTTCTTTGTAGAGTGTTGTATGTTGTCTGTAGTGTTGGTTTAGGTTTCTGGCAAAATCATTCATCCTTGCGTTCCAGTCTATCTCCTTCTTTTTATCATCATTTTCAATTCTTTCATCCTCTCTTCTTTTCATTTCTTTTTTAATCTTATCCACTAACAAGTCAAAACTTTTCTGACCTATTCTTCTCGCTACTTCTTCTCTGGTAAAAATATCTTCAGCAGTCTGACCTGCTATTAATCTACCTACTGTTTCTTCTATCATTTCTCTACCAACTACTCTACCAAGATTACCTAATACTCCAATCATATATTATTAATTATAAAAATCTAAAGTAATAATATAAATATTATGATGAGCAATAAATTGACTTACAAAAAGGTATATGTAAATTCAAAATTCAGATTGCCTCAATCAAGGTCTTCATCTGATTTTGTCGTAGAACTCCAAGAGAATATGGAACTACCTGCTGGTAGTAAAATGTGGATTACTGAAGTCTCACTGCCTACCTCCTTCAAAACAACCGAAGTGGGCTTTTATGAATATTTGTATGTGATGATTTATGACAATACCGATACTTTTGTAAAGAACTTCAGGGTATATTTAGGGAACAAAATGTATTTTGCCAGTCAGTTTTGTTTTGATGTAAATGAAGGACTAAATAGCAATACATCAGATTTATCAGCAGGTGGAATTTTTGTTTATGCTTATGATGAAGCAACAAGAACGGTGGAATATAAAATAAAAGAAGGAGTAAATTATAAAGTAAAAATACCAACTGATGAAGAATTAGGCAACTATGTTAATGGTCAGTGGGATACAGGAAGTGTCCCCTATGACAATAGAAAGCCAGTATCAATAAATTATTTGTTAAGTAACTATGTTGCTACTTCTCCATTGTCGGTCTGGACTTCATCTTATTTAAATTTAGTTCCGTTCAGGGCAGTTTATATAAACTCTCCAGAATTAATTGATAATCACTATTCAGCACCTAATTCATATTCATCATCTATTGTCCGTAAAATATTGATTAATCAACAATTAGGAGGGATTGTCAATGATGACCACGGCGGGGCTTTTGGTGAGGACTTCATTAATGTAGGAGGTAAGAATTTAAGGCGACTATCATTTAGAATTACAAATGAAGAGAGTAAGACAATGAACTTTATAATATACCGATTGAATTTACATTGTTGTTTAGCAGTCCCAATTATTAAACACATTCTATAAATGTTCCATCAATTTAAATATATAGAATTGCTACATAATTTTTATAGCACATTATATATGAGCATAAAGGTTGTTGATTTAAATACTGAAGAAACTAAAGAACTACCACCAATTGAAGAAGAAGAAGAAATATCAAATGAAGAGGTGAAACAGGAAGTTAATAATGAAGAAGTGAAACAAGAAGTGAAAGAAGAAGTAAAAGAAGAAGTAAAAGAAGAAGTAGAAGAAGTAAAAGAAGAAGTAAAGAAACCAGTGAGAGCGCAAGATTAAATAATTACCTGTCCCAAATGTAGTAAGTCTATGAAAATGAAGTCCTTTAGATATGGGCACGAGCAAAATTGTAAAGGAGGTTTAGAAAACAAGCCTGTCAAGAAACATACAAACCCCCGCCCAAAACAACAACCAAAACCTAAACCAGTCAAACCAGCCCCAGAAGTGTATTACAGCGATGATGAAGAAGAAGAAGAAGTGCCAACTCAACTATTCAACAAGAAAAAACAGCCAACCCAACCTATCAACCCAGTAAATGCTTTGGCACAGCACTATCAATTACTTCAACAACAATTCATAAAACAAAAGCAAGAAAGATACAACAATTTATGTATGAATATGTTTTAAACTAAAACTAAAAAACGATAAATATAAAATAATATCTCAATTATTTTATATTTAGATGGTTTCATTAGATGGCACAATCAGATATGTCGGAACTGATTTTGTTAAGATATTAAACACAGGTTCATCTAACCTCGCTACTGAAGAGTTTGTAAATACAGCAATCATCAATGGAGGTGGTGGGGGTAGTGTTAATTTAAGCAATTACTATGACAAAACAGAAACAGATACACTACTGAATAATAAATACAATAAATCAGAGACAGATACATTACTGAATAATAAATATGACAAGTCAGAGACAGATACATTACTGAATAATAAATACAATAAATCAGAAACAGATACACTACTGAATAATAAATACAATAAATCAGAAACAGATACATTACTGAACAATAAATATGATAAAACTGAAGTAGATACATTGTTAGATGCCAAACTTAATATCAATAATCCACAAGATATGGCGGGAACATTGAGGATAGGTCATATAGCAGGAACATCAAAAATTATATTAAACGCAGTCAGCAGTGATAAAGACTTTTATGTCAATGGTGATAGTCAAATTCAGGGAAATCATCTAGTAGCATCATTAGACAGTAGTGGTTATATCAAAGGTTTTAATATTCAATCAAATACATTCAATGCCCTGAATACCAATGATATACTTTTTCAAAGCAACAATGATACTTATTTACAATATGATGTTTCTGAAAGTAAAATAGTAGCAAGTAAATTGATACAATGTGGGGGCAATCTTAAAACACAGGAGATAGACACAATAGCACCACTGGATATGGTAATAAAACGAGACAATGTCAGTATGATTGAACTACAAGATAATCTGACAGTGTTGAACACTAAAACCCAGTGTCAAAATAATATTGTATGTGATAATTATGAAAGTAAGAATTTATCAACGGTTATTAACCATATTATGAATGAGAGCACTGGTGAAATTAAATTCTATGTAGGTAGTCCCATAAATCCAGATACAACAACTAATTTAGTTATGACACTTCAAAATAATCTGATTACCTTTCATAAGCCTACAAGCCCAGAAATAGGAGCAGGTGGTGGTGTTGATGATACTAATTTGGTAAATACACAGATGAGACATTACAAACAATATAGGGTGATTTGGTTATAGGTGGTGGTTCTCAATTTGGAAGTTATGATTTAACGGTTAATGGAACAACATATTTTAGTCAAAGCATAGAATTAAATTTGGGTGTTAATATCAATTTAGGTAATAACAAAGGGTATATAAGAAGTCTCAATTTAGGAGGAGGCAATCACGCTTATGATTATTGTAATTTTAGTAGTGGTGGGTATCATCGCTTTTATGTTGGCGGTAGTCCATTTCCTCAATTTTTAAGGTTTCAATTATCATCTACACAGGCATATTTCAATGTTAATGCTGTATGTAGTGCTGAATTACAAACTAACACAATCAATACAAAAGATGCTGGAGATAGTGATTTAATTTTTAAGAGAAACAATATTCAATATATGAAATTTGAAGGCACACAGCAAGCAGTGGAAATAACACAAGGTGCTAAATCTAATACTTATGATAGTATAGGTAATGCTGATGTGAGTTTTAGAAGAAACACCATAGACTTTATGTATCTTAGAAATGGTCAAGTAGAAGTTAATAGTGGTATAACATTATACGCTGAAAGTGGTAAGTTTGATACAATTGATAGTGCTACTGCCACCGATGTTGTATTCAAAAGGGGTGGTGTAAATTTCTTTACGTTAAATGGCTCACAGAATATTATTGATGTTTCAACTGGTAGGGCTTTGTCATCTCAATACATTTATGGAGATTTTTTTTACAATAGAAATTATGGTGCTGATATGATATTCCAAGGTTGTAATACAACAAATGATGGACGGGTAGAATTTATGAGATACAAAAGAGCAGATGAAGTGGTCAATTTTTCAAAAGATATACATTTAAATCAAAGTCAAAAGATGTATTTTCATAAAGCAACTGATGATGATGTTTATATCGGTGGTATTGTAGAAAATGGTTCAAATATGTTTGAGTTTGTGAATAGAGACAGCATAGGTCAAATCAGATTTAAATTGTGGGATGGTTTAGCATTGGCAACCACTTTATCTATGTCTTGGAATAACATAAACATACAGAGAAATACAACTGTTTCAGCTGGTTATAGTATAACTGGTGAATTGGTCGATACATCTGATTTTACTAAAAAATATGATATTAAAAGTGTTGAACATAATATGACTGATATTGTCAAAGCAATTGAACCTAAAACCTTCAAAATGAAAGATGAGAAAGAAATTGGAATAACTAAAAACCATCTTGGGTTTGTTGCTGATGAAATTGAAAGTGTAATACCTCCTGAATGAGAAAATATAGTTTTAGTTTTTAGAAAATGATGAAGGCATTAAACAACTCAATTATGTTAAGATGAACTCTATATTATGGGGATGTGTAAGGGAGCAACAACAGAAGATTGAGTGGTTAGAAAGTTCTATGTTTGAAATGATGGAGGAGATGAAAGAGTTGAAAGGAAAGAAAAAGCCAACAGCAAAGGCTAAAGCAAAAAGCAAAGAAAATTAAAATATAAACCTATAATATGGGTAATAAACAATCTACAGTTGAGAACAGTTGTATTCAAGAATTTAGTAAAATTAATGAAGAAGAGTTAGATATAAGTAGGATTGATAAACTACAAATAAAAGCCTTAAAAGAAATCAATAATGACAAGATTATGTATAAATTACCTGCTATTAATTTGTGCTCATACAGTCTAATTTAATAACATTAATTAAATGTATAATGTTATTGAATGTGTATCTCTTTTTCAAACCTCACCATAAAGATTTTATTTACATCACTCTCTCTCAGTTTTACAAACAGAAATGAGTAGGGTTCTTCAGTGGCTACTCTGTATATTTCATTTATGGTTTTCTTGTCAATCAGGGCGGACTGTTCTTGAATGAAGGTGTCAAGTTCTGACTGATTTTTCAGTTTGAAAATGTAAAGACTGCTTGAGTTCAACCTGACTATCGGTGCTAAAGCATTCAGTTTCTGACTGGCTGTTATGACTGATAATCCAAAATGCCTTGATTTTGTGTATAGGCCGTGAAGGATTTTTGAGTATCTCATAAATGTCTTGTCTTCTGCGAAATCATCAATTACTAACAGGCAACTATATAACCTGTTCATCTTGTTTTTCTTCTGGTATTCTATGACTTTGTGCTGTGTGTCTATGATGTGTGCTAAACTTTCGGGGTCATACTCATCAAACAAAAACTGCTCTTTTTTATCATCTACATTCAATTCCTTCTGTATATATTGTATCACTTCTTTGTATGCTTCATCAATGTGTGCTGTGGGGCTCACTATCCAAATTCTCTCAAAGCATCCCTTATAGATTTTTAGAAAGAGGTTCTGAATTAATATACCCTTTCCCCCCTGTGATGCCGATACAATGATGCTTCTGAATGGTAGTTTGTCTGCTTGTGGGTATGGTGATTGTTTGAACTCATACTGTTTTACATTGATAGGTTCAATCTTGGGAACAGCAAGTTTTTTCATAATATAATTTATTTAAGAAAATAATTTCTATGATATCTTGTAATGGCATATCTTATTTTGCTTGAATAGGGGACGCGACTGCTCCTTTGAAAAGGGGTCAGGAGCATTGCGATGCTCCGCAATCAGTGAAATCTGGAACAGACTGCCATATACCCTCATAAGAAGTTAATTAAACACATTTAAAAAAAACACCCTTGGGCTCTATTCTTTTTTCACCCCCGACACGGTCTCTCTTTTGTAAAAACACCAAGCAGTAGAAGATGTTGAAGCCTTTTTGCTCAAGAATTAGTTTGATGCCAAGTTCAGCACAGTTCATTTTATTTGACGACATTTACCGCCCCTTTATGGATTTTTGTTTGCGCCTAAAAATCCATATAAATTAGATAGTAGTAAAATATATCATCTAATTATATAGGATGAGCAGTTGTAGTGATTATGATAGTTATATCAACACAATAGATGTGATTGAAGATAGTGTCATTGATGATACTAAATTTCCAATTGTAAAAGACACTAAAATCAAACAAATATGTAGGGTGATACTGGAGTTTCTGAAGGTAATAATGAATTATCTTACAGTAAGTATTGTACAACTCATTTTGATTTGAAATCAAAATGAGGTCTAAAACTATAAAATATTGTCTAAAATATTTTATAGTTGTACAAATGCCACCAAAGAAAAACAGTAAAACAAAAATACCAAAAAAACCTATACCTGAAGATTTTGAACTATCAGATGAAGAACCCACTACAATCAAACTGGATGAAGACCAAAAACTGACATCTAAAAATATTGTATTTGAATGCCCCTTGTGTAAAGGCAAACTACAGATGAGAAATGAAATTGAAATAAACCCCAAGGGCATCAAATGTAAATGTTCCCCCTGTAGTTTCAAAATCAGCAAGAATGATAAAACAATGAATGTCAAAAAAGATGATAACGGCGAAATTGTTTTAGAAAGTGAAGACCATAGCATCAGTTTCAGTTTTAACCGCCAAATCACACCAGAGGACAAAAATAAGGAAAGCACTAACAAGATGATAAGTGATGTAATGAGCACACCCAGAAGTAGTGGTAGTAAGAAGCAAATGGCAATAAATGATATGGATTAAACCTATTTAAAGAGTAGTTTTAACACACTTTGAACTGATAAATAAATAAATATCTAAATAATTAATATATAGTAATGAGTGATTTGGATGATAAACAGCCTGAAATGGCTGAAGCCTTGAATAAAATGA
>Ga0126342_10022290_pt1 | contig 10477 bp, 10 predicted proteins | sample Cyp1metagenome_FD_92528 | JGI IMG/M metagenome (GOLD analysis project Ga0126342, IMG submission 92528) | Coral microbial communities from Lord Howe Island, Old Settlement Bay, Australia - Cyphastrea 1 metagenome | ecosystem: Host-associated > Invertebrates > Cnidaria > Coral ...
CATTAAACATCATTAAACATCATTAAACATCATTAAACATCATTAAACATCATTAAACATCATTAAACATCATTAAACATCATTAAACATCATTAAACATCATTAAACATCATCATTAAACATCATTATTAAACATCATTAAACATCATTAAACATCATTAAACATCCCCAACATTCCCCATCCACAACATTGGTCCATGCAATCTGTGATGCACTCTGCATCCACGACACAGTGACAGCTTCACCACACCGTTGGCATCGCAGCGCACCTTGTCCCTTTCTGGGCGAAGCCGCGGTTCCACCACTTCCGCCCTTTGCAAAGCGCGTGCTTCGGCGTGGCAGGAACTGGGTGATGACCGCACGGAGCGAGGCTCCGGACTGTTCGACCTCAGATGTTGGAGAAATGTTGGAGAAATGTTGGAGAAATGGTTGATTTTGATATCGACCTCACTTGTTGTGGGTCAGAAACGGTTGACATGATGTTTGTTTGAACATACGGTACAGCAACCCTAGAATCCACTTGCCATCATTGTCCATCAGCTTGAATCATTTTCCTCAATAGAAGCATGTTTAAAGATGTTCTATGACTTCTACGTATACCGTGCAAATCCAGGTATGCCTGTGCTTTTGCAATCTTCCGCAACCATGAACCCAGTAAACTAATGACCACCAGAAACGACTCTTGCAAATCCAGGTATGCCTGTGCACTAATCATTTGCCAGCTCGTCTGAAGCAAGAGTCATCAGGGAAGAGGAAAAGCCAAACTGAATGAATATATGAATTGAACTGGGATGTCTTTTTTCTCTTGGGATTTCTATCGGAGCATGGGCAAATAGTGTCGAACACAACAAATTTGGCAAATAGGAGACCATGTTGACAATATTCGACATATGCAAACACCCCAGCCAGCACTCCAAAGCACTGCCCTGAATAGTCCTTCCTACCTAGCCACCGTTTGCACAGTGGAGCAACAACGACTGAAGTTGATCGAAACGAAGTTATGCGATGTGAAACGGGCCGCAGGACACGTTAAAGGTGCCAGATAGACCAGAATGTCTTGCTATTTCAGCAATACATTACACAGGAATTCAAGGCAAAAACAAACTCTAGCTACAAAATGCTACAAACGGCCGATAGGGAAAAGAGATTTCAATGCGCCCAGGCTTGGAGCTAGGGTTTCCCTCTCCAATGATCTGAGTGCAAATAGGATCAACCATTGTGAAAAAAAAAGATGGCTTCTCCAACAAATCGGACCTGGTGAAGGACCAATCTCCAGACCTGGCCCTTTTTCCGTCATGGGCCACCATGGGCCACCTCAAATCATCTGCAGATATCTGCTTCATTGAAATTATTCAAAGCAACAGCCTCCATCCATCATCCATCCCCATCCTAGATCAATGGGAATTCCAGGATCCTAAAATGGAGGTACTGTACCATATAAGGCCATATTTTCTGGGGATATTCCCTTACATAGGCCTTACATAGGCCTTATATATCGTAGGAAATGGCCATTGACTAGACGCTGTTTGAGTTGGATTCCTGGATTCCAAGGCACGCTTTCGCCAGTCGCTCCGGGGATTTCTGTGGACTGAGCTCAGGCAGGGCACTCAGGGCGGTCATGATGGCCCTCAAAGACTTTCTGGGCCTAGCGCAGAGATGGGAAAAGATGCGAAAAGTATGAAAGTATGGAAAAATATGGAAAAATAATGAAAAACACTCAAATCGGATTTGGACAGTTTCGGAAATCTCTATGAGTCTTCTCAGAAACTCAGGGGATACAGATCCTTGCTATAGATCATTCTCTGGCACTAGTGGAACAGCTGTGTCCGCCAGACGCCTATTTGCATCGTAGCATTTCAGGGCTCGAAACTGTATGCAGGCTCCCTGCAGCATTTCTACGCTGAAATCTCTGATTTGAACCGTATTCAAACACTTCTGGTGATGGGCTTTGTAAACTCTATAGCTGCTATGTGCCGTGGCTATGTGCCTTGGCTAATTGATCACTTGGAATACAAAGCGACCAGTGCCATAGACCACGTCATCCAGGTAAGTCCCACGGGGCCCGCGAGGCCTTGGTTCCAGTGCTGCTAGCTCCTCGGAAGAAGGCTTGGTGAGCAACCTGAATTTGACCACATCTAATATGCATCTAAATCTGGTTCTTCTCGAATCAAAAACAACCAACAGTAACTAACCAACAAATATGACGTTGCAACTCAACCACCACAGCGACATGTTTCTGGATGCCCATTCCTCAAGTTCTTGTGCAAATTGAGAACTAGAAGAACCAAGCCATACCCACACCTTCAAAGAAATACATGAGTTTCAAGAAAGTTATACATTGCTTCTCTCAATGGATTTGTTGAAAGGAACACATACAGGGAACCATGGTCTTTACCCACCCAAAATAGAGATTTCTACCGTCCAAAATGGAGGTTTCGTGCAAAAAAAAACCTCATCCAGTTGTTTTTGATGTCGGCTGGGTGCTCGGTACCCAGTCGCCTCTGCCTTCCGCTTCCACGTCTTCATCTTGCGTTGAGCCTTGCTGAGCTCCTGCGTTGCAGCTTAAGTTTTTATCTGAAATCCGTGCAAGTCCATATTTTTGTCGCCTGTATAAACCGTCAAATCATATATCAATGGACTGGTTTAAGGGAAAATTTACAGGAAACCTCCATATTTAATGGTAAAAACCATGGTTTCCTAATGATAGATAGAAAACTATGACATAAACCATACTTTTAAAAGCCATCGACTCGGAGACAGAGGAACCCGCCATCTGCCATCAATTCCTCTTGAGCCTTCTCACGAGCTTTCACAGCTTTGGCCCATGAATTCGTTGGCCCGTCCCTGAAGCTGGGGCAGACTGTTCAATCAATTCGAAGGAGCTTCATGTTGCAAGAAATCATTTAAGTGTTAATGGCTGGTGCCATTCAATACCAGATAAATGGATATAAATGGTAATTATAGCTTCTTCTTGGTCAAACCTCCGAATGTAGCTGACAGTGACATGCACGTTGACGGATCATGCACAAACTGGGCCTAAACATTCATGACCAGCATTTCTCAATCCTACCGCTGTCATTGACAGGGGGTCCACACCGATGGAACAACATGAACGATGAACAAACAGGTCTGACTACATATCAGGAAATATCCAGGAATATGGTACTAGATATTACCCTCTGGTAAATTAACATAGACCCTGGCAGTCATCGGGGTTGGAAGGCTAGTTTCCATTAAAAATTGGTGATTTTCAGGGTCTATGTTTATTTACCAGAAGGTAGATGATATTAGATGATATTAGGATATACATCGGTATCTTCGGTACTTCCGTAGATAGTGATCCCCTGCTGCCATGAAATGGGTGCTCCACCAAGCCACTTGGTCGAGGTCCTTGAGTCCATCCAAGCAGCTCCGCATCCGGGCCGTCATGGAAACTTCACCGAAATCTGTGAGCTTTCCACTTGTGAGTTGCAACTTCAGAACTTCTCAGAATTTCAACTAGACTCACTAGACCGCTAAAGTATGCTAAAGTCATATATGTTTTCCGTTTTGTGCGAATCAAAGATTCCCGAACACACAAATAACATCGATTTCACGGCTTTATCGAAGAAACTCGCAAAAAATCCATAAAAGTGGTCTGATAAAATCTATAAAAAGTGGATGAAAGTGGTCTGTGTGACTGTGTGGGATGAGGATCATGCAGACGATGGAAACTCACCATAAATTCGTAGCGAAGCTCTGCAGTGCGGGCGCAGGACTGCTGCATCGGCCAAGGATCCAGCATGGATCCACTATCCAAGCTTCGTGGTGTTGCTAAAGATATTTAAAGTAAATACATTTGAATCATTTGAAGTAAGTGTGTATATATATATATAACCACATATGTATATATATATAATGATGTATATAGAATTATATAATTAATTCTATATATATATATAATTATATATAATTATATATATAATATTATAGATTATTATATATTACAATTATCTAAACACGTTTCAACAATATATTAAAAAAGAATCCATCATTGCTAAACCATAAGCTCCATAGTGTTCCCAACGTTTTCGTGAAGCTATCGGATCCAAATTTCTGTAACTTCCATCAGCTGATAGAAAAAGAAACTTCTGGCGGATGTTATTCTTGCAGACCTCAGCAGTTTGTGTGGGGTAGGTTGTACTGTATATGCTGACATAAAAATACTTCAAACAACTGTGTATATACGGAAATATCATGTATATTATTATATATGTATATATATATATATATACATATACAATTATATACATATACAATTATATACACATGTGTGTGTGTGTTTCAGCAGTGTGTGTCCATCAAGCTGTGTTGTGTGTGCAAAGTGCTAAACCAGAGGGACACAGCGAGACGTCACTGTCATGTGTCTTCCAAGTTTTTGTATCTATACAGTAGTAAATATATAGTTATATCAATGCATATCAAATTATATCAAATCATATCAAATTGTATCAATATAGATATGAACATGGTGCATACAATAGTGCATAGTATGCATAGTAATTGAACTTAACATAACTTAATCTGACATATTCTGATGTATTCTGATATATCCCGATAGTTTTTTTTAATGTACGAAACCACCATATATTCTCCCTCAGCCCCCGGTGGAATCCAGGTGGAATCCCGCTGGAAGGCGCCGTACCTGAGCTCCTCATTTGCTTCGAGCTTATCCTTCAAGCGCACCTGCCAAATCCTGGAAGCCCGATGTCGATGTCTATGGCAGGGCGACAGGCGGCTGACTTGACATTTTCTGATGAAGTATCTATGGATTCTATGGAGTATCTGATTTGTGATTTCTCATGATTTTTGATGTCACATAGTTTATCTATATTTATCTGATTTTCAGATTCAAACGATTTCAAAGCTTCTCACATCTTCTCACCTACAGCAACACATTTTCGCATCTTCACAACTTCATGACACATTTTGCTTGTCACCCATGGCTCATGGCTCGCACCTTGTAATCTGATCCGGTGTGACAGCAGTATCCTGCCATGGCCCCATGGCTCAGCTTCCTTTGAAACATGGCTTGAAGGGTCTCTCATGCGAGCCCCTGTCCATTGAACAGTGTGCATGTATTATATCATATATATATATTATATGATACATATTTTGTTTTCTGCACTTGTCCAAGTAGCTTGCGAAACAAGCACGCACAGAAGCCAATGATCCAAACGGTTTCTTTCAATTTGATTTTGATGTTATGACCTGAGGTTAAACGACCGTTTGCCCAGCGTGTTGTGTCACACCAATGCGCACGCGCTGGCCCCATCATGCCCCATCCAACAGCCCCCTGCCTCAACGAAGGCGTAGCAGTCTGGCGAATCCAACGTTGCACCCATGTCGGTGGCAATCACCCAGCAACCCTCATTCCTGCAGCGACGGACCCTGAAAGCCATGCAAATATGCTGCTTGGTGCAACCCCTCTGAAAAATATTAGTCAGTTGGGATTATTATTCCCAATTAATATGGAAAAATAACATTCGTGTTCCAAACCACCAACCAGTATGGGTCAAAGTCAAAGTCACGAAGCCACCAGGTACACATTGAGCATATGGATCCATAGGATTCATATCAATGAACCATCCCACCAGGGTCATCCAGGCTTAGGGTCAACAAATGTCATCATGTTTTCTATAAAAACCTGAAACATTTGCAGCCAATGGCATAGTCAAAAAACCCAGGGGAAAAAAACAAAATCTCCAGGGCTTCCCGGCTCATAGAGCTTTTCGGGCGTGGGCTCAATACCGGCACCAAATTCCTGACAACACTCGGCAAAATGCAGATGATGAGATTTGAAAGACGGTGACAGGCTTGACAAATGTTGACAAACAACGGTGTAGAATGTGTTTTCGGTTTGATGCAGTGCCATTTTTCCAACGAAACATCTTTCCGAGACCTCTTTCCAGCCTCCTAGCAAAATCAGCCCTACCAGATCTACCAGCCGCATAGAGATACAATCAAACCTGGGTCTCTTGGATGAAGCAGTTGAACTATGTCGAACTGCTGACTGGATGCCACCGCAAGATTTTGCTCAGCTCCTCATGTTCAGCTTGACACCTCCTTCCGTAATGAAACACCCATATAACACACGAGACTACAGGAACAATATCACACAACATTTGCTGAGGTTCCAAATGAGATAGTCTGGTCCTCTAGCAGAGCCAATTGAGGTTCTTCATGGTTCTTCCACATCACGTCCCCAGATCCAATAGTGGATTGCAAGAACTGGGGGTGATGCGGAAAATTTTCAATTGGATCCATGATCTATGAGAGAACTTTGTTCACTTGAGACTTCGTCTTACTTTCCATAGGGGGCAGCGAATCCCACGGTGTCACGGATGGCCACGGTGGTGTTTGGAGGCGCCATTTTGCTCGCCGCTGAAGCAGCTGAAGCAAACGTGAAAACTTTAATAACTCCAGTCAAATCATCACAGTCAAACCAATTCATGATATGAGTGGCGGACGAAAGTAATTTGTTCCCTGTAATTGCCACGAGCAAAACTGGGTCGTCCCCTATCGGTTGTGAATATGTTTCTCTTTTAAAACATCCGGTAGCAAGTGCTGCCAGCACTTACACTAGTACTAGTCGAAGTAGAAGTCGAAGTCGCAGTCGCAGTCGCAGTCGTAGTGGTAGTCGTAGTCGTCGTCGTCGTCGTCGTCGTAGTAGTAGTAGTAGTAGGAGTAGTAGGAGTAGGAGTAGTAGGAGGAGGAGTAGGAGTAGGAGTAGGAGTAGGAGTAGCAGTAGAGGTAGCAGTAGCAGGAGTAGTAGTAGTAGTAGTAGTAGTAGTGGCAACTCATAAAATCTCATAAACAAGTCTACTTGAAACGCAGCTAGCTTTGAAACAACGCAAACGGCTTCATGCAAGGTTAGGCCGAACAACTGCGGGACGAGACATGCTGTTAAAATGATACCGGATATCAACAGAAATTTCAAAACACAAATCATAACAAACACTATATTATGTAAGTAGATGTAAGTATTATAATTAAATATCATGATTAAATGTGTATATATATATATTGTATTATATCGTACAATGTTGTATAATATTGTACATGGATGTACATAGTGTCAGAAACTATCAAATGATAGTGCCCTCATTGTCATAATATGTCAAAACATATCAGAATCACAACATTTCATACAGGATGGTGCCCCCCAGTTATTAGTTGGTTAAACAAACCCATGAACATCCATCAAATATGGTTATATCATGTCATATCTACCATAAACATCCATAAACCATATAGAATTTAGCCACTTTAGGCAACTTAGCTGTCTTGGGCCCCCCCAGCTATATAATGGTTTATAAACCCCATTAAATATATAATAAATAAGTAATAAAACCAACTAGTTAGTGGGGTTATAAAATGTTATAAACATTTATAAACCATTTAATTATGGTTACTATAAATTAAACCATAGTTATAAACCATAGTTATTGGAGTTATGTTCACCAACTGAACGCTATCGAACGGGGGCCCCATCCTGTACCCATCTGGCCCGAGTTTGGCCCGGCGCCTCCAGGTCCGCGTCTTGGCCTTTCGACAACTCCGTGAAGGTCACGCCATCTGCCTCCTTTCGATGGAAGTAGAGGTACCTTACAGGTGTCGCACCAGAAATCAGGGATTTTTTGGGAGGAATCCATAGGGGAATCCATAGGGGACATAGATTTTCTCAAGATTGTGGAAATGTCCTGAAACTCTGCTTGGTACATTTTGAAAAACACAGCTCGTGTCACTCGTGTCATGCAATTTTCTCCAAAAAACACACACACACATATCAGATGAAAGGAAAACGTGGACAACAGGTGGAAAAACTTCATCCAAACCTGCGGTTTGGATTCCCTCAGAATTTATCTGTTCAGTGCTCTTTGTGTCCATTTGTACATGTTCAGACGGATTTGAGAGATTACACAAAAATTGATCTCACATGATCTCACCTAAATTATATAGGTGTTGTCCTTCATTTAAAAAAAACATAGCCCTCTAGCCAAGCAACATGAGTCATATGGTGCCACTTCAATATCAACTGCTGAGTTTTGATGTGTCAGGCAGCCAGGTTCCCGTGCTGTCCACCGCCCTCGTATTCGTAGACCGGGCGACCGAAAATAGTCAGAGGGATCCTCAAAAAAGAGTAGTGCGTCGGCCTTTATGCCCCTTTGTGCCCCTTTTTTTCGAGTGGGCGACACATGGCGACTTGCAATTCTTGACTTTGACAAGTTCTAAATTTGCATATTGCATGGATATGCATGGATCTATGAGATAAACGAAGAAACACTCAGAGAAAACTGAATGAATCAGCGTCAGTCCCTACTTGTATCAGCATTCAAACTGTTCCCCCTTGGATCTGCAGCATCTCTTCACACAGCCACATGTCGGAAACACGGGGGGAACCCCAGGATGTCCCAGGCCTCAACATCAGACCCATGCCTATCTTGCCGAGTTTGTCCTGATTTCCTTGCACCTGGCAGCTCCACTTATCCATGTCATGGATCATCAGTGCTCCAAAAGTGACGCCGGGAGATTCCATCCATTTCCATCCCAAAACGGCCCCGACCTGGAATCCCACAATGCTCTTTGCCACGATTTTATCCACTGGAGCTGGAGGTCCCATCAAACTCCTGACCAGGAGTTGTGCCCATGTCAAGCCATGTCATTGCCATCGTCATGGAAGCTCTCAGAAGCTCGAAAAAACCACAAATTAGTTGGACTACTGTTGGACTCATGTTCCCTTAGGTTCCCTTAGGTTCCCTTTCTCAGGTGGCAAGCTGCATGGGTGATCATCTTTTAAGGGAGCCAACACGGCCCTCGGGATCTTTACTATCATTCTACCAGCTATCGGTGTCAAACACATGGTCACATTCTTAAATCAACTTAAGTCCAACAAGCTCAGCTTGGCATCTCTGTCACAAGTCCCCACGGTCCAAAGAGGCTTCTCTCATGAATCCAAAATACGTTGATCCACATGAATATGTTGCCTTTACATCATGTTAAGAATCATCTTGGAGATCTTGCAAATCATGTTCAATCCATGCTGTAGGATGTCACACATTCAGAACCATAGGATTGAATGGAAAATACATGAAAAATCATGAAAATACAATCCTTAGCAAATTGAGTTCGAGGTGAGTTCACTGGTATGTACTGGTATCTGGCCATTTTTTTTTCACAGCTTGTTGACCGGGAAAATGGGGCCCACTTTGAAATCATACTCTATTGAAGTGGTCCTGAAGGTGAAGCCACCCTTCTGCTCTCCCTCTTCCTGGTGCCAAAACAGTGGGAGGACAGAGTTCAAAAAAAACTCCATAGATCCCCAAAAAAATGGCATGAACATTGGCTAAATGGACTCTAATTGGCTAAAAATGGACAAAACTTCACAATCTGTTGGATGATGTTCTCTGAGACAACCCACCTTGGATATGACATAAATTGACAAACACGTATCATATCTGAATTCATCGCAGCGTTGGAAAAATTCGTGGTTCCCCCATGGTTCCATTCTGCTCCCCCCATTCCTCCTTGATCTCTTCACCAGCAGCCAGCAATTCGCCACTGTGGCCGTGCCAAACATACCTGCAGAGTCAGGTGGATTCTCCCAGCGTTTTTGTTCAAGCTCCGCTGCGCCAAGGCCACCAAGGCACCAGGGCTTGGTCACCATAGAGGGATGCCTCAGTTCGATGTGAGTTGAATCTTCATGAAAGCCACAAAACCTCATGTCTTAAGGATTCTTAAGGTACCCTCTGGTAATTTAACATAGCTATTGAAAATGACCATTCATAGTGGATTTTCCCATTGAAAATGGTGATTTTCCATAGCTATGTTAGTTTACCAGAGGGTAAAACGTGGAAAGGTGAGTGAAATCTGAAAGCTCTTGGCCTCGCCAAGTGACTCCGTGTTGTCCTCCTGAGCAAAGGCACAGCCAGGAGCCAAGCAAACACCCACCAAAGGCCTGGCGGAAGCAATCTGCCCATGGCTGGTGTTTACCATCCCCCAGTCATCACCATTTTTATAGGTGGTATGTTTACCATTCCCAGTCATGGCTGGTTTTTGATTTTTTGTTTTACCCACATACCACATTACTATATATATATATATATCCGCCGACCCCGGCCGACGCAAGGGGGAGCGCGTAAGGGAAGAAGATGGAAGAAAAGGACTTGCAGCAGCCAGCAGGCATGCTTGCAGCAGCCAGCAGGCATGTGAGGCAGCAGCAGCAGCACCAGCAGCAGCATTGAGCAAGAGCAACAGCAACAGAACTAGCAACAGCAACAGCAGCAACAACAACAACAAGAACAACAAGAACAACAAGAACAACAACAACAACAACCAACAAGAACAAGAACAACAACAACCACAAAGACAAATATAAACCCAAACAACAACAAACAACAATAACAAACAACACCAAACAACAACAAACAACAAGAAA
>Ga0126342_10022291_pt1 | contig 10477 bp, 12 predicted proteins | sample Cyp1metagenome_FD_92528 | JGI IMG/M metagenome (GOLD analysis project Ga0126342, IMG submission 92528) | Coral microbial communities from Lord Howe Island, Old Settlement Bay, Australia - Cyphastrea 1 metagenome | ecosystem: Host-associated > Invertebrates > Cnidaria > Coral ...
AATAGTTCCCAATAGTTACCAATAGTTCCCAATAGTTACCAATAGTTACCAATAGTTACCAATAGTTACCAATAGTTACCAATAGTTACCACTAGTTGCCAATAGTTACCAATAGTTACCAATGTTCCATTATATTTTTAAGACCATTAAAAAAAACATCTTTCAATTCACATTTTCCATGACCAGCTCGCAGATGGATCGGCAACAGTGCCTCTGGTGGCTTCTCGGGCTTCCACTTCCCCACCGTGCCACAGGTCTTGGGCGATAGCGCGGCGGCCTATCCTGTCACCGGGCGATCCAAAATCAGAAAACCATGGGGAAAAGCATGGCTTTGGGATATGTAAAGTGTTACCATCTGGTAAACATACAAAAAACTATGGAAAATCACCATTTATAGTGGATTTACCCTCTGGTAAACATACAAAAAGCTATTAAAAATGGTGATTTATAGTGGATTTACCCATTAAACACGGTGTTTTTCCACAGTTATGTTAGTTTACCAGAGGGTAGATGGAGTATGGTAGGGTTTATCATGGTATATTGCAATAGGTGTATAATGGTTGATCATTGGTTTTGTTCTGTTTATGATGCTAGAACCCATGATGATCCCTCACTATATGGAAAACCATTGGTGTTTTTTCAATGGGAGTTTGCCCTCTGGTAATAGGTTGATATAACTGAGAGCATCATGGGTACAATAAATAGATGTATAATAGGATATTCATGGAAAATATATAACCAGCAATTAATTGGATGGGATACCCTCTGGTAATCAACGTGGCTGGAAATCCCCGATCAAAGCAGAGGTTTTCATGGGAAAAACATGTCCATGGCCAGGTTTGATTACCAGATGGTATAACCCGTAAAAAAGGATGTTTCACGTGGTTGCTCTAACCGCTATACGTAATGGTAGCCGCTTTTGGGATAAAGTTGGTCATTTTACCTCTCTATGGATGCGGTTGACCAGCTTACCACCCCAGGGTATCTGGGGTGGTGCAACCCCGTGGTTAATGGGGTACACATGTTTCTTGGGACATGATTCATGATGGTTACTCACAATATATTGGTAAGGGACATCATTACTTTTGAAGCGTGACAATTGGGATGATGATTGGGATAAGAAGTAGGATCATAATTGCCTAAGTGGTTGGTACTGGAACTTGGGAATTATGCCAGGGAAATAGGCAAAAACGACCTGCCCAACATCTTTCAGGATGCTACGAGCCATTCTTGCAAACTCACCAAGTACACCTCACCATTATCACTGTTGGCAGCATTTGCCACTATTTAGCCACCATTTGAGGTGATGTTTACCCTCCTTATGGGGAAGTATCCAGTACCCCCCTCTGCGAAACTATCCAGATTTAAGCAGAACGAGGATCTCCAATTTGTCCCAGTTTAAAGGTTACACCAACTAAATCTAACCTGGAACCACCGATTCCATGGGGTTTGCTATTTTGCGGTTCCATGTTGAATTTAGGGGACTTAAGATCACCTGAAATAGTGCTACGTTTATTCCATGAATAGAAAAGCGTAGAAGAATGCTGTTGAAATCCTTAGTTCGTTCTGTTGACCTACCTTTCCGAATGGCCCGCTGTGGATTCCTTTGTTCTTGTTGGACCTGCCGGTGCTTGTGCCAAGAATTACAAGCCGGATGAAATGGAACTGTTGGAGTTTGATTCCAACACTGCACACTCATCAGGAGCCCTGCATGGGATGGTATAAAATGACTGGGATGGATTTGGGTTGGATAAAAACCCCATGAACATGGCTAAAAACCACATAAAATGCTTTGCGAAGTTCCGCCAATCGTTTAGGTATGTTTAGGTCTTGCTATTTATATAGGAGCATGCAGCATATCCCAATGTATACAGACTCACATCATCCTTGATGGTTTGTTCTTGGGTCTACGAGGTCCTCGCAATAATTTGTCATTGTTCTTCCGATTATCCCAATTATCCCAATTTAAAGATGCTTAAATTGCCCCCGATTATTCATATGCCCTCTGGACATTTATCATGACCGTGGACAATGGGCCATTGATTGATGATTTACCTCTTAAATGAAGATGAATGTTCCACATTTATGTAACAAATCACTTGAGGGTATCAGGATTTAACACAGAATTATCTTCATATATTGAATTCCTCCATAATGTGATACCATGGCTGTATATGGTCATATATTACAATATAGTATATCCGTATATGATAGTATATAGTGGATCACCAAGTAAGTGGTATATTATATGTATGAAAATGGTACTGGAATATTACATTATATACATTACAACTATCTATTATAGCTTTTTAAAATATCACCATCTCTGCCAAATTCACATGTTCAAAAGGTGTGCTTTGCAGGACGCCTTTGGAGCCGCGGCTCCTGCATGTATGTGGGTGGCCGTCTTTGGGTGCCTTGCTGGATGGGCAATTTTCCATAGCAAACTGTTAAGTTACCAGAGGGTATACCAACTGTACCAATTATAGCCTAGCCAATGATCCACTGTCCATCCATAGCTAAATGGGCAATTTTAAGTAGCTATGTTAGTTTACTGGAGGGACTTGGAGCAAAAATGGAGTTCAGTGATGGTCAACTTACGAATACAACGGGATGTTTGATTATGCTTAAGTCATAACCGGAGTGGTGCTATGGAGACAAAATGGCACGATTTTACCACCGGAGGAGCCAACTTGTGATCGAGATCCCAAGTAAATGCGTTGGCACGAAGCAACAAGCACTTTTGATGGCAACAACTTTTACTTGTTGCATTTTCCACCCTTAAAACTGAAGGATCTAAATTGGCGAGGATTGTTGGGGATGGCTCACCAGCAGTGCAGAAACTGGCTGAGGAGGAGAATCCGGGCTCCCAGCAGTACAGCTACATCACCGGCCGCGCGTCCCCACCACGCTACGGGGGGAAATTCATCATGACCAGAACCAAGGTGCGGTGGCGGTGGAGACGGTTTTTGGGTGGGGGAAGGGTGGTGAAAAAATGGAAAGTACCATGATATGTATGATGATATAGGGGGGATTTCATCAACAATAATGGGATATATAGTGTGTATATCATGGAAATATCATGGGTATACAACATCTATATGGGGATATAATGGAATATGTAACCAACAATGTGATATTTGGTGAGATCTTACCATCAAGAACGGTGGTTCAAATGGGAGTTGAATGGGGGTTTAACTCTACGCGCCATGGCCAAATTACATGGGGATCTATGGTCGTCCATTCCCCAATGTGTATAATCCACCCTTTGAACATGGCACATATGGTGATATTCTGGGATATAATATGATAGAAGGGATTCAACTGGATATCTTATCATACTGGTATTTAATGGATGAGTATTGCTGTAATTTTCCCATACATGCTGAAAGCCAACGTTCATCACGGCAACAATCAGGAACCTGCCTCTTTTTGGTATCAAGAACTTATAAAAGGGAACAACATGTTGGCAACGGCTCATCAAAGGAATTTGCTTCAAAAAAGTTTGCGTGGATCAAATCGATGACCCAAAATAGGGTTGTTTTATCTCGCAAGATATCACCTGGATCAACATGCCATTTGTTGCCCAAGATTTGATACATCGTAAGCGAAACGACATGTTTTATCATTTGCTAGCCTACTCAAACAACAGGTGTTATGTTTTTTGCATATCTCTTGATATGTTGATATCTTTCTGTTTCATTTAGATATGTCTATTTTTTCGACAACAAAAAGTCACGTGCCACCCATGGTTGTTCCCCATGTGGTTCCCCATGTTCTCTCCAGCTTCTGCGCAACGAGGTCTTCGCATGTCGCCTGGGAGTGCTCTTTTGGGGCACCCATTGGTCCGCTGGCAAGCCGGACCTGGGCCTAGAAGGCACCCAGCGGACGTCCGGGATGTCGCCGCGGTGCGTTTACTGGGGCTTATGATAAGCCATAGGGAAACCTATCAACCAACTAGTATAATTGAATTAAATGAGATGGGATGATGGGGTATTTTTAATGGCTCAACTGTGTTTTTTTTGTTGTGGCTTTCAACCAAAACTGGTGACAAGCGATACCGATAGGGATACAGGAAGTGGTGACTTGCCTGATGTTGGCCGAGTTGACATGTCTGTCAGTGCTTTCTCCGATGGAAAACACAACAACAGAGGTTTTTGAGTCCCAAAATATCGGAACACGTCCATCCATTCAAACGTAAGGTGATGATTCCCAATGGCCAAGATGTTTTTCAATTGGATTGAAATAATCTAGCTGTATCCTGCTATAGCTAGTTATATCCACTCTCATAATCAAACATGGTTTGCTGGAAAATCCACCATTTACATCCATTTACTTTGTTGATTCCCAGTGAACTAAACCTCCATTTATAAAATTTATAGTGTTTTCCCCATATTTTCATATGATGTCATCATCAAAGCATTTTTTTCAGACCACCATCTTTTTCATGACTTTTCCCATATTTTCCCCAGGTTTTCCCCACATCTTCCCATGATATCAGGGCGGATGTTCCCCCAGGTTTCGAGGCTCACGACATTTCCCGCAGCTCCTCACAGCTGGGAGATACCTACATGTGCCACGGTGGCTTAACGGATGTGGCCTCAAGGAGTCAGGGTGAAATCCACATAAAATGGCAAATCCATGGTAAAAATCATGGTACCCTCTGGTAAACTAACATCACTATGGAAAATCACCATTTTTAATGGGAAAACTCACTGTAAAAAGCCATTTTCAATAGCTATGTTAGTTTACCAGAGGGTAAATCCATGGGAAAAATCGCCACATAAATCCACTGGTGAATCATGATTCGGAAAAAGCACCAAAAAAATTCGGGATTAAGCAATTGGATTAAACCCACTTGTTTTTTTTGGATTTATTGATTTGGTAGGGTTGGATTGGATTTTGATTTGGATTTTATTCGATTTGATCGACTCTTTACTTGAAATTTGAGATCCTGGGAAATGGGAAAACATCTCCATAGTCAGTAACAAGTAGCACAGCAAGCTCGTCCACCGGGAAAAAAATCCCCAATGGACCGCAAAAGTGCTCGTGTTTCGTATTCAACTATTCGACCCTTCAATTTTGTTGAGTACATACGTTCTTCAACCATAAAGATTTTTAAACACCCATGTCAAACGATGCCTAGGCACAACGCGGTCATCAGTGCCTACACTGCCAACACGGCAACTGATCTCGTGAAAGTAGGAGATGGTGCCTCGGTCTCTTTAGTCGGGTTTGTTCAAGACTGGGCTACCTTCAAAACCGCATGAGGTTTCCCAATCAAACTGCCTATATTGCCATCAATTGGTGGAAATAACAGGCGGTTGGCGGTGAGAACTTTACAGTAGATGATGAACGAACCTCCCAGTTGTAAACGTGATTGAAAATACCCCGTTTTTTCAGTCATGTCATTGTCCCAAGTCGAAACAATGGTGTTTCTATTGTCGATTTACATTCCCCCTTTATACCCATGTTGATTTTCTTGGAAAAATTCCTGTTCCTTGGACATATGACCATTGTATATGTTGATTGTTGAATCAGAGTTCTGTCTCTTAAAACATAAACCATCATATGCAAACCATATACCAACTGTATATCAACCAGAATTTTATCAACCATATATATATATGTATGTATATATATATGTACATGTATATATATATATGTACATATACATATATATATATATATACGTATGTATATATATATATATATACGTATGTATATATATATACACACACGTATAGATACACACCATATATATATACATACATACATTTATCTCAACCCTAGATATACTAACCATATACCATATAAATCAACCATCCCCCATTGGGCACCCATCCCCCAGGCTTCGAGCTGTACGACACGGACATGCAGACGGTGCTGGCTGACATCACCTTCCGCAACTACGACCGGCCCAACGATGTGGCGATCCAGGTCAGCAACGGGCAAAAAAAAAAGCACCGGGGAATCTGGTTGTAGGGAAAATCTATGGTTTTTATATGTTTTTGATGGTGTTGATGATATGTTTTACATGGAAAATCTATGGTTTTTGATGGTGTTGATGCTGTGTTTTACATGGAAAAACTGAACATATCCAACTTTAGGTGTTTTTTTGTGCTGATTTCGGAGGTTTGAAAAGGTATCAACATCCATAAACATGGTATGCAGAAGGGAAAAATGGTTTTAAACATGCAGAGTAGGGGTATTACTGTAGTTGAAGCAATTACCCCAGGCCGGAACGTTCAGAAGTGCCAGCAACATGTCGCCGTTCTCCAGTCCCTTGCAGGACATGACGCACAGCAACATCTTCAAACCTCAGGGCATGTTCCATTCCGACAAGATCCGCTTCGAAAACACACCCATGGAACATCGCCTGCGACGCTTGGGAAGTGAGAAGTGGAAGCGTACCATTCAAGAACGGATGGCAAATTAGAATATTAACGCTTAAATAAAGGATGGGTACTATTACCTTGTTAACCATATTATGCCACCCATATTAACGATGCATGGGTAATATGGTTCATCTATGGCAATCGCCAAAAGGATGGTCCAAAACCATCCAAAGCCCAGTGGTATCCCAGGACATGTGGAACGCTTGGCCTGCAAGAGCTACCATTCTGACAGCTGTCTGAACCGTTGCAGTTTCTGCCCGGGCACCCCGGGCAGTTCTCAAACGGCCAACCTCTTCGATGTGCCATGGATCGGTGTAGATGGGCCATGGGCAGATGGGATTGGATCGGTGTAGATGGGTTTTCACGGGTTTAATATGGTTAAATCTATACAGATTGGATGGGATAGTATAGATATAGATTGTTAAATGATGGAATTAGATGAATCTTTCATAGATTCTATAGATTTGAAGATCGATTTCGACGGGTTTAGATGGAACATCCCCATGTTGTTTTGAAGCCTCAACTTCCCCGGTGCAAAGCAGATTTGGAACAATCCATATCTATACTATCTATCACGCGAAACTGCACCCCTTTGAACAGCTGAAGCTAAGAATCAAACCGAGGGATTAAGTGATTTGACAGGTGTTATCTCAATGTTTATCATGTTATCTCAAGGTTTTTCAGCAATGTTAAACCACGTTAAACCCAATATTTCTCTGGTTGGTGGTTTGGAACATGTTTTATTTTCCCCAATAGTTGGGATGATGATCCAATCTGACGAACTCATATTTTTCAAGATGGTTAAAACATGTTAAAACCACCAACCAGACCATGTTAAACCCGATATTTCTCCATGTTCCCCCCATGTTTCCCCGGGCGCCCAGGTGGATGGTTCGCTCTCGGGCCTGGGTGAAGCCACCATCCTCGGCGCGGACGATGCCGCGGCGGAGACCAACGGCAGGACCAACGAATGGTGGCGCTTGGATCCGAGCTCCGGGGCAAAAAAGATGGGTCCCTGGTGGTTTGTTATGAAAATGGCCATAGAAATAGTGGATGTACCCATTAAAAATGGTGATATTCATGGTATATATATGCTGGTTGGTGGTTTGGAACATGAATGTTATGACTTTCCATATAATTAGCCTCTGGTAAACATACAAAAAACTATGGAAAGATCCACCATTTTTAGTGGGTAAATCCACCATACATGTGAATTTTGGGGAGATAATGGTTGTTGATGGTTATTAATGGTTAATATTATATATATATATATACTGATTGGTGGTTTTCCATATATTAGAAATAGGAACCCCAACTGACGAACTCATATTTTTCAGAGGGGTAGGTATACCACCAAGCAGGTCCTGTGAAGTGAGGGAGATGCGGAACTGTGGTCTGAAGTGAGTTCACCAGATTCACCAGATATGATATTGATCGATATTGTCTAATTCATGGGTGTATATATTATGGATTTCACTAATATGTCCATCAGATTTACTGCGAATCAATTATGTTGCGACAAAAACTGGGGATGATAGAGAATGGGGGAGATACTGTGTTTTTTGTACATGAAGCCACTATGCTTTTGGCATTCTCACCCAGGAATGTCCAAGTGACCCCCGATGGTTGATGGTTGCGTTCTTAGTGACACGAATTGGTTTAAGCTGGGGGTATTTTGACCTTACCTGGTGAGAACAAGGGAAATGATGGGGGTTGGTTATTCAATTCTTACTTGATTATCCCTTGATAGTTTGATTGATATTAGTCGTTTGTCACCATCCCCACTTGTGAATCTGGTCATGTTTTCAATCCCTCCATGGCTGATTTTCCCAGCGAGGTTGCACCCAAAACACCGACTGGGGCTTTTGGCTTTGTCCCACTCATGGACACCGGTCACTTGGCGAAAACCATGAGAAATCCCATGGAAAAAAATGTGAAAAAATGGATATCAAATCAAAGTCATCCAAGCAATCTGCAAGGCCCAAACTCTATAATTTGAAATGGTGAGCCATCAACCCATCCATTCATCAACTCTCAAAAAACAAAGCCCAACTTGTTCCGCTCATGGACCTCCGTTTGAGGTCCATCGTGAGCCTTTTCATCATGCAGGGCATCATGTCCTCTCCTCCGGCGCGCACCAGCTCCGACACTGCCGTGGGGATGTTGTATCACTTTGGTCGATGCTGGGAATCATTGAGAGGTTCACTTTATGTGGTTTTATGGATTTAAATGGATGAAATATGATGACATCTATTGTTAGTAATGGTGAACTATGAATAATTGGAATACCCTCTTGGCGATTTGCTGACATGGGAAATAATGGGATAAAACTTGACATGCTTGAATATAATGGGATATCATGGGATATAATAGTTCATGAGGTCGTCAACTTGATATTTTACATGGATTCATCTGAAAATGGAGATTCAGTTTTTTCCGAGTTTCATATATCTTGATGATCTACCCCTGAAATCACCAAAAAAGTTGATGATTTCCAGGTTTGATCATTGATATTCAAATTGGATTATCCCATTAAAATCCCATTATCAACCAGGTAAACCCTGGTAATCATATTACCATCTGGTTATTTAACAGTTCGCCATGGAAAATCCACCCATTTTTAAGAACGGTAAACCATCGATTTCTATGGGCCATCTATACCATGGCTATGTTAAATAACCAGAGGGTATATCAAAAGGTAGATGCTGGTTTCATTACCAACGTACCTTTACATATATTTACCATGGTGTTAACACATCGCTTTTTGATGTGTTCTATGGTAGATTACCATCATCTGAGAATCCCATGTTTTTTCCATGTGGGATACCATCTGATCTTCGACTCCCAGGAACTGATCGATATTTGGACCTGGGATTGGCCGAAAGCCCAATGGCCCTTCGGTGGCGGAATGCCGGGCGGGCCCGGTGGTAAAACAACTTCGGGATGAACTGAAGATGTGAATTTAAAACCCAAACCAGGTAGGTGAATCGATCAAATCAACATGTTTAACCTTTATAACCTACCTGGTTGGTGGTTTCAAGTCAAAATGTAAAACGCTTCAAGGAAGAATTTACAGGCTTTAACCGAGTTTAACCCCTTTTTCGCTTGCAAAAATCCACATCATTCCCATAAAGACAAGCGTGTTGCTAACAACATCCCATGTGGATACATCCCATGTGGATACCATATTCTCATATCTATATCCCATATTTAGTTTATCCTCAAAAGACCTACGGTGTGTCCCTTCTGAAGCCACAACAAAACCCTACGGAAATGCCACCCCTTCCTTCGCAGAAAGGTCACCGGCGCTTGCTGCGACATCGGTTGGTTCCTGCATTTGGACGCCGGAGCGCTGTCAGAGTTGACGATCTTCATGGATCAGATGGTGGATTTTGGAGGCCACGAAAATCATTGGGAGAACCAGCAAAAACCACGTGGTTTTCATGAGTATAACTGGTTTGTGGTGACTGGAACCATGGAATTTTGTCACTTTCCATTCAGTTGGGAATAGTAACCCCAACTGACTCATATTTTTCAGGGTGGTTGAAGCCACCAATTAGATAACCAAAAGCGAAGAACATGTGGCATCCAGTAGGGACATAACATGATATAACCAGTATCATTGGGATAGAAAGGAATGTTGCAGAAAATTGACGGGATGTGCTAAGAAAATATTTGGCAAAATATCAATACCCTCTGGTAAACTAACAGTTTGCTACTGAACATTGTGATTTATAGTGGGTTTACCGATTTATTTATGGTGATTTCCCTTGGTAATGTTAGTTTACCAGAGGGTAATATGTCTAATTTCTGCTTCAATATTGATGATCAACCATCATTAAGACTCCCTTTTAACCATGGAATATCATTGGGATTGAAATGGGATAGATCCCGTTGATTTTTTCCGACATTTCTGGAGATGTCGGCGTCATCAATTCGATGGGATGTAGAGGTTCATACTGTTGATGGAAGAAATCCTGCACCACTTTCAAAGGCCTACACTTGAAACCTCGCGCTCCTAATTTAATATTGTTTGAAGACACAGTGATCAAAATGGATTTGCGCGAGTGACGGAAATC
>Ga0126342_10022292_pt1 | contig 10475 bp, 10 predicted proteins | sample Cyp1metagenome_FD_92528 | JGI IMG/M metagenome (GOLD analysis project Ga0126342, IMG submission 92528) | Coral microbial communities from Lord Howe Island, Old Settlement Bay, Australia - Cyphastrea 1 metagenome | ecosystem: Host-associated > Invertebrates > Cnidaria > Coral ...
ACCTACTACCTACTACCTACTACCTACTACCTACTACCTACTACCTACTACCTACTACCTACTACCTACTACCTACTACCTACTACCTACTACCTACTACCACTACTACTACTACTACTACTATGTATTTGGCTGATCTGAGCAATGCACACCACAAGTATCACACTGTAATTGTTTTTTTGGTGCTTCTATCCGCTTGTGAACCATAGATGATCTCCTCCCTTCAAGGTTCGCAGGTGTTTTCAAGGAAATTCCTCCAGTCAGGAGTCTGGCAGAGTTGATTATTTCGAGCCAGCTGACAGTTTTCGAAAAATGCCACAAAAATCAGCTTGTGGCTCGACATTTGGCCGGCAATCCTTCTGCTCATGCAAATGTCCTACATGATTTTGTAATGCTTTGGTTTATTGTGGTTTGCTTTTTGACAGAGCCATTTCTTGTGACTTCAAAAGCCAGAGCAACATCAATAAAGCCTTTCCCTGCAACAAAAGCAGAAACATCCACACATACAGACTATCCATCAATGCCTCAAAATGTGGCAATAAAGTATGCAGATATTTTCCAATTTGTCAAACAGAGAACCCGAATCATTGTTAATTATTTCACTTCGGTGTCATGTATTGAAAACAAGAAGCATGACCATTCTACAGACACTGGTAGGCAGAAATGCTAGTAGGCAGAACACAGATCCTACCTATCATACCATTCCAAAAGAATGGTTTGTAGGTTGAAAACGTGTTGCTACTTTAAAGCAACGCTCATGTCTTTTCGGCGGGTTCTTGAGCACCTCGGGTGAAACTTTGTACCGAGAACAAAGGCAACCACGTGCAAAGCGCTAGGTCATGCTAAGTAGCAATTGTTTTATTTACATTCATTTACCATTCCAAGTGGGGTTTCTTTTTAATGATTGCACGCATTTCAGCTCTGGCGATATTTCTATCGTCCTAACAATTTGATCATGAGAATCCTAACCTGCATCATTTCTCTTTTCACATATTTTCCTTCGTACGCCATGGCAACAGGTTGATTTTCGTTTTGCCTGTCGTTCTTGGAGGCTTTGTAGCGGCAGAGACGCTCACGCGTGTCGCAAGCAAGTTGCAAGACCTTAGATTTCGAACCATGTTGTGTTTTTTGCGGGCTCCTTGGGAGCAGGGAAGGGTCTTGGTACGAATGGTGCAGAAACCTGGCAAGAAGGTCCGTGCACAGGAAGCGAGCGGCAAACGTCATAGATGGATGATTGGTCTATCCCACTGATGATGAATTGGCAACTGGTTGTTTTTTTCGCGCAGCGTGGTGTCAAAAATTAGGTAGGCCGGTTAGTTCATCAAAGTTTTTTTTAGAAATTATTGTTTGACATGTTTCAAGTTTGGCGGAGGAAAAACAGTGTGAATATATTTGGGTCCAAAGGTGCGGCATACGATAAACCTGCTGCAAACCCATAATGTGTGTCTATGTGTGTCTACATAGGATACAACGCAATTTATTTGTATAGTTTTTGCAAACAATCCCTGCTGACCGAAATCAATCTGCGAAATGCTTTAGAAACAAGTCTTGTCTAAGTGGCTATCCTCTGGTAAACAGCCACATAACTATGGAAAGATCCACCATTTTTTTATGGGAAAATCCACTATAACTGGCCATGTTCAATAGCTATGTTGACATTACCAGAGGGTATCTGTAAACCACCTCAATGGCCAGGTCTGTGGCGTTGTTGGATCAGCGGCGCGCCGTTGACCTGGCCGTGGATTCCTACACCGTAGCAGCGTTGGCGGACCAGTGCGCCAAGGACTGCTAGGGTCCATGGTTTCAGCAACCTTATGACTCATGGATTTTGGATTGAATTTGGTTGAATTGAAAGACACCATTTGAAAAAGGTGGTGAAGAGGTTTGATTTTGGAAACGCGTCAACATTTTTGGGTCACTGGCATAAATGCACAGCGGTAGACACAGACAGAATGATCCAATCTTCCTAGTTTATAATGTGCTTTGCCCGAAGAAAAAACATTTTCAATTCAGCAGGTGATGGGATGTCACACAAACATTTCATGTCAATTGATGTCAATTGTGTATATAGTCTGCTCAGATGTTCATATCACACACACAATATGAACTCAAGTAGGATCACAATGGAACGAATCACCTTTGAGGCCTCTCGTTGGGAAATTGCCCTGCTGGAAATTGGCACCTGCGATACAATTGCAGCGAATCGACTGCTGGATGCTTGTGCTGAGGTTGGAATCCCAGTGCTGAGAAATGGGCGTCATCAAATTGGCACTCGATTCATTGGCCATTGCTTATTCCCAAGAAAAACATTTGGAGGTCGCAAAAAATGGTACTCCAAAATCAAGCAAAATTAGAGCATTTCAGCATTGAAACCTATGGTTTTGGGCCCATTCTAAGAAACCTATGGTTTTGGGGTCCACATTTCGAGGCGAGTGCGTGGCAGATGGCATTGCACCTCTTGGAGACCATGTTTCATCAGAGTCCACGGCCGAGTCTCATCAGCTGCAGTTCCGCCCTGAAGTCCTTGGGATCGACTGCCACAGCCGCCACAGGTCTGTGGCATTTGTCCCTGGCTTGGCTCCAGCGACTGCGGTGCCACAATTTTCACAGCAATGTGTTGGATTCGACCTGTATGGGAGCACTGGGCTGGGCAGAAGCCTTGGCTCTTTGGAAATCTGGACGTCAGAGCCTTCGTTTGGACGCGGTGAGTTTTATCTCGCTGCGACTTGCCATGGGTCGCAGATGGGATGTGAGTTTGCAACTGGCTGACATGCGACGTGCTGTGGATATTCCTGAGACTTCAGCGGACTGTGTGCTACCTGAAGCAACCTGGGAGATTGCCTTGCAACTCTCGAGCCGAGACTTGCTAGAATTTAGTGTTTTCTTTGTTTCGTGCGAAGAGGGGCAAAACGGAAATCAATTTGTGCAATTTGAAAATTCACAGTTATAGGACAACCCACCTGTGCTGTTTCCTTTACCAAAGGTTTGGTGACGTTGCAAGCGCCAGTCATCATGACAACTTTGGAGACTTGGCTGCATGAGGCCTTGAATTTCATTGGAGGACAGCTGAGTTGAGGACCATCGCCTTTTTCTTCGGTCAAGTCTATGGCTATAGCGAAATCGAGTTCCTGAAGATCTTGATTTCTTGACTCTATTTGTGCCCTTTATGTGTTTTGTTCAGTTTCTCGAAAGTACATGGTAGTTTTGGAGGATTGTCTACTTCTAAACCCACCGAAATTGCGACGCATTGATGTCAAGGAATCCTCATGGGTCCAATCTTTGGCGCAATGGCTCTGGCTGCAAGGGCGTGGGGTGGAGGTCGATGCGATTGCAGTCCAGAGTGTGCTCAAAAGCTGCAGGAGACCAGGGGCATTTACAGGGGATCTGGGTTTACAATGTAACACATGCATATAATGAATTGAATGAATTGGCTCGTATGGTCATTTTGGGGATTGCTCCATGGTATACTCCTTCCATGATTGATTGCAAAGGCTGGGTGCCCAAGTTACTTGTGATCTGTTTTAAATGAATGGATAGGTTTGAAAGGTCTGCTTGCTGCTCCCGGAAAGTTGGGAGCCCTCCGATCACCCAGAAAGATGAACATTTACATTTTAGTGGGTTCCAATGGTTTCCAAATCAGACACGTGTGGATTCCAAGGAGGGTCTTGCAATGGCAGCAGTGTCTTGCTTTCCCCATGGCCACTGGGGCCACCAGCATCTTGGGCAACAGTGCCATGGCCACCGCTGTGGAAGCTGGGCGACAATGGCTGGTCCCCAAGATGTTGCGAGCCCTGCGCAGCCATCATGTGTCGCGAGGCTCCACCATGGCGCTGGGGGTAGATCTTTAGGACGGGGCTTCAAGGGGTCAAACATGGTCAAACCTTCATGTATTAGAAGATGTGCTGAAAGAGCGGTCAAATTTCAGAAGGATGAGGAGAAGAGATTGCGATGTGTGCTTGAATATTTGATACAGCTCAACAAATGCAGATGCGAGAAATTGAATCAATCTGTGACAACAGGGAAAGAGCATACTACAAAGTTTCAAGTGCCCAGAAGAGAAGTTGAAAGGGTTGTGGGTCGTTTTGACTCTCAAGCCTATGGAGAGGACGCAGTGAAATGGCTTTGCAATTTTGAACCGGAAGGATATGTCATGCAGACACCTGTGGATTGTGAACAAGAAATATTCCAACTGGTTTTGCAAGGCCCAAATCTGGGGATTGCTATCAAAAAATGGGTTGAGACTTTACGTTGGCCCACTGACATGGATCAAGCCGATCCGTATGATTGGGGAATATCATGGTTCGAGATGACCATCTCCTTTTATCTTTTTTCTGGGATGTTATTCCCAATTCGTATTTCTGGTGCAGGTGCACGATCGAAGTATGTTGAGTATCATTCAAATGAAGCCACCTTGCTGCCGCCTACAAAGCGCTCTGGTGCTCAACAAGCATTGTGTTTTCGCAATGTTATGCAGAATTTGTCCACACTGTTGGGAGAACGGTTTTTTCCCTCGTTTAAGGAGTCCAAATGCAGTTCCATGTACAGGCTTGGATGGCGAAATGAATGTGCTGGTATCACACGGAGACCTATTTTGCCTAACAATCGGCAAACGATGACTTTCATTCAACTTTATCTTCAGAAACTTGGTGGGGTGAGAGCTTTGGCTACACCGATTTTTCAAAAGGAACTTTCACCACAACTGGAATTTGAGCACGTTGCTGAAGATGACATTCCGACACGGTACAAAAAATACATGGCATATATGAAGAAGAAGAGACGTGGGGATTAATTCATAATTTGTATTTGCTTCTGCTGTGTGCAGATTACTGCAAGTTTCAACCTCATACCTCCGCCACCTGTGCATGGAGTATGAGTCAGTGGATTGAGTCCGCATGCTTCCCGTCAAACTGTTCCTTGTTTTTTGGCGTGGTTCAACATGCGTAGGGGACAACAAACATCAAGTTCTGTATAAGTTGTAATGTCAGTGGAAAACTGGTCGTGACCCACAGCCAGCCTGCAAGTCACATGGTATGCTGCAGAAGCCAAGGCAAAGTGATGTGGTTTCCTACAACATTTGCATGTCATCATATGAGAAGCGTCTTGTCCAACTTTGTGGCGAGTGTCTCCAGGGAGTAGATAGGTAGATTGGCAGTTTTTGCTGATGGGAACCACGGGCTGTCCCCACTAGCACGGATTCATCTTGGGTTATGATTAAGATCCATGTTCGAGAGATGTCCGGAAAGCTGGTTTCAGCTAGTTGGACTTGCTCTTTCCTCAGAAGGTGTTTGTGGCAGCTTGTCAGTTTATTGCAGCAACGCTGGAATTTCTTGGTCATCTTGGGGTATCATTAGGGATGCCTCACAAGTCATTTTGCAAGGGGTTGATTGTAACAGGAACACTGGCAAATGCATGCTTTTGCCTCATGAGTGTCAGTTCTTTGCAGTGGAATGGAATGTAATTTTGATCGATTTTGTTTAGATGTGAGTTGGTGATGATCTCGTATTCTGCGGAAAAGTACCAGACCAAAGATAGTTCCATGGATGATGTCAGGGTGGATGTAGTCTCGTTTGAAGGCTATGTGGTGGAAATACCGTAGACCAAGAATGTTCCGCTGCTGGTGTTAGAGTGGATGAATGCTTGGGGCCATTGCTGTTGGCGCTGCAGCCCTACATGTAGATGTAAGTATGTGATATTATGTGATATTATGTGTGATGCCTCATGCACATCACCAGCCTGTGGATTTAGGCACAAGTTCTGGCGAGGCTCTCTGCAGCTATTGCAGGATCGGCTCGGGATGATCCTGGGTTCATCCATCAGAAAGGAGTTGCATATCCTTCATTGGATGGCCAGTGGATCCCATTTCAGCTGGCATAAATGGTATGTGGAGCTTTCCATAAATGGGGGTACCCCAAAAATGGAGGCTTTATAATGCTTTATTTCATGGAAAATCCCAATCTAAAATGGATGATTTGGAGGTGCCCATATAGGAAACCTCCAAATGATAATGTGTGACCTGGATGACAACCCTTGGACAACTTCAGGAGGCGGTTCTGTCATCCTTCTGCGTGGATGGCACCACGTGACCTAAGGATGGTGGCTATGGTGGCTGGTGCAAGGGCTTGGTTTTCGAGTGTGAACGGCTTTAATGATTGAATCGACTTTCAATACTACAGTTCATTGAAGTCACTGAAATTTTCCTGTGCCTTCTATTCGTCTTGATGGTTCCCCTTATTATTCGCATTTAGCCGGCCCTTTGCTTCATTGATGTGAAAGGAATTTTGACCAGACTTTGGTGTGCGACTAGTCTCCTGCAAGGTACGAGGCAGCTCTGACCAATTGTCGTGATGACTGGAAGAGGAGACTGGAGTTGGAATGATTTGCAGCTGCCTGTCCTAGATGCTAAGCTTGAATTCCCGAAGCTCCAAATGCATTGGATGTTGATTGCCTTATGAAGGATTGAAGGGGTACTGCAGGAAAACATTGGACAATCACTTTGAATAAGCGTCATGCAAAAAGCTAACACAGGGAATTTGGACCCAGAATTTTCATTTATTTCTGGGAACCCTTAGGGATCCCCTTGGATAGTCCCGTTGCAGGACGTTTTGGTTGCTGTCGAAGCTCCCACGCAAGTGGCGGAGCCTCTCCTGTTTGAACAGCGCCATGGGCGAGGAGAACCACGGCGGGATTGGGGGAACTAACTGACCCAGTCGTGCGCGGCTGGATTCTGTGATGGTTTGCATCAATTTTTGGAAGCACCAGAATCTTAACAAAGATTGACACGTTCAAAGATGATGATGTCACTGATACTCACTGATCGACTTTGGGATGACTCAGGAATTAGATTTTGCAGCAAACTGTTTTGAGTCACTAAGTTTGAGATACTTGGTTACTTGGATTGTTTGCGGAAAATGAACGCATCTGCGTGAACATGGTGACCCAATCCTTGAAGTTCTTGTAGATTTAGTCTAGTCGCTAGTCGATTAAGCGTCAGTTTGTGTTTGATGTCTTCACAAAGGCATTGACCTCAGAATCAAAATAACCAGGAGGAACGGATTGTAAAAAAGCGCGCGAGAACTGGTGCTGATGGCCGTCTGTTCAAAGGAAGCAGATTTAAATCATCAACTGAAGGAACACGCACTGTGCTGAGCAGTTCCCAAAGAGCAGGTCTGAGTTGTAGCCATTCCCCAGCATCTCCCGAGAATTTGGAGCATCATTGAGGAGCCATGGGAACAAAGCATGGAGCTCATGGTTGTCATGAAGCACCAAGAAGTGGAAGCTGATGTCATCACACACAAGGCACCTGTGACTTTCACTGCAGCACCGTTCGCAACTGTGGTGCGGCAAGAAACGCTGTACTTAGAGATTTGCAATTCAAATAGTGTCCTCGCAGTTCATTGGCTTTGAATCCTCTAGAGACTTTTGTTCAACTGATAGTGTAGATCTTAGAATCTTAGGTCCGCTGGAAACAGGCTTGAGCCACTTGATAGAGTATGCGTTTTCAAGTTCTGCAAGGACTCAATCAGGCCTGTTCTGATTCTCTCGTCCTACCAAGTACACCTCGACCCATCATCGGTTAAATGCTTCAAAAAAATTCAAAAAGAACGGTGCTACCGCAATTTGTGAGGTACCATAGGCCTTTTCAATTGTCATCATCTATGGTACCTCACAAAAAGCCCTTTCGAAGGGAGCAGATCAACTTGGGTCATCTTCGGTCAGGCGATGATCAGCAGCTTTGGCCGGGGGATGCAATGGAAAGCGACCCTAGGAGAACTGATTCCCTTGCGAAAGCAAGCCTTGATAGCCTTGCACAGAAAGGAGGCTATGGTGGGCTGGGGTGATGATTTTGAAACAAGTCTATGGAAAGAAGTGGATGGAGAGAAGTGGAGAGAAGTGGAGAGAAGCGGAGAGAAGTGGAGAGAAGTGGAGAGAAGTGGAGAGAAGTGGAGAGAAGTGGAGAGAAGTGGAGAGAAGTGGAGAAGCGGAGAGAAGTGGAGAGAAGTGGAGAGAAGTGGTAAGAATAAGTAGATGGAGGTAAGTTCTCCGAGGTCAGCTGGTAGAGGCCTCTCTCACTTGCAGGAAACTTGAAGTCACAAGGTTGCATGCACATATCTTCTGCAGCAATTTCTTTCCGCGTAAAAAATTGAGATTGTAGCAAAACCATTTTTGAAAGTATTATGCGTGTATGAACAGTTGCAAATCACAGTGGCATATAAAAACAGGGTTGGTTGGGAGTGACTACCGGCAAGACGCAATCATGAATTGCAGGCCAGTTTCTAGGATCAGGACAAATAATAATGTTGGTTTCAATGAAGCTTTGATGTTTCTTTTCGTGGTTCATGCAGTGGTTTGGGAGACATTTCCTGATCAGGTCATCATGAAATTAAATGACATCAGCATCAATGCAGCATTTTGTTAGGTGATTGTTTTTTTGGCCAACTCCAGTTCTAGTGGCGTGTCAGCTCTCAATCGAAGCATCGAACCTTGAGACACTCATCATCATGAGGGTCTCCCAACATTCACGTTGGGCGCATGGCCAGCTGGAAGCGTGGAAGTTTTTTGGCTGACAACGTGTTCATATGTGCAGTGTTGTTTGAGGCATTTTCTGAAAGAGAGCATCAACCAGAACTTGTTTGAAACGAATTCTATTTTGCAGTGCTCGCCTGAGGCATTTTCCTCCTGCTGTCCAACTGTGCCTGCTCCATCAACTCGTACATGAGCTTGCTAAGCAGTTAGACAGCTGGCAGATTCCATTTTTGGCGGCCACGCCTCCAGAGTCTCAGCTGAGATTTTCTGGAGGGAGGTCTAAATCCTCAAGCTTGGACAGTCCTTTTCAAAAATACTTTGAAATTTTAAGGTGCTCAATGCTACAGGAAAAAGTCTGGAACCCAGGAACTAGATATTGAGGTTTGAGTGCGTGCAACAACTCCAAACATCCCATCAGCACACCTCAATCTGTAAGTTCTCTCTCTCTCTCTCTCTCTGCGGTTTTTATGCCACAATCTACTCACTTTGCTTCCCTACAGTTTGGGGATTACACAGTGCGTCTGGCAACACACTTGGCTGTTGGTGAGTCCTTGCAGTTTTACATGCTCTCCTTACCGCTCCATAGTCTGCCTCATGCCCTGGGGTGGCATGGTTTCCACATTTTTCCACTAAGGATCTACTTGCAGTGCTAGTGGCATCCTGTACAGCAGGGGGCAAGAAGCATGGCGATGAAAAGAACCGCACAAGGCTTTCAACTGGCGGCACCAAGAATGAAATAATGACAGTGCATAGACAGCTCCATTTCTTGCAACTGTCCGACCCGCAAAGTATAGCACAAAATCCGTAAGCTCATCAGTCCAGCTGGTCCATGCAACTTTATAACGATGCGGTCTTGGATTTGTTCCGTGCTCGACCACTTGTTCAGGCCGCGTTCCAAAATTTGGAGACGGAGGTCAGACAGACGGTCTGCAGGGGTTGTTGAGGCTGAGGATCAATCGTCAGACTCAACAACCCCTGCAGACCGAACCGTGATGGTGGCATTGCGAAGGCCATGTCCAGCGCCACATGCATGACTTTCTTCAGGGTGTGAACTGTGCCCAACGTCGATTCCTTCTGATGAGCTGACATTGAAGTGTGCTCTGCCTCATTCTCACGTCTATCAAGTAATGTTCCCACTAGCCGTAATTTGGTCTCTTTTGATCACTGTTGTAATGAAACTGTTAGCCAAGTTTGGGCACGAAAGCCCAGGGCACCTTCGGCCTTGCAGCGAGCTGACGCGCACCAAGTGCAACCTCATGGGGACTCAAAGGGTGCTCTGATGGAGGCTGGGCCACTTCCATTCTGTTTATGTAGAGATTTGGGAGCCAAAACGCTTCAAGCTTTCTTGGATCAACATGGTCCGATCTGGAAACCAATCTCGCTTCTAGAGAACTCTGGGACCTTTTGTATCGTTGAGGTGGATGGTATGCCTCAGCCCATTGGCGAAGATGAAGCTTGTGAGCCAAAACTTGGCCAGACATTTTGCGGTGATTTTCTTTTGTGCTCGGATTTTTGGACGTCCACTGCACTCGATGGAATAATCCCTTCCCCCTAATACTAACCCCCCGTCCCCAAATAATAAACACTTCAGGTAGTTTTTATTATTAGGTATTTATCATTAGGGCACCCTATTAATAAGTTTAAAACCTTAATAATAAAAACTAGTTTTTCCGATTTCAAAATCAATTAAGTTTCCTTATATAACGCGGTTAAAGTATTGCCAAGAGTTGGGTTTCGAAGCGGGCCCTATTAATAAGTTGGGGGCCCTGGTGTGCAAGCTGCAGTGGCAGTACTTGAGTAATTCTGGGTGTTGCAACAAAAAAATATGAATATCATCGAAGGAAGTTTGGAAGTCAAACTTCCGACAATATGGAGAGATGAAAAAGCAGTCAGCAGGGAGAAGAGTCAGAAGAGAAAAGATCAGAAGAAAGAAGATGCAGGTGCGCGAAAAG
>Ga0126342_10022293_pt1 | contig 10474 bp, 9 predicted proteins | sample Cyp1metagenome_FD_92528 | JGI IMG/M metagenome (GOLD analysis project Ga0126342, IMG submission 92528) | Coral microbial communities from Lord Howe Island, Old Settlement Bay, Australia - Cyphastrea 1 metagenome | ecosystem: Host-associated > Invertebrates > Cnidaria > Coral ...
ATATATATATATATATATATATATATATAATATATATATATATATATATATATTATATATATATATATATATATATATCATGTATAGATATATATATATATATATGAAATATAAATGATGGAATCTATATATATATATATATATGTATGCGATTGTATATGGTCCAGCGTTCCTACCCCCCCCGGCCATGGTCATGGGTCAGCCATAGTACTGTCCCCCCCTTTGTTTTACCCATTTGTTAAAGGCAAAATAGTGAGTCACTGGCAGTTTTTACCCACCCTTCTATTTTTTTGGATGTCAGGAAGATGACCATGAATTGGAAACCAACCCATCATATCATCAAGTCCTAAAAAATGATAACTAATACAATTTAGATAAAAATAATCATGATTTGATCATATCTCATGAGATACCATTAAATGAAATATTCATATATATCTGATCAAATCATCATATCCAATGTTTTTCACCCATCAAATCCCATGGTGGCCCGTGCCGTGCGGCGGGGATGGTTGCTGACATTTTCCACCAAGTGACGCATGCGAAAGAGGTGGTGTCCTCAGGCTATCATCCCCTAGTTGGTGAATAAATTCCCCTAGTTGGGCTTATAAAAATGGTGTTTAAATGGCATTTAATGGGATTGTTCAAAGGATTAAAAATGGAGAATATAATGGAATATGACCCGACTTGGGGGTGCAGTTGGGGTCATAAATGGGGTTGGGCCATGCTGATAACGTCCATAAGTTGAACTGCACCCCCAACTGATTTCCATTGAGCTTCGTAGTAAGATGTGGGTGTCTGAAAATAATAGAGCGTGCTTATTTTTTGGGGGGAGTGCCGTATTTTCAGACAAAACTATATGTAGTTGGAACACGGCGCATAGGCGGCCGTGGCTCACATTGAGGATTGAGTACCAACCAGCATTTGTTTTCTATGCGTTTGCAAGGGTATTTCTCAAGTCCCATGTGTATACACATTCAGTGGCTGATTTCCATGCAGAGTTCACCAGAATGGCATTTTCGCCTCAGCGAAACGATAATTTTACTGCTTTTTTGAAATGACGCAACTACTTGGTCTGTGCAAGGACTTGCTTCTTTTTTCCTCATCTGACAGGATCACTCCTCCGGCAGCAGCGCTTCCAAGTGTTCCAAAAATTCGCGCGGGCTCACACTGCCGAGACTTTGTCTCCAAGCCCACATGTACATGTATTGCGAAACATTTGAGTGCATGCAACTGTGTCCTTGGATTTTGTGTTTCACAGTCATGGCCTTGGACAAAAACGTCTTTAGACTTCGCCAAGATCTATCGAGTGTCTGGGTCCCTGCCACACTGGAAACTTCTGGCCAAACTTTGGGGCAATCCAACGTGAAATTCTTGACTTGGTGGATCACACTCTGGAAAGGCAGTCCACGGCTTTCTGCTGCTGACTTCCAGGCCTTGTTGCCATCAGCATTCACAACACTTCGTCCAGTGATGCGATCCAACAAACCGGAGGCTTCCACTTGCGCCAACGTTTCCGTGACCGGACGCGCTCCCACAGCTGTGACCTGAGGAAACTGGATAAAGAAAAATATGGTCAAGGTTCTGTGCTGCCATCCCATTGGATCATACAAGGCGTGCAATGTTAAAACGGATTACAAATGAAGAATAGCAACCGTTTGCATCCGAGACACATGCGGTCGAGGCACATAAATCGCAGCTGACGAGCTTCCTCGCACCTGTGCTCCCAGAACCATGATATGGCCCACAAACGATTTCGGAAATCGTTCACCTTTGCGACGAAAAGCCGTGTTAATCTTGCTGAATTTGGTCTGCATGCCGCAAATCGTTAGCAGACATGTGAAATTTGCCGATGAAGGAGCCATCCACCTCCACGGAGCCACACAAAGGACACCTCTGTCTAAAGTTTTTCCCTGCAGTGCTTTCCAACACTCGAAGAGCAGCCAAGAAGTGTTGCACACAAGTTCGACCATGTGTCCTGTGCAACTTCACACGAAGGGTAACATGCCCCACTCCACCCCAACCCTCCCCCATCAGCAGCGTAGCATCCGTCCTGTGCAACTTCACATGAAGGGTTATAACATTCTGCACCCCATCCAAACCCTCCCCCATCAGCCGCGTAGCATCCGTCCTGTGCAACTTCACACGCAGGGTAACATGCCCCACCCCATCCCAACCCTCCCACATCAGCCGCGTAGCATCCATCCTGTGCAACTTCACGCGAAGGGTAACATGCCCCACCCCACCCCAACCCTCCCCCATCAGCAGCGTAGCATCCGTCCTGTGCAGCTTCACACGAAGGGTAACACATCCGAACCCTCCCCCATCAGCCGTGTAGCATCCGTCCTGTGCAACTTCACACGAAGGGTAACATGACCCACCCCATCCCAACCCTCCCCCATCAGCCGCGTAGCATCCATCCTGTGCAACTTCACACGCAGGGTAACATGCCCCACCACATCCCAACCCTCCCCCATCAGCAGCGTAGCATCCGTCCCGTGCAACTTCACACGAAGGGTAACATGCCCCACCCCACCCCATCCCCCCCAAATATCAAAAATATGTCCTTCGGTACACGGCCGTCTACGTGCCGTGTACCATGTAGTTTGGTTGCTACCAATGACCACTTAAAAATCCACTGACTGCTGGCGCCAAATCGAAACCCATCTAGAAGAAGCCTTTGGCTGAGTCAAAGTAAGCATCCTCATGAAATGGTGGTGGGTGCTTCCAACACCCATCAAGATCAAAGAAAACACATGTCCCGAGAGCATACGTACATGTGCATCATCAATGGTTTCCCTCTAAAAAAACAAATGTCATTATTTACCTATTGGTTGTTCAATGGAGGTGACGTGTGTGTTGATCAATATTCTCCGTGTCAAAATAACCAGTGATATCAACATATTCTGGGTACTGTAACCTATCAAGATTGGTTGCCGCAAGGGGAAAGGATAATTATATCGGTTCTTGCTCAACATGCCCCATCTGTGGTCCCATTGCGCCCATGTTGTGGGTTACTAAAATCTTACGTTGAGTGAATGAAATAGGCTGAAATATGCTAAGTTCGGTAAAGAAATCAGCTGAAGCCCTCTGTGATTTTACTTAGACCAGATCCTTGTGTGCGTTACACTTTGTTGGTTATATCAAATCCTTTGGTCTGAGTTGCTTAACTCATACTTGTTTGGCTGATGGTCCTTAATCTTGTTGCTTAACACCATGACACCCAACAAAACTGATGCTGATGAGATCCTTGGAAGCTTCATCAGTTTTTTTTGCTTCAGCCAATCTGACGATCCAATCAGTTGGTTGGTTTCACATGTTTTGACCCCCAAACATAGGCTACAGGGACGTAGGGCCTAGGCCTTTCCGGTCAATTTTCCCACCAATTCCTGGATCCAAGATGCTCAGAAGTTCCCGAACCTGACTCGTGCTCGCCAAGTTGATCACCGTCTGGCTGCGCCGGTTCTTGATGTGCACCTGACGAGACTCAGCTGGGCTGGTTGTAGCTGGGTTGTTGAAAAAAGGGACCGCAGGCTTTGGATGGTTTTGGAATGTTTACAATATCCGAAAGCAAAGTGGGGTTGTAACTGCTGGAGCTGATAAGTGATAAGCAAAGAATATCAAGATTGAATGTTGATTATAAAAGAACAACATATCAGGGCCTATCAGGGGATAAATTCCAGGTCTGAACTGTCGTTCACAACAGCTTCCCCTCCCACCGCTCTCAGTTCTCTCAGTCCCTCCACAGCAAAGCAAGGCCTTTGCTCCTTTGGTGAGAAGGTACTCCACCATTGTTTCCGAGCCTTGGAAGTGGGGCCGGAGAGGGGCCCCCTGGTACCCTGCTGTTCACACCAAAATACTGTAGCTAATATGGAATTAATATGGTTTTTGGATGTGAACCACCCAAAATCACCCAAATGTGATTGAATAGGAATAGGTTTTGATCCATCTCCATGAAGTTCCAAAAAGGGTAGGAACGTAGGAACCTAGTACCTAGATGGCAACACGATAATTAACGATAGATATCACCTTCACTTAAGGGATGTTCCAGTTGCGGCAATTGGTGGTTGGCAACTTGCGCCCCCAAAATATCGAGATGGGCAATAAACAGGCAACAATGCAGATACAACGCCCCTGTCGTGACAGGGGCTCCAACTCTCCCAAGTCAGCTAAGTTTGTTTTCGCCTCCTACACGCACAGCGGTTAAAGCAAAACAAATAGATGTTAAGAACAATGGCTAAAACCAAATAGCGCATATTCATCTTCCAGTGGGAGATGGTAACCTGCCAAACCCAGGTTTACCAGGCAACACCTCACCACCCACATGCGTAGGATCCAGTACGATAGATTCATGCCAGCTTGAGGTAAAACAAGATGATCTCACACTCGTCAGCTCTCAACATAAACCAAAAGGGTACTAGGAAATTCACCAAACCGTTATTTCGGTTGGAATCCCTGGACAGATTTTCCAAGTCTAGCAACCCAAACTAAACTCATAGTATGCAGATTTGGAACTAGATATGACAATGCTAGATGATTAGCGTTTGCATCTACGTATGTGAAATGCACTATTCCCTGTATATCCCTGTATGACTATCATGCATATTCATTTATCGTCGTGGATATCTCCCGTTCCGGCCGCCCTGTCGTGTCACAGGGACCCAGGATGGCAGCCAAACCCAATGGCGTGGTGTCGCCGTTGCAAATGATTTTGAAAAGCATGGGAGGCTCCTGCGAGATGATCCCTCTCTATAAATGGTCCTGTAGTTCACTTTCATATACACTAGATATACTAGTTGGTGGTTTCAACCCCTCTGAAAAAATGAATTCGTCAGTTGGGATGATTATTCCCACTATATGGAAAATAAAAAATGTTCCAAACCACCAGCCAGATATACAGTAGATATACATCTATACGCATCTGGTAAAATGTGCGCTATCACGTGATATCAGATTGTAACTGGCCTGTACTTCTTACAGGGACCCGTCTGCCAAGTTTTCTTTAGAGGCCCCGTTTGGAGGATTCTGGAAACAAATGGCGAGTGCAGTTTCTAGCTTTCAACCGCCAAAAAAACTGCGATTTTCCACGATTATGACAAATAACAGGGTAGTCTAACCCCCGACAAGCCAGGGTAATTGAAACTGGTTAGTTCTACTAAACCCTTGGCCTTAAGCAATAGTTTCTACTGGGAATTTACCATGATGTATTGTACGGCCTACAGTACTTATTCTGTTGCCCAAGTTAAATCAACAATCCAGTAGTGGTAAGTGACAAAAAACGAAACATGACAGCTTACAATAACTACTGTGTCACCAAAGTCATGGCTACTATAAACAACCATGATGAAGTGAGTAACTAAAGTCAAGTCAAACAAAGAAGTAGTTGACGCAGTTCACTGGAAATTGGTAGTCACGCAGATCCTTCGTCCTTATTAATTTTCCCTATTTAGGCCCCAACCATTCATAGGAACTCTTTAGTGACATCACTGGAACGTGCATTCTTCACAGCAAGGCTGCCTTAGATGATCCCATGTTCTTCTCTGATCACCCTGTCCTTTCCTTTGAAAACCTCTGGTTTCCCTGTGTTATCTTCTGTTTTTCCCCCTATCAGTACGCGTGTGTTATCTGCAACAGGTTTTTCACATTTCCACCAAGATATGGGCCAAAAGCTAGCAGTGTCAACCTTTCCAACGCATGGATGGAACCAAAATGTGGCTTTTAATTGTGGGAGGAAACCAAAAGGAACAACAAAAAACACAAAGGAACTATAATAACTCAAATCAGTTATCGTTGGCTATCTCATGGTCCAGGTATCCTTTGATTTCCTTTGGTTTCCTTCGGTTTCTTTCGGTTTCCTCTGGCTTCTTTTCGTTTGGGGCTGGGTGGATTCTATGGTTTTCCTTTGATTTCCTTTGTTTTCCTTTTTTTCCTGTGGTTTCCCTTGGTTTCCTTTGAAATCCAAAAACCAAATCAGTCAAGGAAAATGGAGGCTTGAAAAGGCCGCCCCCGATGGAAATGCATCAATCATGACTGTTACCCTCTGGTAAACGTTTACATAACTATGGAAAGATCCACCATTTTATAGCTGGCTAAATCCGCTATATTTCTATGGTCATTTTCAATAGCGAACTGTAACAAAGAACCAGAAGGTACTATGGAGATCTATGGAGGCTGCTATCATATCTTCCCATGTCCTTAGAGGTGGCCATCCAGCGGCTGGCCATCCAACAGCGCGAGAGAACTTGCGCCATGTGCAGCGCTCCGGTCATGATCATTTTGTTGTTGGGATCCGCCTACCGTGTGCGACCCAAGAAAAAAGGGGCCAAGAATGCCGAAATGTAGGGAGATTGTGTATAGTGTATAAATGTACATGTATATATATATAAATAAATATAAATATATTATATATAGATATAGATATATATATATATATGATGTATCTGAAAATCTAAATAAATATGTTTATATATTTAAATGTTATACATCTTAATTATACAACTTCACCACATGTTACCATGGAATATAAGAACGGATGAAATACATGCTGGCTCCATGGTGCTAGTATGGCCATTGTTCGCGCCAATGTTGGGGGTATCTCGAAGCTCTTTTGAAACATCTGGAACCAAGCCAAATGCCGTTTGTTTTTGATGTTTTAATCCATACTTGGAGGTGCAGTTGGGGTTCTCAATAACTAGGGTTACAATCACCAGAACTTCGAACATGGGGCCCCTTCAACTCTAGCTTTACACCCACATAGAAACTGAAACTGCAACCCCAAGGTCGACTTCGGGTTGGCATGGGTTGGCCATCCCTGGGTTCCAAACACATGCATGTATGGCAATCACCAGGAAGTGACATCCATCATCACCCGAACTGTCTGTGTCTGCGGAATGCTTCGAGATGTCAGGTCCATCAGGTTTTGCCGACAAACAAAAACTTTACTTTACCATGTTTATTATTGTTTGTTGGGAATTGTTCCCTGCGGTTACAAACCCTCATCCCATAACAGTCGCGAGATCTAACCCTGAGAAACGCTGAACACATTTACCACATATGCTGGTATCAAAAAACAAAGGGTACTCTGGTACTCCTATAAACTGGTAAATCCATATCTGCGGTAGTTTTTCACCAGTTTTGATGTTTGAATCTGATGTTTGATGGCAAAACATCAGAATTTTTGATGGTTAAACCACCACCGATGGGTGAAATTGGGAGTTTGAGATGTCCTGAGTTTGGCAATTTTCTCCCCCAAGAAAATGCCTCCGCATCTATCAGCAGGTCAGCAGTCTCCCTCCAAAGCCTTGGAGTCTACGACTGGGGGTGCATCCCATCCAATAGCCGGTAATTTAGCAAAGTTACGGCCTATTTACAGATGATTTACCTATCAAATTGCGGGATGTCCACTATATGTGAAATTACCAGAGTGGTGAAAAAATCAACACATCAGTAGAATATTACCCTACAAACAGTGGCTTACACAATGATTGTTGAGCCACTTACGAACTGCACATCAAAATACAGCTATAAGTTGTAAGCGTTGATACTGCATAGCTATGAATGATACTAAAAATGATTTCCACCAATGACCAATAAAACGAAGCGTGATTTCCACATGACTGCACATGATCTATACAACAACATGTGCGCTATAAAATTATGTATTATAATATATATATACACACATGATGATACATGAAAACCATGGCCCATTTATATCCACGACTTACCGAGGCTTTCAATGGCCATGTTCCACAAGCAACAAATTCGCGGCGCGGCGATTTGTCAAGGACTTCAACCGAATGTGTTTATTTTTACCACCCGTGACCATATTGGGGATGGTCCACTATTCGGTTTAGATACTACATAATAAAAAACAAAAAACATGTAACCTACATTGGTGTGCATTCACTAATTAATCTACATCTACATCTAACCTGCAGCTAATCATCGAGGGAAATGACCTGATGGCCCAGAAACTGTGCCGAAGATTTGCAGGGCCAGCTTGGTTGCAACCTACTTATTATAAAGGTTTCTGATTAAAAATATCTAGTTCAATGTTTTGGTTCATTATCAATTCCAAAATTAACATATTAGTTGCACATATGTATGTTAATTTAAATTATATATATATATATCAACGTTTCTGGTTCGTAATCCCTTCCCCCCGCTCAGATTAAACACCTCATAGAAAACATGGTGGAAGCACGGCTGTTGTTCTATCGAAAGTATGGGGGCATCAGGAGTCCGATGGCGCTGACATGATCATAATTTTGTACTAGTTTCCACAAGGAATTAATGAAAACAAGGAAAGCACAACACACTAAACGGCCATTGAAGCAGAACTAAAAATAACCACACTTTTTTACAGCAACCATCTGCAGCCGGAAATCAAATACATGACGTATATTCAAACCTACACATTGTTGTGACACGTTTTGACTCAATAAGTTCTACCTGCTGTACAATCGAAACAAACCAGATTGGCTCCACCGGGATACAACATGTGCAACCACGGAGCGGATTGCCATGCGCATGAAACACCAGCATACACAAAGGTGAAATGCAACGCCCTGCGCCCGGAAAGAATCAGCTCAATTCATGGAGGCGGGTCGACATGCATCACCATCACGGATAACCCCCATGAAGCCTTGTGAAGTTGTTGGTCAATCTAAGCATCAAATAACAAATCTGACTTTTGAGGTGTGGATGAGGTATTGATCCAGCCTTACTTTCGCGTCACTGAGCAATGGTAAGCTCGATATCCGCTGGTTTGCTCATGCTTTTGCCATCCCAGTCATGATAATCACCATCAACGTTGGTTTGTTCTGTACCTTCCATTCAACATCTCCATCTTTCAGCACTTTGTGGTTTCAATTCAACTCATGAGCCTCGCAGAATCATGGGGGGGCCCGTGTCCAAACCCTGGGTTGCGTACTCCTTTCTTTTGTGTCTTAACAGGATAGTACTACAGCGAAAAATTAAATGTATACAAAACTATATTTAATTCTTTATTCCCGGGGGCGACTGAGCGAAGGGTTCTTCTAATAGTGGGGGTCTGTCAAACATTTTCACATCTTCACATCGCACTATTCACAGCGTCTCATCCTCACATCCTCACATCTTCACATCTTCTCATCTTCACATCTTCTCATCTTCACATCTTCACATCCTCACATCGCCACATCTTCTCATCTTCACATCTGTTCATCTTCACATCTTCTCGTCTTCACATCTTCTCATATTCACATCTTGTCATCTTCACATCTTCTCATCTCCATATCTTCACATCCTCACATATTCACATCTTCCCATCTTCACATCTGCTCATCTTCACATCTTCCCGTCTTCACATCTTCTCATATCCACATCTTCCCATCTTCACATCTTCACATCCTCACATCCTCACATCTTCACATCTTCAAATCTTCGCATCTTCTCATCCTCAAATCCTTACATCTTCACACCCTTACATCTTCACATCTTCACGTCCTCACATCTTCACATCTTCTCATCTTCACATCTTCACATCCTCACATCCTCACATCTTCACATCTTCTCATCTTCACATCTTCTCATCTTCACATCACATCTTCACATTTTCTAATCTTCACATTTTCTCATCTTCACATCTTCACATCCTCACACCTTCACATCCTCACATCTTCACATCCATTCTCTCTTGCCCTCGTGCTCTCTTGCCCTCTTGCTCTCTTGCCCTTTTGCTCTCTTGCCCTCTTGCTCTCTTGCCCTCTTGCTACTCTTGCCCTCTTCTTTTTCCTTCTTTTCTATTTCTCTCTTAAGGCGTGGGGCAGTGCCATCGAGACAGCACGAAACGCAACCCTTTCGCACGAAACGAGGTTCGATCGCCAAAAACTGTGGTAAAATTGCGATTTTGAAGTGTGCGCGACAACCCTTTCGCACGAAATGAGGTTCGATCGTCAATAACTGCGGTAAAATTGCGATTTTGAAGTGTCCGGCGCAAGCCTTTCGCACGAAATGAGGTTCGATCGCCAAAAACTGGGGTTTAAAAAAGCGATTTTCACGGGTGCGGCGCAACGCTTTCGCACGAAATAAGGTTCGGTCACCAAAAACTGAGGTAAAATTGCGATTTTCACGGGTCCGGCGCAAACCTTTCGCACGAAATGAGGTTTGATCGTCCAAAACTGAGGTAAATGGTACTTCTGTGTGTAAAAAAAGTATGTGTGTAAAAGCGTCTGTGTGTAAAAGCGTCTGTGTGCAAAAGCGTCTGTGTGTAAAAGCTCCTGTGTGTAAAAGCTTCTGTGTGTAAAAGCTTCTTTGTGAAAAAGCTCCTGTGTGTAAAAGCTTCTGTGTGCAAAAGCGTCTGCGTGTAAAAAGCTTCTGTGTGTAAAAGCTTCTGTGTGTAAAAGCTTCTGTGTGTAAAAGCTTCTGTGTGTAAAAGCTTCTGTGTGTAGAATCTTCTGTGGGTAAAAGTGTCTGTGTGTAAAAGTGTCTG
>Ga0126342_10022294_pt1 | contig 10474 bp, 7 predicted proteins | sample Cyp1metagenome_FD_92528 | JGI IMG/M metagenome (GOLD analysis project Ga0126342, IMG submission 92528) | Coral microbial communities from Lord Howe Island, Old Settlement Bay, Australia - Cyphastrea 1 metagenome | ecosystem: Host-associated > Invertebrates > Cnidaria > Coral ...
ACATACATTACATTACATACATTACATACATTACATTACATACATTACATACATTACATTACATACATTACATACATTACATTACATACATTACATACATTACATTACATACATTACATACATAACATTACATACATACATACATAACATACATACATACATACATACCATTACATACATACATACATACCATTACATACATACATACATACATACATACATATATATATCATACTTTTTGCATCTTTGGCTGCATTTCCCACCAATTTTTTCCACCCTCCTACAGGAAAGGCCAGTGGCTTGGCTTGTTTCCTGAACAAAAGACGACGGGACGGTCGTGGAATGAGGGCCTTCGAACTAAGACATGCGCACTGTTGTTAGTACGAAGGCAGTGTGTCTTGGCCCAGAGGGCTTTGAAACAGCCCTGCACTTGCAAAAGATTGAGGACGAATTGACAATTCACATGTAAACTACAGTATATGCCATGTTCTTTCCTAGTGAAGCCAGACTGGCCACTTCGACGGCAAACGCTCTGCAAACCTTACATAGTGCCTTTCAGTAATTAATATATAGAGTTTTACCTTTCTGGACGCCTGAAACTGAAAGTAAAGCCTGATTTCATGCTTTTATGACCTCATGATGCCTCACTCTGTGGCCCACTCGACATTGGGGACAGGATGATCTCAAGCTGGGATCATGGCGTAGAAAAATGTTTTTGGCCGTCGGAAAACAGTGAGGGTACCAGAGTCGGTAATGATTTATCACCATTTTGGTGGTACATAACCCTCCAATTATGTAATTGTCAGGGATTTGGTGTGTTTTTCCGGGTCACTTTTAATTTCAAATAGAAGATATGATCGGTGATTCGGTATGTTTTGGCAATATCTTCTATTGAAACGCACTCGGGACTTGGCGGGATTTGGGTTGTTTCTAATTGAAAAAACTCCATAATATCTTCTATCTCTGGGTCACAGAATATAAATTACCAGAGGGTATTGGCTTTCGCCAGAAAACAACATAAGCTGTAGACTGTAATGCACAAGGTCCATGTCATGTCTACACACATATCATAGGTCCCTACCTGTCAAAACTTTCGCGTATTTTAGGTATGTCAAATTTCATGTCAAAACTGTAGAGAATCCATCTGTTGCGGACCAGTGATCACCGTGTTATCCAAATCGTGTGGCTTTCCGCTCAATGCTCCTTTCAGCCAACTCTGCGGACTTAGGTGCCAAGAATCCGTTCCCCACACAATATAATGCATATACATATACATACTTGTATATACACACAATATACCAATATCAAAAAAACATGCACACCTTGAACTTTTGCACCCCAACTTCCAACATCTTCCAATATCCAGCTGAGTGACACTCATACTCACCTCATCCGCAGCCTGCGCAGCGCTTCGCATCAGGTGGTACTGCAGGGCCTCTTGCCACTGCTGCGCCTTGCCACATGAACTCAGCAGGGCGTTCCAGCTGACGCCATCCGCCAGCTGACCCAGCAGCAGTGACCTAAGGGAGCAACGAAAGCGGTCAAGTTGGGATGTTGAAAGATGGGGATGTGGAAGAAGAATGGCTGGAACTTGGATGCTTTATCTGGTTGGGTTTTGCCATATGTTACCACTATCCATGTACTGGGTTACATGTTGGATTTTGAGTGATCCTTGAGGTGAAATGTCAAATTACAACAAAGAAACAGGTCAGTCGGTCAGTCATCACAAAAGGCAGCCATACGACTGAAAGAAACTCGCAGCCAACTGCCAATGTCCCATGCTCTCCTTGGATATGCACTGGCTGCTCAGACGAGGACACTCACCAACTTTACAGCTGGGTACCGCGTCATCACATGTATGTGTGTGTATATGTATATATATATATATATAAATAAATGTATGTATATATATATTCATATATATATATATATATTCATATGTATATATATATATATTATATTATGTTATGTTTTCTTTTATCATATTATATTAAATTACATTATATGAAATGACATCACATTATATTATATAATATTGTATTATATAAAATTATATTAATTATATGGTATTAATATCAAATTATATTAGTTATATTGTATAAATATTTCATTAAATTAAATCACATGATAACATATGATATCATATCAAATTATATTAAATCATATTATATTATATTATGTCATATTCTATTCTATTCTATCCGGTTCCATTATAATATAATATAATATAATATAATATTGTATCATATTATATTATATATTATATTATATTATATATTATATTATATATTATATTATATATTATATTATATTATATATTATATCATGTTATATTATATTATATTACATTACAGTACATTATGCCAAATTATATCATATTATATGTCAAAGGTCAACACGTCACCCGCAGGTTTCTGGGTCCAAATGATGACATGTACTATCGCAATCTATGAGCCAAGTTAACAAGTATATCAGGCACATCATCCCATACCAACCTGTTTGGAGCAGCAAGGTGAACCGCTGAGCCGCTAGATTTGTCAAGCGTCACCGATGCTGCTGATGAGGGCATTAAGACAAATCAAATTCGGAGCAACTTGCGATGAATTCATTGCCTCACAGTGGACAGTGTCCCCGTGACAAGCTTGGGCTATTAGGATGAGGCTAGTAATGGAAAAGGCATCATAAGTGGTCATGCTTCCAGGACAAGAATGCAGCAAATTGGGAAAGTCCAAACCCCCCAAAAGACCCTGCACTATTCTTCTACACGAATGATATCCACGATATACAGTAAAACAGACAGCGAAATCATATCTACTGTTGTTGGTTTTGTTGTCACTTGCACAAATGGACCCCCCTGGCTTATCAGTAGAAGGGTACTAAGTTTTAACATAAAATACAATTCTAAACCACTATTTTGGGACCTCCCCGATTAATAAACTCGAGGGACATCCATCTGGGGTCGACAATAGTCCTTGTTTCGCTGAAGGTGTTCAGTGTTTCTCAAAATTGAGGTGCCCCAAGTCACCATTCATTTCCCTACCGGATACCTCGGAGTCTCCCTTAATGAGCAAACCTCCAAATCCTCATTCTTTTCATGGTTAAGTCTAAAAACATGGTAGGATCACCATTCATGGCATTTCTACGCCATGAACCCGCTCCAACCCCCGGTTGGTTTTCGACTCCACTGGTTCGCCCAAGGTGCTGTGAAAACCTGCAGGGTCTGCTGCCACTGCCAAGCCTTCTGACATGCAGAGATCGCTGCACTGAAACTGACCACGTCCGGACTCACCTGGAACCTGGCTGTGATTTCACAACGAATCCTGAATGGTGCCTACGTTTGTTGCTGATCCAACTCGGAGGTTTCTAAAATCATGGGGGATCCCAAAGTCACCATGGGTTTCAGTTCCACCACTAAAAATGGCCCCATTTTGGATGATATACCCGGATGACTTTGGACACCTCCATTTGCCTGAAACATTGGCGATTGAAAAGAAACAGTGAATTTCCGGAAAGTTCCAACGAAGATATACTCCAGGACTCTCTGGGCAAACATCTTGGATACATTTGCTTCTGTGCAGAAGGCTTCCCGATCTTACCCGCGAAATGGCCTTCATAAACTGGGCCTACGGGACCCCAATGAATTAGCTACACATAAGTAGGTACTCTGTACTATTGCAACGGTTCGCAGCTAAAGCATCAAATTAGCTAATTATTGTAGTTCATTCGAATATGCATTCATAATGTACCTATGTTACATCTATGGTAAAAGATTATAGATCATACCCTGGATATATATATATATTATATATTATAAGATTATAGATCAGACCCTTGTCTTTATCATTGATATACAGCACAGTACCAACTGGGGAAATATTAGCAATGCATACTGCATACACCGGGTGACGTGACCATGGACTCGAAAATCCGAAGAGCTCGTTTCCATTGCGTCACCTTCTCACATAAACCTCGAATGGGCAGCGACGAATTCCCTTGAAAGCCGTCTAAAGCAACCCCCGAAAAAGATAGAACAGGAATCTACTAGGAATTCCAATCAGCTAGCACATAACCACAGAATTCCACAGAGATATTTTGAAAAAACAGCAAATGTACCGTTGACCCTCTCAGTGCCCATCAAATTGAGTAAAGGTACGAAGCGATTGAGTTGAATAGCAATGTTCATCGTGGCATCAAAACTTTTCTTTGTTGCTCTAAAGGTCTATTTGCGAACCAGCTAATGGGGTGCCATTGCGAGTGGCAGAATCCAAACTCCGTCCTTCCAACAAACCACTCACAAAGCACAATTTAATGCAAGTTTAATCCGAGCCAAGGCAAATTAAATGACAAATACATCATAATACATCCAAGATCGGCATTTTCCCATTGGTCATCACCATTTGGCCAAACAACTGATGGCAGCATTGAAGCTGATCGCATCATGGATATCGGAGGATGAAAAGAGCCATAGTCCGCGCAGCCATTGATGCGCCTTCCTCGGTGTCCGCAGAAAATCAACACTCATCAAAACTGTCACTTGACATGATGAATGGATATGAATGGATTCCGTTTGACATGATGAATGCATTCCTTTAGAAACCTCTGAAACCTCCGAAACCTCAAAAGTGGCTCCAGCAAACCATCAGCAAGGCTTTCCGGGTTTCGCATTCGCACATCGACTCGAAAGATGTACAAAGATACTATCCAGTAAACTTAATATAGCTATGGAAAATGCCCTACGTATTGATGATTTACCGTGCACCTATGGAAAAGTGGTGATTGTTCCACATGTTAATTTACCAGAGGGTACAGTAATACAGTATATCGTAGGTTTGAAAGGTTGCAACTGCAACATACTGCAACAACCGCAGCAACGCTTGCGCAGGCGAGTTTGGATGGATCCAATGGAAGGATGTTGGCTCAACTGCTGGGATGATAAATCATGAATCGTCTTGAAGTCTGGATGGCCAATGTCAAGTAGCTGTAGCCTTTGTCATTAATGTAGGTCAATGTCAATTAAAATCAGTGGATGGTCAATGTCACGTATCCTGTATGTCAACTGGATGGAGTTCTGAATGCAGGATAGACATCGATATTTTCTTCGTGGTGACATGTGGTGACTCTTGCACACATGTTGGTCAACAAATGCAACACAGAATTACAAGAAGTGTACAATTACAAGTCCTACCGTGGCACTAGAAACAAATCAAAATAGAAAAATCTGAATCAAGAACATCCAAGAACCAACCCTTGAAAAATTTGAAGCCCAAGCGTCTCTAATGAACCTCAGTTGAGCTTTGCAATGGCTGCGATTCAGCTAGCAGTGGCTGAAATCCATCTCAACACATGAGCCAATTGCTTGTTCCGTGCTACTGGGATAAGCAAAGGACAAACATTGTCCATGATAGGGCATACTTATTTGAATCCACCTGCAAATCAATGTATAGTTTTTTTTCGCTCACTGCTCACATCCTCAAACCAAACCGACTAGGGCTTACTTGATAATCAAGTTTGCTTTACAATCGGGAAACAACACATGTATGGCCAAAACAAGGCTAGTGCTGGATCTTCTTTACTTTAGCAGGATTGCATGGGCTTTGTACCTCGTACATCCGGGTGAAACAATGATCACCTTCCAAACCCATGGCAGCTTGTAGGGTTTTCATCATCTGAACTTCAATGGGCTGCCACTTTTCCCGGGCCTCCTTCATAGGATCCCCCTCCACCAACCATTCTTTGAGGAACTTTCAAGCTTTTGACACTGCCTGACACTACCATAGCACACAAGCGGCTGGACATTACCTGACCCAAGAAGACATCCAGCTTCGGAAGCATGTGACGTAGCAACCCTGGCGGCAATTTCATTCTTTCAAAATTGGGTACGCAATCTAGAAACCACTCACTATCCTTCAATACCATGCAAAAAAAAAAGTAAAGTAAACTCACATCTTAGGATGCCGACTCCCGGATTGACAAACCCTGAGTCTTAAGTGGGGGGTATCCCCAATGAATAGTGATAATGAATTATACATATAATTATATATATACCTCAATATATACCAGTATATACTGCTAAAGTTGGTACCTCCCTTTTGATAAACTAGGGCCTGACATTGTTTTCGCCTCACAACTGGTTAGAAGACAGAAACTGCATCCTGCCGCCAAGATGCTAAGTGTGGAATTGAAGCCTCGGCGTTGCCACAGGATGGCGTTGCTAAGTGGTTAAGGTGGCAAATCTATGCACAGCTGGATCCGGTTATAGATAAAAACAAATCACTTGATCCATTCAAGAACTTTACTAAGCCCCAGTTTTTTGTGATGAGTTGGGCCCGCAGGGTTTTTTCATCTTGGGCCCGCCCATTTTGAACGTGTTGTGATTTAAGTACTTGCGGTGCTCTCCCAGAAGACGACCCTGTACCATCCCCCAAAATCCTGCATGAATTCATCGGACCACTGTCGAGGGACACTGCTTCACAGCCACAACTTTTTAGTTGACGTAGCTACCAAACATGAGCAACACACAATGAATCTGGCACAACGCACAACACGCGTATCTTTTGAAATGCAACGACGGCTAATATGCACATAACATATGATACATTAGTGTATGGAAGCACACATAATTTTACATACAGGTGTAAATATATATATGTATATATATATGTGTGTGTCATGTATTATACAAAATATATGGTATATGTACTGATGTAATATACAAACTATTACAACCGTATGACTCTTGCAATGAAACTGTTTGGGGAAGGCGGTTTCAGTGCCAAGCGCCAAGCAACTCACAACATTCGGTTGCACCTTTGAGCTGCGCATGGACTGGAACCTGAGCGAATCTCAATGATTTAAAACCCAATTGCGTATGCCAAAAAGATAAAAGGATATGACAACCTTAAGTTGATGGTTTACGTATATTTATGTACGTTTCTGTATTTTGTTTACATATGTCTATGTGTGTCTATGTTTGAACTCCCCATAACAATAACCTCATTGTTTTCATGGTGAAAGGCGGTGAAGTCATGAACAAAATCCCCCATGTTTTGCATGTTCTTGTCAGATCTTGCTGGATCTTGCTAGTAAAAACCCAACTCTTCGTTTGCAAAATGCCGTATTGCTAGGTGAAATCCCCATCATATTGCTATATTTCTTGTTCGAATCCTCATGTTTGTATCATGTTTCTAGAAGCTGTTGTGTATGATTACATCCCAATTTCGGGAATAGATCACCATGTTTGCAGGTGAAATCCCAATCTGTTGCTGGGAAATCATCATTTTGCCTGGTGAAATCCATGATTTTTGCTGGTTAAATCATGACCTCCCCATACTTTTTCTCGGTGACTTCTCGAAACCAGCCTAGGCTAACCGCTCTGTGGCACCTGCTGCCCCGGTACATTTGCAAGGCTTCCTCCCAGCGTCCCATCTTCTCGCAGGCGTTCAAATAGGCGCCATAGGAGAAAACATTGGGCTGAAGTTGCTGCAAAGGCATGGATTGAAACCTGAGTTTTATCATGGGATCTGTCATGATCTGACCGAATTCATGGATTGGTTTAAGGGAAATTTACCAGGAAAACCATGGAACCCTCCATTAATTATATTAATTTGAAGGGAAAAAACCATCGTTTCCTGTAGATGTTCTCTTAAATCAGCCCAGGAATTCATGGAAATTTAATAAAATTTCACCAGCAAAGATGTTTTTGTTTAAATATAATATTTCCACTGTATGAATATATGAGTAATATATTAATATATCAAATAGATAACTATATAATCATCTAGCTATAGCAATATAATGCAATAGATTCATATACTATAGTGAATTTAGATACGGATATTTTAGATCATATTAATTTCAGTATGTTCATATCACTATTTAATAACTATATTACTTGATAATCTCTGTATTGGCTATACTTTAGATAACAATTCTATTGCTGATATGAGATTAATAGTACTATTATATGAAATTATCTAAAGTATCAGTATCATATTACTTGAAATTATACTATTTAGATAATTTCATATAATTCCCAAAATATCTCATAGACCATCCCCCAAAACGAACGTTTCCTGCCAGTGGCATTGAGTGGCGACGTGCGTAACCGCTACACAAAGAAAATATGGCCATGTTCCCGGTGTTTTTTTTTGATAAACCACTGGGAGTTTCTTTGGGGATTGGAAACACATGTCTTTTGACATCTAACATGAAATTCGCTCCAGATATGCTATACATCCAGTAAATATCTGGAGTTTGATATACTGTATTGTCGAATGAAACATACCATCTGGTTATGACTAACAGTTGGCCATGGAAAATCACCATGCTATTCATAGGTAAACCATCTATTTCTATGGGCCATCTATACCATGGCTATGTTTAAAAACCAGAGGGTAACATATACATCTTCAGTAGATCTGGCGATTTTGAATGTCTTCGGCGATTTGGAATAATTCCGCGGGTTTTTCACAAGCTTCGGAAGCGCAACATTTTGCAAGAATTAGCCTCCGCCGGATCTTCGTGCCGAAAGAGTTTCTATAAATAAATATACATGTACAGGATGGGGCCCCATAGTTAGCTAAGTTGGTTTATAATTATAATAACAAGCGGTGTATGATACTTAAAACATTTTATAACTATATGTAGATGGGGTTATAAGCCAACTTATAACTGGGGGGCCTCATCCTGTAATGATAGCATACCCCAAATATCAAATATCATTGTATCCAACAAATACGGATTCCACATCTTCACCCCAGAAATGGGGGATATTCAACAGTTGACTGCTCAAAGCAACTTGTCCCCTCCGAAAAAACATCCCAGACAGGTGGCCTCAAGTATCCTTGAAGGCACAAGCCTCTTTTTCTTCTAGAAATCTCTAATTAATTGTAAAACAAACTAAGCACAGCTTGCAGAACGGACACACACCCTGCCTAATGAATGTTCCAGACAGAAGCTTCGAAGGCTAGATGGCAAGGTCACTCGCTCCAGGCTTTGGTTGAAGTCATTGCCAAAACTCAAGCATTGAAGACTCGATGGCAAGGTCACCCGCTCCAGGCTTTGGTTGAACATATCGCCAAAACTCAAGCTTTGAAGACTCGATGGCAAGGTCACTCGCTCCAGGCTTTGGTTGAACATAAGGCCAAAACTCAAGCTTTGAAGACTCGAGGGCAAGGTCACTCGCTCCAGGCTTCGGTTGAAATCCTGGACAAAACTCAAGCTTTGAAGACTCGATGAAAAGGTCGCCCGCTGCAGGCTTCGCTTGAAGATATGGCCAAACCTCATGCTTTGAAGGCTCGATGGCAAGGTCACCCGCTCCAGGCTTTGGTTGAAATCCTGGACAAAACTCAAGCTTTGAAGGCTCGATGGCAAGGTCACCCGCTCCAGGCTTTGGTTGAACATATGGCCAAACCTCATGCTTTGAAGGCTCGATGGCAAGGTCACCCAATCCAGGCTTTGGTTGAACATATCGCCAAAACTCAAGCTTTGAAGACTCGATGGCAAGGTCACTCGCTCCAGGCTTTGGTTGAAGTCATTGCCAAAACTCAAGCTTTGAAGACTCGATGGCAAGGTCACCCGATCCAGACTTCGCTTGAACATATCGCCAAAACTCAAGCTTTGAAGACTCGATGGCAAGGTCACCCGCTCCAGGCTTTGGTTGAACATAGGGCCAAAACTCAAGCTTTGAAGACTCGATGGCAAGGTCACTCGCTCCAGGCTTTGGTTGAACATATCGCCAAAACTCAAGCTTTGAAGACTCGATGGCAAGGTCACCCGCTCCAGGCTTCGGTTGAACATATCTCCAAAACTCAAGCATTGAAGACTCGATGGCAAGGTCACCCGCTCCAGGCTTTGGTTGAAGACATTGCCAAAAATCAAGTTTTGAAGACTCGATGGCAAGGTCACCTGCTCCAGGCTTTGGTTGAAGTCATTGCCAAAACTCAAGCTTTGAAGACTCGATGGCAAGGTCAGCTGCTCCAGGCTTTGGTTGAAATTCTGGCCAAAACTCATGCTTTGAAGGCTCGATGGCAAGGTCACCCGCTCCAGGCTTTGGTTGAAGTCATTGCCAAAACTCAAGTTTTGAAGTCTTGATGGCAAGGTCACCTGCTCCAGGCTTTGGTCGAAACCATCAGTAAAAATCAAGCTTGCGAGGCTGCGGGGGAGATGATTTAAACACTCTCCAAACATTGATCCCTCAAGTTGTGTGACACCTTCTAGCGCAAACTCTCTGTCACACGTTGGGAGCCCACATACATAACGCCATGCAGTGTACAAATTGGTTGGTATGTAAGTGGAGGACAACATTGTTGATTTTCCAGCAATCCCTTGCTCTCCCAAGGTTTGATCAAGCGCTAGCTTTCGATTCACATGATGCACGGCGAGCTTTGCACCTGGCCTGCATGGAAGCTTCTCTGACACCAACCTGCGCAGGTCATACCCAAGCATGCAGCGAGGGACGCTCAATGTCACTCCG
>Ga0126342_10022295_pt1 | contig 10474 bp, 7 predicted proteins | sample Cyp1metagenome_FD_92528 | JGI IMG/M metagenome (GOLD analysis project Ga0126342, IMG submission 92528) | Coral microbial communities from Lord Howe Island, Old Settlement Bay, Australia - Cyphastrea 1 metagenome | ecosystem: Host-associated > Invertebrates > Cnidaria > Coral ...
ATGTTTGTTGTTCCAGTAATGACTTCACAAAGACGACAGCTTCCGCATGGCGTTCCTTTTCTCTGTTGCTGCAGTGGGTCTTGAGCCAAAAGGGCGATTGTCATACCCTTTGGCTGTGGGTCTAAGAGTGATGAATTATGTGATATTGTACTTTGGTCCGTAGCTTACACTCTATTCGCAGTATGTATGTCTGTGTATGTATGTCTGTGTATGTATGTCTGTGTATGTATGTCTGTGTATGTATGTCTGTGTATGTATGTATGTATTTATTTATGTATGTATGATTATGTATGTATGTATGTACGTACGTACGTACGTACGTACGTATGTATGTATGTATGTGTGTGAAAAAGTATTACTGTATGTGTATATATATGAATATGTACCTGAATATGTATATGAATATGTGCCTGAGTATATGAATATTTGCCTGAATATGTATATGACACGCATATATGTACACTGTATATGTCTATGTGTGATTATGTGTGTGTATGTGTGCATGTGTGTATGTGTGTGTATATGTGTGTGTATATGTGCGTGTGTGCGTGTGTGTGTGTACGCGTGTACGTTATGTGTGTATGTGTGTATGTGCGTGTATGTGTGTATATGTGTGTATGCGTGTGTGTGTATATGTATGTAATGTAATGTAATGCAATGCTATGCTATGTTATGTTATGTATGTGTAATTAATCGTATGCATGGATGGATGGATGGATAAATGGATGGATGTGCATACCAAGGCTCACATACCATGTGATGCCATAAAGCCACACCATTGCCATTGTTATTGCCATTGCCATCACTATTGCGGTTGCGTTCCATGCACGCACACACACACACATAATACAACATAACACAATATATTATATACACACATATACCCATTAAATCTGTCTAGGTGAGTGTATGTGTGTGTGTGTGTGCGCCGGTGTGCGTGCATGCAGCGGACATGCATATCACCACGATGTTCCGCAACACAGGCTAATGACCAAGACGCATTGAACAGCGAATGATGGAATATATGGAATGATACTTTTTGACAAAACGTCTAGTCCAAATCCAAAGCCGGAAAATTGTGCTGTTGATGGTTGATAGCATCCAGGGTTGACAGAATGAGGTTCCACAATTGACCTGCCGTAGACTGCACATGCAGCAAATCATTGCATCAATAACATTGGCACCATTTGCACCAAGCCATTGACTCAAACTCTGAGCAGTCGGCACTGGTTGCAAGACGCAGCTCTCCGTGGCTAGTCCAGCAACCAGTTCCAGAGGTTTGCCTTGCTCTTCCCCTTAGCTTTTCCAGTGCAGTGCTTTACCTAGATACTTCACTAATCTTCACTAGATACTTCATTAGATACTGATACTTCATGATACTTCATCATTCCCATGCTGAAAGCTTGAGATCTGCCACTCCCATGAAGGGAACTGCCAAACAGGAATCTACCTAAACCATTCCCTTGCCATGACCATGCTATGATCGACTCCATTCCACTGTGGTATCACTTGCTATCACCTGCTATCACTTCTGGCAGCACCTGGTATGACTTCTGTGTGGGATGCTTTGGGCACGGCCCTTTAAATCTGGTGAAGCCACCAGGCCGCATTGCCCACAGCTTTCCCAGTTCACGCCGCGACCGTGATCCTGCTATGAACATTTTACGCTTACTGTACTTTACCGCACTTCTTTGCAACTTTTTTCATTACATTTTGTAAATATCTTAAGCGATTCAATGGCGGCGCGCAGCTACAGCAGAACTACAAATCCTTCATTCAAAATGTAAATCCTTGAGCGACAACATAATCTTGAAATATGCTTGTTGTCCTACCTTGGGTTGTTGTTTTGGCTCTGCTTTGGCAGCAGGTGATACCACGGCAAAGTTGTTTAGGGAAGGCAAAGTAATGCAAATGCAAGTCTGTTCAACAGCCGGCGGAAAGGCATACTAGCCATGGAACTCCGCCTACATCCCTCTGGAACCTGTACAAAAAGGGATGCAGAGCGCAATGCAGTCTCTTTTGCTGCACTGCGTCAGGAGTGTTTACCTCATTTGGCCAACATTTACAACCGGTGTGGCAGGCATCGGATTTTAGAAGCAGTTCCCACTATTAGCACAGACTAGCACCTCCTTCGAGGACGCTCTGGCACTTTGCCATCTGCTTTGTGATCTTGGATCGGCGCTTCTTCTCACCAGGCGGGCACAGGTGGCAGAAAGTGCAATCCACTCCGCTCTGGCAACCCTTTGTGTGTACAAAAGCACAGGGCTTGCAAGCGCCAACACCATGGTTCAACGATCCTATGCTTGCAAAAAGCGAACTTGCCCGAACAACTGGCGCCACTGGTGCACTCATGAAGGCATCTGGCTCAGGTTCCGAGATTGTCGCAGGCAATTTCGGGGAGTGGGCAGGAGGTGGTGGCACAAATGAATGGACAGGTGGTATGAAGATTTTGCAGCCTGCCCCACAGTCCACTGGCCCAATCTGCATTGGGTAGTCACTGTAGCCGTTCTGCAACCCAGGTGGTGGTTCCACAATGCTTCCAGGACAGTTTGGTAAATCTAGTGGATCTAGTGGTGATGCCAACTGCTCCGTGTTCAACTCTGTGTGTTCCAAATGCTCCAAACCAGGTGGTGCACGGATGGAGTTGAGCTGTGAAGCGAGTGGATGCATCTCAGGGAGGCCAAGAACACCTGACAGGGGCTGAGGCCAAGAACAACGTGACATCAGGCTGACATCTAGAGTTCCACATCTGAGTGGAGCTACACATGCTCTCTCGATCTCTCTCGATCTTTTCCAACTGTTTTCTTCACTCTGAAAATCGGCTTATGAATGTGCTCCAGATTCTAGCTCTTAAACACCCCAGCATAGCCGGCCCAAAAATATGCAATTGCAATGATTGAAAGCAAACATGCACAGCGCACTAATCAAACAATGTATGAACATTTCAATGCCAAACGAGGCCGACAAGGGCCAAGTGAACGCTCTGTTTCTTCTGCAGTCGGCCAGTCGGCAGTTCCACCGGTCGCCTGAAGATGACTTTGACCTCACACCTCTCTCATCTCTTGATTCCTGGGGGGCGCCAACCCATCCCACAACTCACAACCACCATTATGCAACAAATCAACCAACATAAAAACCGTAGCAGAATGACAAGACAAACAAAATACAGAACGTGACCTGTTGAAAGATAAAGACCGCAAATCTACGGGCCAAACAAACATGGACCTTGAAGTGCACATGGGTTCATGCCAGATCAACATCCCGCACAAATGGTGTCACTTTGCCACTTCCCTGGTCCTGAAAGCCCTTTAAGTTCGTATCCAACAGGGAAGGGTAGACAAAACTGGACGGCCGGGTGCTCTCACGCAGCTCATCTTCAGGCCTCCACAAACATCCGACAAATATGTATGATCAGTGCTGCAATCCAAAACTAATGGAGGTGAACTAGGCCTGTTCCGGCTCTCCACACAGAAATGAATTACTTTCAAGGGTTGCAGAATTCTGGATGTCAAATTAGCTATAGATTCTATAGATGCTGTCAAGTTGCTGGTTTGCTTCGGAGCTTCCAGCTGAGGTGCTCCTGCAGGGTCTTCAAGGTGGTCGCATTTTTGTAAGCTACGCTGTGTACTATTGCATCTATTGCTTATCTCATGTGATACTTGCACCAAATAAGGAACACAACACACACACAAAGACAAACAGAGAGAGATACTATATTAAATGAAAATATATTATATAATAATAATATTATATATATATATATTAGTATAGATATTTGCGCACAAACACGGACACCCACATTAAGACATTTCCCGACACCTTTCCAGCAATGAAACACATGGAATGTGTCTATCAACTTTGTCCTCCATGTTTTCTCAGTGAGCAATCTATCTACTGTATCTATCTATCCATCTAATCTAATCTAATCTAATCTAATCTAATCTATCTATCTATCTATACGCATTACATACATACCATAGGATAGGTAAATGCACACAAAACAGAAATGCACATGTGATCACATGTGTATATTACATGCACACAACACGACACAATATCCAGAATCTACAATATGTAAATATATGTAAATATACAATAATATACACACATGCGGCGTCTGATGACATGGGTGTGCCGGATAACATGTGGTGAGAATCTGGATGAAGGATGATGAACCTACAGTGTATGATAACTAAGGCTGCTCGGATGCTTAATTCGGACAGCCTTGATCGGGAGGGCGGCGGGAAGGGCATTGCCATGTCGGCCTGTCAATCGAGCGACGAACCCAAGAGAAATAAAGAAAGCAACCTAAGTAAGAGCAAACAACATAAACAACTACAACAACATTGTAACATACTACAACACAGTCTGGCTTCATATTTGTGACACTCTGCGCCACTGCGTGCCAGCGTGGTGTCAACTAACTAACATCTACATTGGCCAATCTGGCTCGGAGGGGGCACCCTGCAATGTGCGCCTATAGGCCCAGTGTTTTTGGATTAGCCATGCTTCACCCCAATCTATGAAACAAAACTTCTTGAAGGATCTGGACAGCAACTGTCAACTTCAACTTCATGAGTAAAATGGCAACAACCATGATCCTCAACGAACTTCTGCTGTGCAGATTCTATCACCCACAGCCAACTGCAAGCATGATCAACTGCACAACAAACATATTGCGTCATGTTGCACCATCTGTTGGTTGGCAAAAGTCCGCCTTGCTGTCGGTCAGCCTGGTGACCATGGCGTTTAAAGTTTTAAAGGAATTTCTTCACTGCTTTGGGAGCCTGATGCCTTCAGAACCGAAATGAGGCGAAATGCTCTCGCATTTGAATATGCTCAAGTAAGACCTCAGCAAAACATGGCAAAACAGCATTTGACCCAATTGATTAAATATGCTTAAATCATTTTTGCTCGCTCTTAAGAGCGGCTTAATCGGGTTGAAGAGCGGCACAACTTTTTAACCGGAGCGGTTGATTCATACAACCAAACTTTCATTTGATTATCTGACATTAATTACTCTTACCAGGCTGCTTTCACGAGCTCTTGGTGGAAGCCGGTGCAATATCTTCACACCATGTCAAATATAGAAAATAATGTGTCCATATTTATATATTTATATATATATACAGTATGTATATATATAACATATATATATATGATAATAATAATTATATAATTATATATATATATACGGTTACCGTATATATAATATTATATAATTGCCTTCTGTGATGTTCTGAGGGCATAACTGTCATGATAACCAGCATCATTCTCCAAGGGCCCTCAGAGGCGCACACTTAGATGAAGATCATTCAGGAAAGGACCGTCTTGGTCCAAACCCTGGAAAATCATTGGGGCCTTTCAGCAACGCGAGGCAGTTTTTGCCGCTCCGAACAATGCGGTGTTGCTTGAGCAGTCGTTCATTAGGGAGGCTCCTTGCTTGAAGGAGTTCCCTGTCTCTGGGGCTGTGAGTTTCAGATTAGACTTGAATTTCATTCCAAGCTTCCCGCTATGCATCATTGGGTTGTTGAGCTCTTATGCTTTGTTTGCGTCCTAAACAGTCCCCGAAAAGTGCTCTTAGGCCATGGGCGACAGGCAACTATCCATTCACAAAAGGCAGGAACGCTGGCCTGCTCCATGCGCAACAGGCAACAAGCAGCAATCACACGGACCGAATACTTTCAAATACACACCACACAACTGCAACGGAGCAATATAACAGCAGTAACTATAACATACTATTACATCTTAACTCAAATAATTTAATTGCAGCATAGCAGTATATAGTAATATGATGTATACTGTATATATAATGTGAATATAGTACTGAATATACACTAATTACATATAGTTATATATATAATATTGTATAATATGTATAATATGCAGTAATGTAGTACTAAAATGTATTAAAATAACCCGTATACCGTATATCTGTTGTGCGTATCGTACGCCCGGTCAACCATACACCTTATTGCACCGGCACTTTGGAGCACATAGCCTGTCTGAGAGTCCGGTCCATCCATTCATCCGTCAATCAATCCATTCATCATATTTCATTATCATTCATTCATCTATTGATCTATATAGCTTTTCTATGCTTTTCTCCCTGTATCCAAACTATCTAGCGATTTAGCTAGCTAGTGCTAGCTATCAGCCCATGTATCCATTGCTCCATCCATCCATCCATTCCGCAAGCACGATCTCGCGCTTAGGAACTATATGATTGATCATGATTGGGTTTGGGGCACGGGCAACATGCTAGTCTCACTAAAGTAGTGACACTATGTGACACTAGTATTTCGGTTGAACTAAACCTTGGTCAATGACATTCTTGGATTCTAGCATTTTCTTGGAGCATGTTTCTCACTTGTCTGGACCATGTGTGACAATTTGCAATGTCATGCCACGTCCCTGCCTCAGTCAGCATCAATGCTCCCAGATTGTCTCCTGTCGTTCCGTGTGCAAAAAAAGTCAAAGTTTTCCTCCTACTTTCCTTTTTCACATCTTCACCATAAGAGCATGCGTATCCATTCCTTTTTGGACCTGTAGGCGGTCACCACAGTGGCTAGTGTATAAACTTACTGCAAGTCCGTGAGGGAAAAACCGCGAGCAAATGCAACAAGAAGAGCGTATGAATGGTTATGAATGCGTGATACTCTCATCTATGTCCAAAGTCTATCTTAGTGAGCGAAAGTGTTCTTGTCTTTTGATCTTGCAACTGTCGTTTTTGGAAAATAAACATAGACCTCGGTTTCTCGTTTCTCCTTCTCGAGGTCTATGTTTGTTTAGATGAGTGTAATGTTTGTCTCTCTCTCTCTCTCTCTCTCTCCCCTCCTTTGATTTACTTAGTGCATTTTGCACAACGTGGCTGCGCTATGCTGCGCTGAGGTCTGGGCTCTGCATCAGCAGGAATCTGCTGGGGATCCAACTGGCGAAGTCCAAAATTCTGAACTGTAAAGACATGCGCAAACATGTATAAACGATGATAAACGACGATGGCACGGGCTGTCATCTGCATTTCATATGCTATCTGCTATCAGCTGCTATCATTGCTATCTGGACCGTCATCTGAACAATAGACGTGCTGAGTTACTGAAAAGGGAGGCAAACTGAGAAGAAAGGTAAGAAGGAAAAACATGGTAAGGACACAGAAGGATAGAACAAGTTCCAGAAAGATGCCGTTTAAATTTTGAAGCTGCAACATATCATGTGCATCATGTTTGCAGCATCTCTGGGATGTTGTGACAGCCATGTAGAACATTTCAATGCATTGCATCTGCATGGTATGGGGAGAACCTCCTGTGCGTTTGTAAAGTCACTTGTCATGTCGGTAGACAGCAGCTCTTGTGTGAAAAGTATTTGTCCGACAGTGTTTGTGGCATTTTACGATACATAATGTCTTGGAGCTGGAACCTATCGCTTGCATATATCGCTGTTGTGACATTCTGGGAGCTACAGTAGTACCTTCACTTCAGCAGAGCAGTTGTAACATTTTGGTACATTTTGGAGATTGCGCTTCTTATTTTGGAAGAGTTTTGGCTGCAGTATTTCTAGTCTTCGTTGTTTTGGTTGTGATCGATGCTGTTCTTGTTGTTGATATTTCTGCCTTCGTTCCCTCCGTTCCTAGATGGATCTTGTCAATTGTTTGTCTTCTTGATCCCTATCGCAGCTCTTATGATCTCTTATGATTGATGCTATCATCATTAATGTTCAATCCTTGCCTTTTTGATCCTCGAACCTGCACCAGTCAAACCAAAGGAATAAAGAAAACGGGAAGAGGTTAGGAAAGACCAAGGAATTACAGTCGTCATTCCTGCATGAACACCGCTTCATTGAGGCATATGATGTCACATGCCCTCTCAAGACGAGACCACTCGAGAAAAGAGGTTTTGCGTAAGATGTCTTCGAAACCTTAAGTCCTTTTTCCTCAACTTTACTCAACCTATGCGAGGCAAATTCCCAAGTAAGTATGTGGTTCGCTGAAAGCTGCGGAGAAACTGCCAAGAGAAAACAAAAAACATCAAAAAACACTACTGGCCAAACTATGCCTTTTCATGCCTTTGGGTAATGATTCTAAATGTAAGTGCATGGAATGACATGGCTAGGCCACGAATACCCACAATGTGGGTAGAATCTTCGGGGTCAAGCTTCGAATGACAAAACCGTGAAACAGGATGAACATGGATGAACCAGGATGATCAGGAAGACCTACCCGTATCACCGTGATCCCCTCATATCTATCCGATACACCTGGCTGGCTGAGAGCTCACTGGGTCTGAAGGCTGCTTCACGTGGGCGCCGGCGCTTGCCTTTTGCATCTGTTGGCGTTGAAATGCGTTCGGCTTACATAGCTTCAAAAAAACATAGAACATCGACACCCTCGTGTGAATGACTAAGCATCATGACACTAATGGACATTCGTTGGGCTGGGCTACAGCTGCTGATTTTTCAAGTTCATCAACCCGCAATGGCAATTTGCATGGACATTTGCATAGCTGCTGCTGCATGTCAAACTGAGTCAACCACAATAACAGCCAAACAATCCAGTCCAGCCAGACTCGATTTCCTTCACCCGAGCATTCCTAAGCTTCGTAGCTCGCCGTAATCCATAACCACCAAATGTTAAAAACAAGAGTGACGAACTGGTGCGACGGTGCGACATAGTGCAGCTGCATGCCTAATATTCCTGAGACTTGTTGAGTTACCCACTCAGTTCAAACTGGCAGTTGAAAAAACCCTATGCAACCAACTTATGCAATAACATCCGCATGGTGATTTGGCAGCAAGGGATACGAACAGATTTTGTTCAACTGAGGTCATTTTCAGGATCGACCCGTCGCCAAAAAAAGGTTCCCGGCTGTAGTAATAATTTGCGCATGTGTGCAGATTGGCACAACATCGTCCAAATTCTCCGTTTCGATCCGACATGGCCGCAACATGGGCTCCACTTGGGGCCAACTTTGGCCAACAAGGCCCCAACTTCGGCCCAAACTTGGACAACTTGGCTCCAACCTGCCGCAACTTGGCCCCAAGTTGGAAACACGGTCGGCGTTTTTAATCGTTTTCATTGGTCTTTTCCAATTTTTTGTTGTATCGATGATGCTTCGCATTGAGCAATGTTCCCTACAAGTAAATGCCGTAAGTCACCCCAGGTCGCATTAAGCCACCCCAGCTGCATGGAAACACCGACGCTCGCTCTAACTCGACCCAAGCGCGTTAAGCCAACCCAAATTTGGCAAAATATGGCACGCTATCTGAACATGATGGATGCCATGCGTTGCAAACAAGCAAAATCGAGCGCACACTGCGCGCACATATGTCATTTATATGGTTTGGACCGGTTTGGAGCCATGTTTCTGCATGCAAGTCCCAACGGGCACGCTGCAATTACAGATCTCATGGCCCACTTTAAGGGTTACAGTATCCCTGGCAGCTGGAACAAGTCTCGGCGCGAGTGTCGCGACTCCTCACGAGGGCCCTGACCAATCCCGGCCCGGGCCAGCCCACCACCCCGGCCAGCCAACACCCACGGCGCCGCGCACACGCTGCAAGCGCTTGATGCAGGCTTGCCGTTCCTGTGTGCAATCGCCGTCCATCCAAGGAATCAGATGGAATCAACTCTCAGCATTGCCCGTGCTGTCCACCAGGTGCCCTGTAGCATGAATGAAGACCAAAGCCCAAAGAAATCTGGCCAGAGGATAAAGAGAACAGTCATCATGACGGAGTATGACGGAGTGACATGCGCACACCAATGAAATATGATTTCGTGAAAATATATGAAAAAGAAATAGTGGAATAGATATGAATAGATATGATATGATGATATATATCAAAACGCATGGGCTGGAATTCAGAATTTGGCTGGGCGCACAAACCGGGACGGCTTAAACAATGCGGCACGACTTACGGCCGGTAGCTTCGCAGCCGCCAAACAGCTCCAACATGCTCCAGGCTGCGTCATGTTGGACCTCACTCATGGCTTGAATTAAGGGTCCCTATGGATCGGTTTGGACCGCCTGACCCATTGGCTTCAACTTGGGCCCAAGTTGGGTCCAACATTGCGCAACTTGGGTCTAAGTTGGGCTCCTTTGGGGGCCGCCCGGGCCCAAGCTGGGCCCAACCTGGGCTAATTTTGCGGACTCAATGCGATACGCTGAAAACTTACAGCTTTAGCTTTACCGCTATTTCCAACTTTTCTTTTTTTGCTTCGATGGAGATTCGTCTGAAGCCGCTTCCCCCGAGTTGGCTCGTTTTCAGCCCAACTTAACTTAGGCCAAGGAATGGCCAAGGACGGCCAAGTTTGACTCGACTGCCACGACTCCGCTTCTTTCATTTTCTTTCCTCTCTGTCCTATTCCCTGGGTGCGGGCGGTACTCGTCGCGAAGCGACTCGAATAGTTGCGGAGTGCCATTTTTCCCCACATTGACGTGTGGGGTTTTTGTTTTTAGTTCTGTATCCGCTCCTCCTC
>Ga0126342_10022296_pt1 | contig 10473 bp, 8 predicted proteins | sample Cyp1metagenome_FD_92528 | JGI IMG/M metagenome (GOLD analysis project Ga0126342, IMG submission 92528) | Coral microbial communities from Lord Howe Island, Old Settlement Bay, Australia - Cyphastrea 1 metagenome | ecosystem: Host-associated > Invertebrates > Cnidaria > Coral ...
ACCGTACCGTACCCTCCGAAGCATGTACCATACTATCGTACCACCGTACCGTACCACCGTACCGTACCCTCCGAAGCATGTACCATACTATCGTACCACCGTACCGTACCACCGTACCGTACCACCGTACCGTACCTCACGTGGAAGACATTCATTCATGCAAGTTACGGCATTCTTAAATCTACATAATATATATAATATATATTATATATATATGCACGTAAATCGCAAACTTTGTAGAACAAATGCGAAAATAATCAAAGCAACACTTGGGCTTGGAAATTCAGAATGTCTTGGGTTGGAAGTTCGACAAAGCTTCATGCAATGATGAGCGAAAGTGAGTTGTATTGGAGGACACCTGATCTAAGCGGTACTGGGTTTCATTTTGCAACACAAGTTGCACCCAGGGAAAAGAATCCCAATCAATTCACCTGTTCATACATGTTCAATGAGTTTCAGTAGCTACGTGCCAATCTGATCCGATATGAAAAATGGCCGGGCTGAGATGTTTGTCCACACGATGGTGGACAAAGTCGTATGCAATCCTAGACAAGAAACAGCACCCATATAGTGATGGCCGACTGTGCAAGGTGGTGCCCTTATTTTTCATTTGGTTTACAATTCCAAATAACATCTGTATTTTACTATAGTTTAAAATACCTGGTTCACCTTAGTTAAATGTAACATAATAATATACATAATATAATATAACTATAGTTGCATATATGTGTATATTCCTGGATCACCCTTGAGTCAACCATGGCTAACCATAGTTTCAGCAAATTTCGACACCTCGTGTACCTTCTGGTCAGATCCCCCCAAACTCGCATCTGATCAAGCCCAAGGGCCGCCGCGAAGGCTGACATCCTTGGAGCCCACTCGGGTCGTGTTCAGCCAGCGGCCACTCGTGGTCGTTTTGGACGGCGGCCTTTGGGCGTGAAGTCAGGGGATAGGGATGGACACGGGTGAGGGCTATGGGGAGTGGTCTAGACAAGCCTGGATAAGCTCTTGATATATAATCTGAAATCATAAGATTTCAGCCTTGGATAGGCCTTGGAAAAGCCAAAGCCACCAAGCTATAGACCATCGGCCCCCCCCCCAAAAAAATGACCTTGCAGGAACCCCAAATTGCCAAAATGTTGGACAAAAATCACTGCACAAATCCCAATGCCATTTCTGGGTTGTGGCTTACATCATCCATCCATCTGGACAAGCACTGGATAAGAAGTTCAGCTAGCCATGTGGAATCATACCTTAATAAAGCCTTAAAAGGATAACCCTTTCACCAAAAAAAACAATAAGCCCCTAATAAGGGTTAATAAGACCTTAATAGGGCGTTCATGGTTTATCATTACCCAGCCTTATCAGGACCTTAAATGCTAAGCTCAAAGCCCCCACAATCGCCCCCACCCCTAGTAAAAATCATCTTCATGCTTACCAGAAACGGGAGTATAAGCATTCCCAATTTTTTTCACCTGGTTTACAACATTTTATTGTAGGTTTGTCTTATCTTATCACCAGGTCTCCCGTTTTCAGCAATGTCGTTGTTGGCGGACACACCACCAACATCCACCAACGATTCCCCATCTCACCTTGCCCACGAACTCAAGGAGAAGTTGGAGGGCCGCCGAGGCTTTGGCCGCCCAATGCTCTCATCACTGATTTCCACATGGGAAGTGGATCCTCAAGCTTTTCGGTGTTCGAGCCCAACGTTGGTTAAAATTGGATCTGAATTGATTCGGGACAGCGGACTTCTCAACTTGGATACTTTCGAGTCTGTGAATCCTGCACTCCACCTTTTTATGCGTAAAGTTCTGGGATCCCGTTGGTATCAAACGCAGCAAAACCAAGGACGTCGGACTGGATGATGCTTTGAAATTAGGGGGTCCAGGAGTCCTGGCACTTTCGTGTCCTCCTTCAGTTCCACTGAGGCCCTTGCGTATCAAGAGGTGTGATAAAAATCCATCCACATCGATTACGACTGATAGAAAACTCTGTGCACCAATCCTAGCGTAGGAACTTCCACTGTTTCCAAGTGGTGCGACTGTGCCGTTCAGGAACATATTTAAGTCAACTGCCTGTTTATGTCGTAAAGCAAACCGGCAAACACGCTTTCAAAATTATGCCTTCCTTGGCGCGGCAAATCAATCTTTCCCCAGGGGAAAGCACCATCACCGACGGCTTTTCTGGGTAAAACTTTGGGGTTAAGCCAAGTTTCCGGTTGGAAGCACAGAAGTGTGATGGTCACTTGCCCTCAGGTGGCACTGCAGTTTTGCCAAGTGGGAAGGAAAACCCTGCTGCAAAGTGTGTTTTACCGCGGCGCAATTAGCCTCCAAAAAAGAAAAACAACGTTAATCCCCGCGTCAACCTATCCAACGCGTTTTAATTTACATAGTCTGCTCTCGCGAAAGGGATCTCACAGAGGGGGCTTATCCCAGCTAGTTTTGTATTGGTAGTTGCCACTGATTTTCCGGAACCGGGGATGGCCAAATTCAAAACCCGTGCTCAGTGACTTCCCAGAAATGAGTCTTCAAAAATGGTTTGTGATTGGAGGCGTTGGGTTTGCCACATAGCTTCCAGTCAACAATCATTTGTGGGTCGCTGTGGAAAAAGGTTCGGAGCACTTTTGGAAGTTGAAGTTGACATGTTTAAAAATGCACGGCGTTTTGGCGCGAAGAACATGTACAAAGCATAACATGTTCGGAGCACGTCTGGAAGTTGAGTGGAAAAAGTGCACGCGGCTGGGGTGCGAAGCAAATTTCCAAGTCAAAATGCTAAAGGCAAACCATGCTTGGAACACTTTTGGAAGTTGAGATGTTGAAAAAGTGCGTGGTGTTGTGGCGCGAAGCACATTTTGAAAGCACAAAAGGTTAAGAACCCTTCAGCTTCGGAGCACCTTTGGAAGTTCAGACGTTCAACAAAAGCGCACGCCATTGTGGCGCGAAGCACATTTCGAAGTCAAACTGCTAAAGGCACCACTTGCGCGGACTACTTTTGGACGTTCAATCGGCATTTTTTGTGGCAGGCGCAAGGGATTATGCACCTTCCCAGTCAGACAAAACGTGAGAATTTTGTAGTAGTTAAATAAAAATCAGGCGTGGGACATTTGAAGAGGATCTACAAAGATGCATGTCGCGTGGCAGGCGCGATACAAGTGACATCTTCATCAAAGGTTGCGTGAAAGGTTGCGTTTTGGAGCATCAAATGGTCAAATTTGCGAAAATGATTTTGCGAGACAGGCGCAGCACTTTCCATGACCTGGCCTCACTTTGTGGCAGGCGCAATGCTTTAGACAGATGGAGTGGAAAAATCACAAAAGACATTGGTACCATCAGCTCTGCGCTCGACTTTCCATTTTTGAAGGAAGTCTCGCAGAATTGCTTCGTTTTTGATGTTGTCAAGTTCAAAAATTGAAGAAGTCTCGCAAAATTGCTGTGGCTTTGATGTTGTCAACTTCCAAATTTGAAGGAAGTCTCGCAGAAAAGCTTATATAATTGTTCAGTTTCCAACTTCTAAATTTCAAGGAAGGTCTCGCAGAATAGCTACGTTTTCAAGCTTGCAGATAGACAGATAGACAGACAAACAGATAGATACATAGATAGATAGATCGATAGATAGATAGATAGATAAATAGATAGGTAGACAGATAGAAAGAAAGATAGACGGATAGACGAATAGATAGATTGACAGATCGATAGACAAACAGATAGCCCGACACTCCAACCATCATTCAATCCATGAGTGGGTTTGCTCTGCCATCCATGATTCGCAACAACCAAACTGTCCTCTGGGTTTCCTATCATTGAAACTTCGGCCACCGCCTTGTGCGGTACTACTGGTATATAGATGGTTAGTATGCATCCCAAACCCATTGCATACACAATCACCAAAAAACGCGACATGTCCCACCGAATACATCTACAAACACATCTTCACACATAATGCTGTAGTCATCCTGGAGTAGGTATACCGTATACCCTCCAGCAATCAGTCAAACGTGGCAGTGGGAAGTATCCCATGTATAGATATCTAAAAATGATTTTCCCAGCTACAGCTGTCCCTTTTGCCAAGTATCAGTCATATTCCCACTTATGGCATGACACTGCCATGTATGACCATTAAAAAAAAAACTGGTAAAGAAATTTATAAAGGGCTTTGACTGAAGACTCCTCCAGGGTTAGTTCGGCTCGAAACCTCCATTTCTAGATATTCACCTAAATGTTTTCCATATTTTGCCAAGATTTTCCCTGGCAGAACCCTCCATGGCCAGATTACGCTGATCTCCACGATGGGCGAGGCTGCAGCCTCGTGGCTTCATGCCTGGTGCCGCGACATGGTGATGTTTAGTTAGATGGACAGGGGCATTGAATGGACATAGCGGGTTGATATATGTGAATATGGCTTCATATGGGTTTCATATGGGTTCATGGTAACAAGCAATGGCCAATAATGGTTGTGATATAGCCATGGTAATACCATAAAATGAGTGGGAATATGGCCCTCATAGCTATGGTTTTGCGTGCCCCAAGCACAATACTTGGTGCCACGGTGCTTCACCGCATTTAGATCCAGTATATAGGTGAGTTTACCATGAAATACCTACACTAACATCATTAAGCAGGATGAACTAACTCACCAAGATCCACGGTAAAGAAAATTGGGATTGTGGAAAATGTTCGCACGTCTTGAAACATCTCTCGAATCTCTTCAGCGCAATTGCCCCTGCCTCTCTGACAAACAAGCTAGGCAGGAGTCCACCTGAAGCAAGTCAGGAGTCCAAATTGCGGTGGTGCCATTGGGTTGTTATGCTGCTGCTTGGGGAAGCTAGCAGCCACCAGCACTGCAGCGCCACTAAAGGTTTCCCAGAGGATCCTATCCGGTGGTCAACTGAGCCTTGCTCAAGTGGCAGAAAACCTCAATTATAGCTGGGCCCATGTTCAAATTAATGTGGTCAACCCAACAATGAACCTACCATTTGAGGATGGTTTCTAGCACCCAAAGAACAAAAGTGGTGATGACTTGGGAATAAAAGTGGTGATGACTTGGGAACGGTTTATTGCTCAAGATGTTCACTCGTAAACACTAGAGTTCTCCGACTTCCTCCAACATTAACGGAAGTACAAGGCTGCTCAGTTCTTGACCTACCCTTACAAGTGAAGCTTATTGAGTAATTATTTAATGATTATGTGCAAGTCGCATGTTTTAGGGGGCTACCTGCGCTGTTTCCACAAAAGTGGAGCCTGCTGGGAGATGCGATCTAACTTTGCTTCAATCTCCGCGAAGGGATGCGTCTCGCTGGCCTCCTCGATCCTAGAAAGCAAAGGTGCAAATATCGCCAAAAATGCATGTTTTCTGTATACATGATAAGACATGCCAATGCTAGTGTATAATATAAATTGATATAATATATATATATATATATCTACAGTATGTTGATTATAATAGTGTTAATGATGATTTTTTGCTGCATATTGTAAATCGATGTAAATCGTAGGTGTATCACTGAAAACTATTCAGGGCATCTTACGTGAAACAACACAAAAAAATAAACATAGACCTCCTGTGGCAAACAGGCCTTTAAACTCGATCTGGCCATTTGGGTCATACTCTTCTTTGTCCGAATTCCGTTTGGCTTCCCCGGTACTCATGTTTGATATCAGTAAGCCAAATGTTTCGTAAACTAATTCTGGCACCAAGTCTATAGTTGAGCACGACGGTGTTTCATGTTTGGGCTCTTATGGAAAAATCCACGTCCGTATTCAGGACGAATTGCATGTGGTAGATGAACAAGTAAATAGATGGACATACTTATGTACAAATACATATTCGCTCAGACATGCAAACAAGCAAAAGAGTGGCGCATATGTTCATAAAAGGCCATAGATACTTCTCATATCACTATATGTATCTATGTGTATGTTTGTTCAAACATGTGTATGTGTATCCGAAAATACGAATACCGGGTGTACACCTTTAATTTCTTCGTCAATTTATGATGATTTTTTTCAATCATATTAATATATATATATATATATTTAAGACACACCCATCCACCAAAACATGTTTCAATAGATACTGTACGTTTTCATTAAACATATTCCTGCACTGATGTCCCAGGTTCAAATTTGGTAGCTTCATGGCACCCAACGCCACGCGGTGTACAGCTCGATGCGGTTCCCGCAAGCGAAAACGCTGCAAGATGCACATGTCACATGCACATCATTTACCCAAGGAGAGATCTAAGATCACTCTATCCAAATGGACAGCACTCGAAAGGTACAAACAAATGCATGACCTACCTCCCAAAAAATGCGAAAACGTCGGTTGAACATGAATTCTTTTTAATCAGCAACACATACCCGTACATCATATGTACACTGAGAAACCCTTGAAATTCACCATCCTTGACCCACCTCGTGGCTCATCCTGAAGCCTTGTTTTGGCCCCGCAAGTGACAGCGCAAAAAAAGAACCAAACGCGTTTTATAACGCGTCGGTGGGTGAAGTAGCTGGGTGGTTGGTGGACCCAGAAATGTGACATATCACGGTACATCATTTGCTAACAAATTGCACTAGTTCCCAGCTGAAATAAGCGTCGAACTTCGGAGGATTCCCACTATTCCCATCTGTTAGTGGGCTAATTGTGAAGTCTATCATTGTCCCTGATATTTGTGATGCACAAGTGGTGTGTGGTGGTTGCGGTCGTCTGAAAATCCTTGCGCCTTGGATCTGGCAATCAATAAGCACCAACGGATATAATCAAAGACTGAAAACACAATACACCTGTCAGTGGCTGAAATCTGGCACATTGGATCTATGTGAGCTCTTGAGCTTTTGCTAAGCGAGTGTTCTCGGAGTCTCAGCTCCGGTGTAGAGGGGTAGCGACAACCACAAGACTCTCAAAGCATCTCAAAACAGAATCACCATTGGGTACTCTTTGTCCTTCCCATTTATATTTCTCATTCCTATCCAGCAGTTCCTTTTTTAACCGTTGTTTTGTCATGTTTGCGTCCTGTTGCTGTTATCTGTATTTTGGTTGCGGGTGTTTCTGCGGTTCACTTCCGTGAATGCAATTTCATGACCTAGACCGTCATGACAGAAACCTCAGGCTCCTTTTGGTGACAGCAAGAAGTGCTGTGCTCCCTGAGGGTTGCATCAAGGTTTCTGTGGGTCATGTCGCGTTTTTGATGAATTCAGGTCATCATTGGTGCTTCTGTGAGGTCTACCTTGATGTTGCTTTAGTTTGCCCAAGCCGTCGTTGTCACCCTACAAACAAGTATATATACGGTCTACCGGTATACCAAAATCAGTGATGTGGTCAAACTTCCAGCCATACCAAGCAAATTACGCAAATCATCGCAAATCTACATGCTCCCTCAAGCTTCAATCGAGGCGGCAATCCTTCCTGCCAAAGAATAGACGAAGCATGGGAAATATCTTTGCCGCTGATCATCACTAAGTGAGGCCAAATTCAGCCACCATTCCCACCCAGGAATCCATCACAGGGTTTTCCTGTGCTCCTCACTGATTGCTCTGATGTTGTTCAACGTGTTTTTCCTGAAGTGCGCTTCACGGGCAGTGATTGGGCCAAGTCATCCAAACAATGGGGCAGAAGGTGCACTTTCTTGGAATTCGCAAGTCAGAAATACACCATGTTTGGTGCGTGATTCTCCTCTACTCGTCACGCCGGGCTCAGAAAGTTGGACATCATGCCATGATATGCCATGGCAGCAACCAGCATCTCTCAACTGATGCCTGATGCCCTCAAAACTTGAAACCTCCAGAAGCTTCCAAGAACCATCCAAAACTAAGCAAACGGAACCAATGAAACAACACCGCTTTTTCGTATCTGACAATATCTGACATGATGGTGCTGACCAAGCAGTTCAAACCGTACTGCCGGAATCAATGCATACAACACCATACAACTGTGTTTGCCTAGCCTTTTTTTTCAATCTGTGGGTCTTATACGTTCCCCCTGCTGGTGTTGGATTCTTGCAGGTTTACTTAATTCTTTTTCCTCCAGCTGCTAGCCAAAACCAGGAAAACGTAAAGAACTATGACATACCACCCAACAAAAGGAAAAAGAGGAAAACAAGTGGGCATAGACGCATAGAAAAGTCTACCTAAAAAGAATCGGTTCAAGCCAACAAATGCAGAGCCACTGATAAAAGGGACAAATGCGTGTGTATATATATATGTGTGTGTTCTCTCTAAAATGCTTCTGACCCAAAAATCAACTTGAAGCTTGAAGCAGCCCCCCAATGAAGCAACCCCACATGACTTTCTCAGAAGCAAGGACTCACACAAGATTGTGGTGATTGTTTCGCAACATCAGGGAGCGGGAAACAGGCCTTGAAAAAGAAACACGTACTCTCTGGCAATCAAACATGGCAATGGCACTTGGCATGCTCAATTCAATGATATACCTGTATATTCGACGTGGTGATTTCCAATGCCGCGTTAAATTACCGGAGAGTCTTTTAAACTTAGGAACTGCACTTTGCAATCCAAATTAAGGACCTTGCCCTCTTTAGCTATTTAGCTGCACCAAGTTTCCAAGCGCTGCATGGCCGCACTGACGCCTGCACAAGACTTCCTCAGCACGCGGCAGAAGCAAACAAGACAAAAACATGATTAAAAACATACTGGTCTCTGGCTTGAAACATTTTGCAATGGGCCTAGCAACTACGTGGGGTTCCCCGTCCAGGAACCAGCAAAAAAGATAAGATCCTAGAATTTATATAAGTAGACTTCGGTGCTTGCTGACATGTTGCTGGAATCTCTAGAAAATATTGAAGACTGCAATCTCTCTCTCTCTCTAAGGCTACATTGCCTTGATATGCGTTGATGTATTTTCGTGGCTCAAGAGCTGGGGTACAATGAGAACAATTGCTTACTCTCATGATCCTCGTTGGGGATGCATCCTTCAGAGCAAATCCTTGTGCTCATGGCCCCTCTCTAGCCCGTTCCAAAGAGGGTAATTACTTGACTTTAAGTGCACAAGAAACACACTGCACGAAACACCCGCAAATATATGCTCTGAAATATTCGTCATCCCCAAATGATGGTTTTTGTCTCGTGAAATCCTGCTGATGACCCTTGCAATGCCTCTAGACTCTAGACAGGCCAAATTTCGCAGAAACCAATGCAGTTCATGGCGGCCCCAAGGGGTCGCTAAGAAATTGAAATGCTGACTCATCACAACACCGGGAAAGCAAGAACGACGGTTTCGCATTGAATCACCGCCCAATATAGAGCAGCACTGTTTTGCGAAAAATGCACAGTTTTTGCTACATAAGGAGAAATCCAGCATTGGAGATGCCTTCGTTCCACAGAAACCCCTATAGAGCACTATGAGTCTTGGATATCTTGGATACTTTGGTGGATTTTCTAAGGACACACCCTGAATTTTCGAATAAGCCGCCGGTGGTTTTCGCTGGTAAATTGCGATCGGACGAAGTCTTCTGGATAAATGTGGTGTAGAAACTCGTCATACTCAATCCAGCCGGAACCGTCGTCATCGAACCTGAAAGTGACACTGGCTGACTGCTTCATCACGTTTCATCGTTGCTGGCACGAGTGCCGTCCATTGCCGGTATGGGTAAAAGATCGACTGGATAACGCATCTAAATCTATCCATAAAGGTAGGCACATATAGACCATCAAACGTTTCCCAAACGCAACACACATCTAGAACATCAGGAAAATCAAGATGGTGATGTTCTAAGTGTATCACGTAGAATATCGAAAATCAGGAAATCCACCACTTAGAGCATCAACACATAAGAACATGCAATTTGAGGGAATGAAAAATTGTCTGATGTTCTAGGTGGCTCTCCGCTTGAGGAGACGTGATTGAAAATTCAAAAATCACCCACCTGCACATACATCCCTCATGCATTTTGCCTCCTCTTGCACGCTATTTTGGAGTTTATTCCAAAATTGAGATTTTTGGAGGGGCAGTGATTTTGATATATTTTTTTGACACTGGAGTCCTCACTGAAAACATTGTTTGTCCCACACCTTCTGTTCTACGAGCAAAGCTTAAATAGCTGGTTTGCATCATTCCTATATTCACCTGAGTTTTGGACGGTATTGCGAACTTGCATTTTCATTTACTTTTAGTATAGTGGACACATACTTGGGATATCGCCCTGTGCACACCCGATGTTCTAAGTTTTTTTTGGTGATACTCTAAGTGTTGTTTTCTGAACACACGCATAAAAAATTATCCTGCATAAAATTTGGAGCAGCGTTTTACAAGTGATGTTCTAAGCATATGTCAACCTAATAGCCTATAAATATTATATAATATAATTATTAAATATAGAAGTAAACAATGTGTATGCAAATATATATATAAAAGGAATGCTCAATATGTTTTTTAAATATGCATATGAAAAAATATACACATATATGTACACACACATATGTATATATATATATATAAACACACATATATATATATTAA
>Ga0126342_10022297_pt1 | contig 10473 bp, 7 predicted proteins | sample Cyp1metagenome_FD_92528 | JGI IMG/M metagenome (GOLD analysis project Ga0126342, IMG submission 92528) | Coral microbial communities from Lord Howe Island, Old Settlement Bay, Australia - Cyphastrea 1 metagenome | ecosystem: Host-associated > Invertebrates > Cnidaria > Coral ...
AGGTGACCACTGCAACCATTGCAACCATTCCAGCAAACACAACTCCAACCACCTTTCGGTCAATCAGTGGATTCGCTCTGCCATCCGTGATTCACAACAACGAACGTCTCCTATAGGTTTCCATTCTGAAACTTCCGCCACCGCCTTGTGCGGTACTACTGGTATCTCCATATCATTGACAGAAAAAAACACAAATAAACAACACATATATTATGAAAACCACGTGTCACCTACTCTCTGGTAAACGTTTACATAGCTATTGAACATGGCCCAGTCGAAATAGTTGATTTACCCAGCTACAAAATGGTGGATCTTTCCAGTTCGTTATGTAAACGTTTACCAGGTATCCTCACTAATCTTCCATATCATGGAAACCAGGTTTACCCAGCTACAAAATGGTGGATCTTTCTGGTGGATCTTTCCATAGTTATGTTAGTACCCATTAAAAATGATTAAAAATGCTGATTTTCTGGTGATTTTCCATCGTTTTTTCTATGTTTCCCAAAGGCTAACGGTCATTGCGAAACTTCCCAACTTACAACCCCCCCTTAGAAGGTGGTGCCCCCCCAGTTGTAAGTTGGTTCACCAACTTAGCTAACTATTGGGCACCACCTTGCAGGGTCCATGATTCACCAAGTGTCAAGTTTCCTCCACAACTTTCATGGCTCGAAGTCCCGCATCATCCGCCCCCGCCAGCACGATCAGCTTCCGGGGCGGCAAGGGCGGCGGAAGCTGCGGTGCTGCTTCAGCAGGCCTGGATGCATGGGACCAAAGTGACCTGACCGTCATGAAAAAAAACAATGGTACTTAACCCAGTAGTGACTAATAATGATTAATAGTGTATTAATGGTGATTTATAGCGATTAATAGTGTATTAATGGTGATTTATAGTGATTAATAGTGTATTAATGGTGATTTATAGTGATTAATAGTGTATTAATGGTGATTTATAGTGATTAATAGTGTATTAATGGTGATTAATAGTGATTAATAGTGTATTAATGGTGATTTATAGTGATTAATAGTGTATTAATGGTGATTTATAGTGTATTTATATAGTGATGAATGGTGATTAATAGTGTATTTATATAGTGATGAATGGTGATTAATAGTGTATTTATATAGTGATTAATAGTGATTAATAGTGTATTTATATAGTGATTAATAGTGATTAATAGTGTATTAATGGTGATTTATAGTGGTTAATAGTGTATTAATGGTGATTCATACTGTATTTATATAGTGATGAATGGTGATTAATAGTGTATTTATATAGTGATGAATGGTGATTAATGGTGATTAATAGTGATTAATAGTGATTAATAGTGTAGTTATAGAGTGATTAATAGTGTATTTTAATAGTGATTAATAGTGATTAATAGTGATTAACCTATCTGGTTGATGGTGCAATAACCATCTTGAAAAATATGACTTCGTCAATGGGAAGGATAATTTTCCATATATGAAATGGAAAATAAAAAAACTGTTTGAAACCACCAACCAGCTATTTTCTTTAAACAGAAATAAGAAAACATCTGCTAAATAATCTAAATATGATAAAACTATGATGATAAATTGGCACTTAACCAATGAAAAAAAATGAAGTCATGGGAGTTACTGTAGCTAAAGCAGTGTCATCAAGGATAGCTTGATGTTGACCGAAATTGGAGATTTGATGCACCGAGCAGCAGACATTTCAGAATTTTCAGATTCAATCCAGATGATTCATCTATAAACAGGGCATTCTCTGCAATCCATTTATTTGATCAAAGGTGACCTTGAAGTAGTTTTCGACCCTAGTCAGGATGCTTGGGTGAAGCCAGTTCTTATCTCGTCATGAGCTTGTGCCTTTGGAACCTCGTTTATCCTTGTTTTCCAAGGCGCAGTTCACTGTCAGCCACATGCGCAGAACGCCATGGCCGGCCATGGCAGCGTCGGACGTGTGCCGCGAAGAGCGCGGAAAGGGTGACCCGGGTTACCCTGGTCCAATGCTTCAAGCCACTGGAATGCCTTTTGGGGAAGTCCCCAAAGCGGCATCCACGACCGACTTGAAGCCCTTGAACTCTCACATGGCAGGTTTGCGGGCCATATCGGCCATATCTCACGGCAAACATGTGTCAAAATCTGGAGCCGAAATCGGAAGGAATCTGCTTTGGAGGAGTCGATCTCAAAAAACGCACTTGAGTCTGAGTACCTGCTGAACGTTCGATCCATTGGGGCAAAGAAATTCTGGTCATCTGTCCGCCAGTGAGTCCTTCTAGGTGCATTTGGAGTTGTACCCATGCGAATAACCTCCAGAAGTTGGGATATAAAACTGATACTTTATGAAAATTTGGTATAATTATGGCCACAGACCCACTTGTTAAGTAGATTTAAGTAGAACTACGCCACCAAATTACCAGAATTGAGGATAATTAACTGTGGAGCTCCCATTCTCCGGGTACAAGTCAGCATTTTTGAAAGCCTGTGAGGCCTGTGAGGCGTTCAACTCTGTTTGGCTACCCCACAAGAATCCAGCCATTAGCCAGGGGTTATTGAATGGAATATGAATGGAATATGAATGGAATATGAATGGAATATGAATGGAATATGAATGGAATATGAATGGAATGTATATATATATATATATCTATAGAATGGAAATATCAATGGCTCCATCATCAAACCATTGGATTTTTCCGGGGCAAAATTGCGGACACCCACATCGGCCAGGCAGCAAGGGATATCGTAAAAAATGATGACATAGTCCCAGCACCATGACACCATTTAACAAAAATGAAGCTGGAATGTCTTACTGAAGTACCACATGTATATAGGCTGTTTCGTGAAACGTATGGCAAGTTCAAAGAATCCACCGGTTTTGTTCCAAAACGCGGCCAGTTTTTGTTGCTCCAAAAAACGTGAGGCATTCTACTTCCTGGGATGATGAGATTGACCTAGCTTCATCGTATCGACATCGACCATCTGTGTACGTTACCATAGTTTTTGTTGGGGTCGCCTTGTGTCACAAATCTGGATCGAATGGGAGCAAGGTTCATCTGTTTGTGTGAAATAAGCTACCCCCAACGCAATAACCATAAATTGGATCACTTTGTTCATAAATCCCGACAGAAAACATATCTATACAACTATAATAATTTATAATATATATATATATCACATAAGATCCCATTTACTGTATATATCCACCACTTTGGGCTACCGGTCATTTAACCGGAAAATTGCCAGTGCTCAGTCCTGCGAGTCCTGAAAAAGTCCTGCGAGTTCAGAGGCCACGGGGAAGTCATGAGAGTCATGTGTTTTTTGTTTGGAAACCACGAGATATTGGGTACACGGTCATACACTGTGCACACTTTACTTCAAACTTTGTACTCATGTTGTTCTTTCGCCATCAAAAAAAATTGGGCTTCCTGAAGATTGAACTGTTGTCTAGCTGGATCTATCAACCAAATCTCGAAAAATCTCCTCATTTTCTGAGTGGGATGAGTCCTGATGAAACAGCTGTCTGTTCCGGGCACCCGGATGTTCCATAACATCTGGGTATTGGTCAAAGATGGTCAAAGATGGTCAAAGATGGTCAAAGCACGTCATGAATTTTCCCCCAAAAAATGGATGGCTCATACAAAACATCTCTAACACTGACCCATCTCTGGCATTGTGGCTCACTTTTGAACTAAACCCAAAGTTGCTGGGCCCACGCAAGACAACAATCCCCCTACTCTGTATGTAGCTTGCGCTTGCGCCTTCTTTTAACGCACGCCATGGTAAGACGTACCATCTGTTGGTGCTGTTTGGAAACGAAGGAGATCCTATCGTTCTAAAGTCTAAAGAAAAGCGCCTAAGATGCACCACTGAAAGCGTCATTTGCTCCTTGCGACGCAGGCAGTTTGGTGGCAACCACTGACATTTCAATGGCTAAAGATGACAGGCAGAAACCAAAATTCCAAGTGGGTCAAACAGCAAACGTTGGTGGAACGGAGATGGGGTCTCCAGAAGGATTATGATATAGCCTATCGCCACCAATCAACAAATCACCGGCTAAAATAAGGTGAATTTGGGATATTTGGGATGAGTCGAATCCTATATATATATATACACACACCAGTATACATATGCTTCAGTGCTATTTTTCCACCAGAACCTCCGCCGGAACTGGCGGCACGCTCCTGGAGGCACTGCCTGACTCCATCAGGCAGTCTTCTGTCTTTTACTCCAAACACTTCCTGAAAGCTCGTGGAACATGGCCGCAACCGTGGCGAAATCCATGGATCAAAAAACAGCTGGTGCTCCTCAATGTTCACCTCCCACCGAGTTTTATGAATCAACCTGGTATCATAGGTTTTAAATGGAGAAGCAATACTGTTCTGCGTTTGGTTTCCAATTAGACACTTTAGGTCTGTTTGTTTCTCACAGATTCGCCTAACCATTTTTCTGGGTGCCCTGAGTGCACTCTTCAAGGTTGCATTGGTACTGGGATGTTCTCTCATGGGTAGCTGATTTATTTACTCTGTTTTTGGCAACCTTAAAAACTGGTATATTCATACAAGCTGATGCCTCATAGTTGGCCAAGATTGTTTATAAGCAGAGATTTTTCCATGTATATATATTGATATATCTTGAGTTAATTTGGGTATATGATAAATCCATTCGCATCCCTGGGGCCGCACTACATTGTTGTCGGAGAACATCGCAACGCTTCGATCGGATGTTCGATCGGGGGGGTTCCTGTAAATTGTTCTGCTGGTTGGTGGTATACCTACCCCTCTGAAAAATATGAGTTCGTCAATGGGAAGGATGACATCCCATATATGAAATGGAAAATAACATTCATGTTCCAAAGCACCAAACAGTGATTATTAACTATTATTAACCATTATTAACTATCATTAACCACCATTAGCCATCATTACCCCATACTAATAACCATTGATTATCATTATCAACCATTATTAACCACTATTAACCACCATTCATATAGATTACCAACCATTATTAACCATTCCCATTATCCACCATTCACCACCAGATTCCCAATTTTTGTGGCTTGGAGGCCAAGTCTCCAGTATCAATCAACTTGGCCTTCGCCAAGGCCTTCGCCTCGACCTCGGTGTTTTGGTCCACTGAGTTTTGTGAGCAAAAAATGGGAAAAATGGTGGGAATTTCCAAGAAACATCTGGCAAAAATGTAGTCAATGTAGTTGATTTATGTTGATTTATGATGATTTATCTTCGCTATATAAGTTGGTTTAGTGCAGCTGAACAATTGGATTTGATATGACTTGACTTTCTTTATATGGTTGATATATTGAACTATAGCCTCTGGATATCAACCATGGCAATGGTTCCTTTTTTGAAGCTTTCGCAAAGCTTACGTTGTGCACACAGGAATCCCGTGATTTCTGGAAATTGGGAATCAGATTGGAGAGGAATTTACCAACTGTGGGACCTCTGCCGATTACCCTTCCAGCTGCCGAACCGTGTGCAAACCAAGTGTGCGTGTGTACAGGTCAAACATAGGTCAAACACTTTTCCTGCCTCAAGACCTGCTTTTGACCAAGGGACGGACGAAACCTCCAAGTATCCCTGTGAGCTTGCTGGATTCAAGCCACCAGATGCTTCCTGAGCCAGGTGTGATGTCGCCGGGGTGCGACCTGAGGTTGTCTGGGTTTTACCAAAATCCTGTTGAGAGATTGGGAGATTGACCTAACAATAACTCCACTTGAAGGATCTAACTGCTTTTCCAAAATTAAGATGAACTTTAGACGGGACCTAAGATATATCGAGTCTGGGTTCGATAATTTTCAGCACCTGGATGTTGTCATGTTGTGGTTCCATCTTAAATATAGGGGGCATATGCACCTTGCAGCGATTCCACAGTTCCAAATACCATCAATATGGCTATATCTCTTAATGTTGTTGGGGGTCCCGTCATCTAGTTCCTGAAAATGCTAAAGAGAACGGCTCCACGACTGCTAAGATATGAGACGACCCGCAAACTTTGAGCAATGCCCAGTTCACCTTCATCCCAGATTCCTGGTTGGAATTCCTGCAGTGGGAACAATCATACAATGTGAGGCCCCTGCTCGATAGCTAAGTTTGTGAACATAACTCCAATAACTATATGGTTTATGGTATTTGTAACTATAGTTCCTGGGGCTTATAAGCCAACAAACATATCTTGGGGGCCTCACATTGTACACATTCATCGATTCCGATGAAGTGAACTTTATCTCACCTTTCAAGGCTGATTCCTCCCGTTCTTGTCTGCTCAACCCCCCAGATATTGCAGAGTTGTACTGTTATTCTCCCATTTTTCAGGGTGTCTTGACATGAGGTATAGCTTCAAAAACATCCCCATATGGCAATTTGATAGAATGATGACAAACCAGTTGGGCTTCGGACATCTTCGGACCACCTGATAAGTATACTGTAAATATCCATCAAAGGAGGCTGTCTCCGGCAAGCGTCCATAGAGGAGTCTTCCTCAAAATAGATGCTGTGAGGGCACCCGGTGAGCGACAAAAAAAACATGTGGCCCTTGTGAAGGCCGAGCCTCGAGTCCAATCGACCGCGTGACGACTCAGGAGGAGCAAAAATCATCAAAAATCCAACGCTATAGTCCGACGCTAGTGACTTCAGCCCCCTGAAACCTCATTATAAAAAAGGAAGCTAGAAATGATGAGAAATGTCCAGGTGTTAATATCTCCATCTTCAGATTTCTTCATGATATAAGAACCAGTGGTGCATGAACTATGGATACACCGCAAATCCAATCAACCGACTGCAGAATTCATTCCAACTTAGCGAAGTGGAGCAAATCATCATGCTTCTCCATTGGGTATATCCTGATGCGGGTGAAATTCATTTAGATTCCCATTGTTTAAGAAGTTTTCATTATTTTTCATGGATAAGTCATGGCATGTCATGGCGCTTCCCATGTCCCCATCGTGGCCGTGCCGCTTGACGGTCCCGCTAGCCGGCTCCGCTAACTGCCACACCGCATTGATGGCGGCGCGCGTGGAGGGATCGAAATAGCGCCCGTCGTAGATCTGATCCGAGATATGAGTACCTCGGAGATTTCACACAGAGGATCTTTGACAAAACAGGGATTTCAATAGCTTGAAATGAAGATTTCAGAATGGCATTTTAGAGAACATTCCAGTTAAAATCAGAAGCAACAAAAAAACGATGCTGAGTTTCTATTCTATTCATTGTGGGGCATCTATTCAAGGTTTGCAAAACATGATTCATACAATTTCCCTAGCAGCGATCCAAAGTAGAGACTAGTCAGGGTGGTTTAGTCAATTATGTTGAATGGTCGTTTGGTAATCAAACATAGCGACTGAACATCTAGGAGCTACTAGACCATCTAGTTCGATTATTTGTCCACTTGTATACTGCAAATCTCCATTTATGAGGTATTTCCCATTGCCAAGTTAGACTACCCAAGGGTGTACATGTGCAAAAACCCCATGTCACTTTGCATGTAATCCTTCAACTACTTGCCCAAAACATCGTTGATTGGCCGTGCTGAAATCCCCTCCTAGAATCCCAGATCATCCACATATGGTAACTTGATATTACCCTTCATGTTCCCAACAGTTACCCTCTAGTAAATTAACATAGACCCTGCCATGACTTGGGGGTTGGAAGACTAGTGAAACCACATGAAGCCACTATAAACTGGTGATTTTCAGGGTCTATGTTAATTTACCAGAGGGTACCAGGTACATATACACAATACATCTCAGCACATTTACTGACTAACCTTGCGGTAATGGTTAGCATTTATTAGGGGAATCATCCCCTAGATTGAGAATTATTGCAACTGTCCCAGATAGGTGATATCAGGGATATACCAATTGGTTGAATGGGGGTTGATGATCGTGTGCATGATTGTTATCACTCTACATACCCATAGACACATTGTAAATAGATGGTATGGAATTAACACATGCCAGGAACTCAGAATGGAGGCCAGTGGTGTCAAGTCGGCGGGGTCCTAATTCCTAATATAATGTAATTATGCATGTCAACATATGTTGCAGAAAATGTGGCTTGACAGAGTTCCTTAGACTTGCCCCATGAACCTCATCTTTTGCAACGTTACTTACACTATCATCACCATGGTAGTGGTGCTTTCACCCTATCGAGATATCAGTTACCCTTTGGATCATAAACCCAGGTATGCTTGCTGAACATGTTGAAACATGTTGAGCAAGAAAATGAAATCACATGGGACTTGAAACCACTCAATGTATCCTCATGTTGGATAATGTTAGAGAGCTAAATCCCCATCACAATTTTCCCATTTAGATTATGGATGGTCATTATTAGATCGTTGAAGATATTCCCATTACCCTCTGGTAATGACTAACATAGCAATAGAACATGGCCTATTTATAGTTGATTTACCTATCAAAGATGGTGATTTTCCAGTTCGCTATGTAAACCTTTACCATGTCGGGTATCTCCCCGACGTGAAATCTCATTGGATTCCCCGCTGCGAGATGCTGAGTTGTCTGAAAAGAGCTGTAGACCTCCGGTCCAGCACAGACATGTACACCTCGGTTGGGTCAACTTCAGTCAACGCACATTGGAAATGCCGGCCACCCGGCCACGTTCTTGGCGGGGTTCTGTATCCCTGCAGGTCCATCATGACCAGGGCTTCCGATAGAAACATCACCGTGGTATTGGCATTCTCAAAATAACATCCGAAACGGAGATGATTGGATCCCCAAGCTATTCAGCTATTTTAACTTTCTATATGCGTTTGGAGCAAAAAAACCCTTTGCCACTTCCAACCGAATGCACGTCTCAGCAAAGTGAGGCTTGGTCAAGATTGCCGCACACAGGATGGTTCATACATCCCAATACAAAAAAGAACGACACATTGTAGGCTCCACTCAACCATACATTTCAAGCACCTGTACCTGAAAGAAACCTGCACTTTTCACAGCAATAGATTAGATGCATTGCACACAGCAAAAATGATTAAACACATGTTGGAATTCATATATTTTATAGCTAAGAAGTGTGGGAATTCAAATATTTTATGGCAACCAGAAACATAAAACGCATTCACCAAGCGTCTACCAGCCTGTAATCCCAGGAATAGTCAAGTGGTCTTTCAATGGCTGCCGAGGCACACAATCCAATGCATGGCCCAACAATGTCATGCCAGGAGCTTCATAAACCTGGGCAATATTTTGAGTACCGCAGAGGTACGTTGCGATGGCCCACCAGTGAAATGTTTGTTGGTTGATACACCACCCAACTACTGTATAAGATACACTATAATATATATATATATATGATATATATATACACACATCCATATATCTATCATAAACCCAAGTAAAGCTAGTTGGGCATCATGGGGCACCACATTGCAGGTGCTTTTGATGGGAAACCACAGTCCCCACTCATCTGAGAAAATCAGGATACACTCTGCTAATTTTAATTTGGCAGTGTAATCATTCAACAAATCTGCTTGTATATGATGTTGACATCACAAATTCCATGGGTTAGCTTATAGCAACTCCAGATTCCATCAATGTCTCTCAGTTCTCTAAATTGTAAATTTGTAGCAATTGTAATAATTCACTAAACTCAAACGTTCGGCCATTTTGGGATAGTTACCCCAATCATGCCCAATCCAATTCGCATCACTGCGTGACATCGCTACGTTTTTGGTCATCATATTCAAATATCTCGAATATCATCAGCATCACCCATAGGATCCATGTATGGTATTTATATGCTAACATATGGGGTATATTGATGGTAAATGTTAGCATATATACCATACATGGATCCTACGGGTCATAGGGTTTACCATGTCAATTGTCCATTCTTGTTCACTCTGCTCACTGTTCATAACCTGCTTAGGCTTGGGAAACTCTTAGCTCCAACCTGCTCTCTGGAAACACCCACTGGATGGATCCTGTTTCATCATTACATCATTGTTCCATCATTTTTCCATCATTTTTCCATGTCTTTCCCATATTTTACCACATGTTTACCACATTTCCCATATTTTCCCACCATTTTTCGATATGTTTCCCCTATTTTCCATCATTTTCCCACATGTTTCCCCATCAAAATGGAGAGCTTTCCCTGCCCAAAACGGGACTCCACCGTTTTTCGCCGGGCCACGCCCCGGGACTTGGTTCCCAGGATCCGGTTCTCCAGCGCTTGGCAAAGGCCAATGCCGTTGCGACCCGCGATCCTTGACCCATTTTGGAGCCAGGAATGGAAGGATTATGGCCATTAATGAGTTGTAATGGTTATGATTTGGGCATTCACTGTAACGGTTATAATGGTTATAACGGTTATAATGGTTGTAATGGTTACCAGTAGTACCGCACAAGGCGGTGGCGGAAGTTTCAAAAATAGGAAACCTATAGGAGAGGTTGGTTGTTGTGAATCAGGGATGGCAGAGCGAATCCACTGATGGACCGAAAGGTGCTTG
>Ga0126342_10022298_pt1 | contig 10472 bp, 10 predicted proteins | sample Cyp1metagenome_FD_92528 | JGI IMG/M metagenome (GOLD analysis project Ga0126342, IMG submission 92528) | Coral microbial communities from Lord Howe Island, Old Settlement Bay, Australia - Cyphastrea 1 metagenome | ecosystem: Host-associated > Invertebrates > Cnidaria > Coral ...
CTCCCCAACCCAGTGACGTAACGTTAGATGTGCATGTGACGCAAGTTAACATGAACGTTAACATCCCCACCCCCCCAACCCAGTGACGTAACGTTAGATGTGCATGTTACGAATGAAATATGTGTGTTTTCAAAAACGGCCAAAACGCTGGCGCGGTTTTCCCCCCGCTGGCTAAAAACAAGCACAAAACAAGAACAGACACAAGAACAACACTTCACAATCAGACACGCCGGCAGGCCGGCGGATTTACAATGGCTTGTGGACAGCACCTAGCAACACTACTGGTATTTACGCGGTCTTCAGCATGTTGTCATAAGTAGCCTTTCCACACAAAAGGGACAAACACACTGTAAATTACGGTGTTTTGGCCTTTGGCATGCGCCGTTGCTTTCTGAACCGAAAAGAAACTAGCTTCTGGACCGGCCGCTGTTCGTGCCTAACTTTGCTCTCTGAACCGACAAGAAATTAGCTCCAAAGGCATACTCTTGCAGCCTGCTTTCTTCTTTCATCTGCTTCTTGCTTGCTCTTGCGGCTTGCTCTCTTCTTTGGTTTGCTTCCTTCGCTTGCCGCTTGCTTCTTCTTCTTCTTCTTGCTTACCGGAACTTGCTCTTGCAGCTTTCTGTCTTCTTTCGTCTACTTCTTTCTCTTGCCTCTTGCTTCTTCTTTGTCTTCTTGCTTGCTAACTTTTTCTTTTGCAGCTGCCTTGGACCGGCCGCTGTTCGTGCTTAACGTTGCTTTCTGAAGCTTCAAGTAATTAGCTCCAAAGGCATGCTCTTGCAGTTTGCTTTCTTTTCTCGTCTGCTTCTTGCTTGCTCTTGTAGCTTCCTTTCTCTTTCGTTTGCTTCTTTCTCTTGCCTCTAGTTTCTTCTGCTTGCTTGCTAGCTTCTTGCTCTTGCAGCTTGTTTTTTTCTTCCATGTTTTGCTTCCTCTTGCAGCTTGCTCTTGGAGGTCGCTTTCTTCTTGCGTTTGCTTCTTTCTTTTACTTTTTATTTCTTCTTCTTGCTTTCTCACTTCTCGATTCTTGCTCTTGCCGCTGGCTTTTTTTCTTCCATATCTTCTCCCCTTGTTGCTTGTCATGTCTTCTCTGACGCGCTCCCCTGCTGCAAGCTGGGGTCGGCGGATAAAAATTACAATTATGATGTGTGTGTATATATATATATTTATAATATATACATATAAATATATATACATATATTTTCACATCATGAGGTTTACTCTCCAAACATTTGTTGCTTTTGTTTTTCGTTTGGATGCACAGGCAGAGGTAACAGCCCACGGACGGTGGCTTTCTGCAGCCGTGTCCAGAGAGGACAATTTTGAGTGGGGGAAACTATGGGGTACCTTCTCGTAATCTGCTCCGTGGTTTGCAAGGAAAATTTGCATTTTTTTCCCATTAACACTTTCATTTACAGAGGTTTTCTGCAAATTTTCCCCGTTGAAAATTACGATTTCCCAGTTAATCATGTTTGACTACTAGCCTGCTTTTCCCCAAGATTGCGAAACTATTGGAGTTCTTGCTTCAAGTATATGAGGAGTTGCAGGTTTGCGTTTTGGAGCGGGCATGTTGGTTGGTGCCGCTGCAGGGTGCTGCTGCAGGGTGCTGCTGCAGGGTGCTGCTGCAGGGTGCCACCGCGGGGTGCTGCTTCAGTGCGCTTTGGAGCGTGCCTGCTCATGTTGCTGCAGGGTGTCGCTGCAGGGTGCCCCTGCAGGGTGCTTCAGGGTGCTGCTATCAGAGTGGTGTGTGCGTTTTGGAGCTGCCCTGTTGCAGGGTGCTGCTGCAGGGCGCCGCTGCAAGGTGCTGCTGTTAGGGTGGTGTATGCGCTTTGGAGCTGGCCTGCAGGTGCTGCTATAGGGTGTTGCTGCAGGTGCTGTCAGAGTGCGGTGTGCTTGGTTGTCGTTCAAGGGCGTCTTGGGTGCTGTTTCCGCGCTGCGAGATGTGCATGGCAATGTGGGGTGTTGGGGCTTGATGGAGATTACGTTTATGCAGTGATTACGTCGATTACGTTTACGCAGTGTCAAAAGGCAGAGTGCTTGGTTGCTGCCCAAAAATAAAATGTCTTTTGCTATCTGGGGTTTATGTTGGCGTAAATTTGATCGTATACACATTTCAGACAAAGCTGCCGCAACCAGGACATTGGACTGCTCGTGACAGTGGGTGAAGACACCGTGCTGAATGTTTGGCAGGCTGGTATAGTGAGCAACCTAAAGAGGAAAGTGATGGTAGATGATGGTAGAATGGTTGCCTCAAAGTGTTGCAATGCTTGGTTGTTTGTCTACACAGGTTTTATCAACTTCTATTTGTCAACATTATATTTAAAGATGAGGCTCAAACACTTTGCTTACACATCAGCATTGGTGAAGAACTCTTTGGATAATTAATTCTCAATGCATTTCTTGGGAAACAATCTTCATCAAACTTTGGATTGCTTGATATAGGTGGATCCAAGCGAAGGCATCGTTTCCTTGCATCACTCCACTGTAGTTGCTGACAAGGCTCTCCTGTGCAGAAGCTTGCTTGTCATACGGCATGCTGAAATATGTCAAACTTGCACAGTACTACTCGTACTATGAATGGGTTGCAGATGCGTGCGGATGTGTGCAGTGTCACCCTATGTGAAGTTTCCAACAGATTATGATAGACGAAGCAGTTGCTTTCCGTGCCAGTTGCTTTGCGGTGTCGCCTTACATGGCTCTGGGGCCTCCGTGGTAGCATACGATTCTGCAAGAGACCAAAGGTGATTGGCTTCAGCATAATGGATCAAAATGGTTCAAAACGGATCAAAATGACAATTTTCGAGAGCACCCACTACTCAAACCTTTGATTCTTTTTGATTCTTTTGCTCTGAGGATCAGCTCTACCACGTGAACTTCTGAAATCCATTGGCAAACTTCAGATTGCAGGCAGGCCGGTGCGTCCCAGCCCCCAATGGACGCGCAGGTGCCTTGGTTTCACAGGCTACGTGCGTGGCCCAGATGTACCAGCCGTAGTGCCTCGCTTGTTTCAGAGGTGGAAAAGGGAAGAAGAGAAACATCTGCATCAGAAACGACACCTGCATAGATCTAGTCTAAGCAGATCTCAAGTGATGCATTGGTTACCAAAAGTCTCAGGGCCATCACACCTTCTGCGCAATACACCTTGCTCAAGCCAAGCGGAATAACAGAGCAGCCGATGCATCAGCAAATACTTTACTACTATGACTACTATACCAAGAGTAACACAGAGCTTGAACTTGAGGCAGACCTAAGAGGACACTGCCACAGCCGCACAGACGTCGGACCATAGGACTCTTATTTGGCCTCCCAGCAAAGGCCCCAGGTGAGACTGAGACTCAGAACTCAAGAGAACCTGCAAAAGGAGTTCCACTTCAGCTCACTCAATTTACATCAATTTACATCAGTTGACTGAACGACTCATCGCTGAGCTAGTTTTCTTGCCCAAGGAGCGATGCCACCTCGAAAGTTCAAGACCGACCACCGTCGTGGTGGAGGGTCCGCATAGTCGGGTTGGTGTGAGGGTCACGTGTACAAACTGCAGGGATTGAGGCAAGGGGAGAAGAATCGGTCCGCAGACAGATTGCTTTCATTCTTGTTTTCTGAACATGTGAGAAATATATAAATATATGTGCTGCCATGCACATTTGATGCGTAGAAATCCATCCTTCTTGAAGACTCATCTAAGATGCTACATTTGCCAACAGTTGTTCTATTACTCAATGGTGCCAAAATCAATCGAGTTCTCAAGCACCTCATCAGACTGCGTGCACGCTCACCTCTGAGAACTGTCTGTCCAGGGCCAGCAGCAAGCACGTCTCCAGCTTTGATGAAGTGAAGGCAAGGAATGCCGGAGAAGAATCCGCCTATGACAAGGCTGGACTGCTGTGGATCAAAACCTAGGTACTCCGACGAGCATCAAACTAGCTAGTAAACGATGCTTTTTACTTTTTTTGACACATGTCATCATTTGTTGTGTTTCGACTCAGCCCCAGAGACCATTTTATCGTAGAGCTTCGCAAAGCCGATGCAAGCTATGATAGGGGGCGAGGAATAAGCGTAAACATACACAGTCAAATCTTTAGAGGTCCAGCAATGTTTGTGTGACAAAATCCAATTCGCTCAATGGTTTCCTTTGGAACACAGAACAGTTCTGGGGCAGAAATCATGGTAAAAAGCCTTGCCGCCAGCGTAGTAATTGACATGGAGGGATTCAAGCAAATGGCATGGTACACAGCACGAGAAAGCAAAAGGTGTTGCATGTACAACAGTATGGCCGTGCAATCTGCAGCGCTGATATCAACAAGCATCCACGTGCTTTCCCCAACTCACAGTACCACAATCCCTGTGCATTTAAAGTTACGTAGAACCAAGCTTGCCCCGGTCTGCAAACTAGCCTCACAAAAGCGGACTGTGCAGCTTTGGCAGCATAAAAGGCACCTACATTGTTGTATAATTTTGGCGGGTGACGACCAGGTTTTCTTTTTTATTTGGACACCTTCGAAGTTGAAAACAGTTTCCTCTTCAATAGCAAGGTAGAATACTCAAAATTCATGGTTGAACATGTCGACAAATTTCTGGTATAATGCAGTGTAAAACTAGTGCTTTTGCCGAAGCTGCCCTTGTCAAATCTGGCACTAAACTGCGAACTGATGAAGACTTTAGAATAAGCTCTTCTCCAACATTGGAAACTTGGCGTTTGACCCAACTTGAGAAGAAGTTATGGAAAAAAATCCAGAGGACCCGGAAGGGTTTCTCAAATTGAGTGAAGGACCCTCAGAGTAACCTTTGGCAGTGTCTAGGCGAATATTCTCAAGTTTGGTTTGGAAGCTTGCACGGTGATACCGGTTTGGCCACAAGTTCAATCCCACAGGAAAGAATGTCTTTCCTCGCATGTGTTTTCCCTCGCATGTGTTATCGACTTCCCCCTTGTATTGTTTCTCCATTCAACTGCTGCTGGACTCTTCTGCACATTTGCCAAGATTTGAGCTACTTCAGCAACAGCTATATACAGTACTAATTGCCAACACGACTTCAGGTCTCTGGCGATCAAAACCAAACGAAGAGAATATGGAAACATGTTTTGTTTTTGGTTGTTGAGCTTTGGAAGTACAGTACCGATTCTTTGGCATAATCTCCGTAGTAGAAAGAATTAGATTATCTAGCTGCCAGCTGTCGTTTGGTAGGCCAGGGCAGCCCGAGCCGGAAAAGCAAAAGAAGAGGAAGAGGAGGCATCGCCATTGCAACAATGATGGCAGATGGCTGCAAGCACTTCGTCAAGAAACGGACAGCACATAACAGACACCCAAGTTTCTTGCAATCGCTTGGATTGGAGCTTCAGATTGGCCTATCAAACCTGGTAGGCATCTGAAGAAGAAAAGCCTGTTCTATTGCCCAGCGAGTTTTGATTTAGACTTCTCGTGTCAAGCACTTCACCATTTTAAAGTGCGAACTGTGCTTGATGAGTTCGCGTACATTATGCGCTTGGACCCTCGACGAATATGATCCATCATGTCATCAAGGTCCGCAAGCCACAACGGGCTGATGTATTCGGAGAGGTTTGCAATCTGAATGCAAAGTGCTCAGGATTAATTTGTGATATATTTGGGGATGTCGTGATATATTTGTGGACACGTTGTTGAGCACGAGCTTGGTCGATAATGTCTGATTTTGCTCTGAGAGTACACTGAGTATACCAATGGTCTCCGAACATGTCACTGCCAAGGCAGCAGGATATGCCCATGTGGACAAGCATGGAGTCCCATTCTTAGTTGGCTTTACTGTCGGTTTGACACGAAGCCAAGGGACTAGCGAGACCGCAGCCAAACGTGTCCTGAGTTTAGGTGGAATTGACTCGTAAGCAAAGAGAAGAGCTGGAGAAGCATTGCACCCAGCTATCGGTCATTCGGGTCAAAATCATGGGCCCTTCCGCAGATTGGTTTGGAATCCGAGCCATTCTTTTGCCCGATGACTTGGTCCATAGGCGTTTGATTCTTCGATCATTTTTTGATGGCTTTTGCAGTTGGGTCCTGACCTCTCTTGTTGAGGCAAGCAGCAAGACGACGGTATGAAGAACTCCACAAGGCTCTGAAACTGAAAGCAGTAAGGAAAGTGGTCACTTGCTCGCCCGGACATGTCAAGCAATCTTGAGGCCGGCAAGACTGCAGAAGCGCAAGCTGACTTGAAACGATTGGAAGAGGCAGCTTGTGGACCACTTGCATTAATCAGGTTTCAATCAGTTGCCCATGGAGTCCTTGACTCTTTGGCCCTGCGTGGCATCACAACCAGCTTCAAAAGATCAATGTGACCTCATTTTTCAGAGGTTAAGAAGCGCAGAGAGGAGGCTGCCAAGAAAAAGGCCGAGGAAGCCTCCAACCTAGCACCGATGCCGTTGATGCCGTTGATGCCGTTGATGCTGTCCCCACCTTGCCGTTGACGGATTTATCCACCGAGGCTGCAAAGCCACCACCGGAGGAGGATGCCAAAGCAATAGGTAGGGCTGCGCTGAACCTCTGCTGCAAATATTTTGCATCTGCAGAAGTGCTTTAGTCACTATTTTGCTGTCTTTTTGGGCTGGGTCGGATGAGTGTTTCTGTGGGTGTTCAACGTGTTTGTGAGGATGAAGAATCTGAAGGCAGTGATGGGAAAAGACAATGATGACAAGGAATCGAAGGAAACCAAAGAGGTCTGGGAGTTTCAGTCTGTTTCAGAGGTCGATTTCGTGCTTATAGTACATTCTAAATGTTGTGCATATAGTCACCACAGACTGTAGTTCCGAATTCTTCAGCATCGAACAAATCAGTGCTAGGCAGTGCCGGCAGCTGCCAAAGGTGGCTTGGCTTTCGCAAGTAGATCATGGAACGCCATAGAATGTCATCGAATGTCATGCGACGGTTCAGGTCTGTGCTTCAACTTGCAGCGCGAAATCCAAGGCAGCGAGGAGAAAGAAGCTTCAATGGATTCCAAGGAGGAGGCTTCCGCTGCAACATGGAATCTCCTTCAATTCAGAAAACAGGGACCTGAAGAGCTGTGCTTGTGATTGGCCAGGCTGGTCCAAAGAAGCAGACCATCAATGGAGTCGGCAACTCTGAAGCGCGAACCAAGAGACATCAAACTCATCCAAACAGCATATATATATAGACATCCCAAGACACAGCCATTTGCTTAGGCTGACATTGCTGATGTCTACTCCTTCGTGGCAACAGAGCAGAAGGTCAAAGAAGAGGGCGGCAGATTTGAGGCTGTGTCTCCACAGTCTCCACATCTCACTGTCCGAATAAACGAATCTCTTCTGAGCAGGCTACTGACGGTTCAATCGAGGCTTGCCGAGCTGCTGAGGTGGGGAGATGTACGACGGATGCTATGTTCACCATGTAACTATGCCATCCGGCTGTGAGCATTCTTTTTCTCGCCGTTTGTGACTTTGGGGAGAGTCTTTTTCCGAGGCTGACTTCATGTGAGCCTTGCCTCGATCTGTGAGAAAACTTAGATTATATAAAGCCAAATGAACAATCACAGGACTAGTCATGTCCGCTTTTTCCAGCTCAGAGTCTTTGGATATGCCAATGTAGTCTCGAATGGTCTCGAATGGTCTCGAATGGTCTCGAATGGTCTCGAATGGTCTCGAATGGTCTCGAATGGTCTCGAATCGCACCGACACGTCGCTGGTAACCTTGTAAAGCCTTTATGCATCGGGGAGAACAGTCCCGTGCGTGTAGGTCCAGGCCCAGTGTACAGATGAGCCTCAAAGCAAACGAGAACGTGTCGCAAAAATGTCTTTCAAAAATGTTGGTCAGGAATGCCTTACAGGAGTGACATTGTTTATCTGTGAGCATGTCTGTCTCCCGTGCACCACTTTTTATGATTATTGCCTTATTTCATAGAGGTTCGTGGCTGCCATCTTGCTTTTAGATTGTTTAGGATGAAAATGTGAGATTGTATGATCCAGACAACAAGTTTGCACTACATAAATGCATTATTATCGTAACATATATACTCATAAGATTTTGAAAGCTAGACGTCTCTTTCGCTAGACGTCTCCTGCTGTTGCTAATTCGTGGCGGCTGGGTTTCGGGTCTTTGGTTTGATTGGGTCCAAATTGTAGCATGGAGTACCACTGGGAGAGTTTGCGATTGAAAAGTGGAACCAGTGGAACCAGTGGAATCAGGCTGGTCTTGCGACCTTGGAGATTTTGTTTTGCCCACTCCTCTTTGTTTGTTATGAGGTGGCTAAACATTTATAATGTACCATTTTTACAAACAACTCGCAAAATCAAAGGCACTCAATCCCTTTTTCAGTCAAATGCAGCAAAAATCTTTCCAAATGGCAGTTTTGGAGCAAGGTCGCAATGCAAAAAAATACATTACTTCGAGTGAACCCCAACTGTGGCATTCTTCACAGCTGCAGCTCTTTGTATTTAGCGAGTATATCGCTGAAAGTCAGCCATCTCATCAGTCCAGACCTGCCAAATTCAAGCAGAACATCGCAAACCTCAAACCAAAAAACAATTCGATGCAAAACACCAACGCCTTCAACGATCTCCAACTCGAGCGGCCCATCTCCACCGCTATCCAAGACCGTGGTCAGATGTACACCAACTACCTACAAAATCTACAAACCTAAACACCCAAGCTTTTGCTTCTCTCAATCCAAGCCGCCGAAATATATCACAAATATTCACAACTTCCATGAGAAGCCGAATGTGCAGAATGATAGAACCTGAGTGATAGTCCACATGATTCCACATGTACACAGAGCGCTTTTGAGATTCTGTCACTACTCACCGAAAGCCGGCGAACTCAAGATTTTGGATCGAGATTTTGCCATTTGACCTGGCACATGTTTTGGCATTCTTTTTACAAAAGCCAGCCGGACAGGCTGGCTCGTTGTTGTTTGCGAACGTTGTGAGAGATTAGGGGGGCTGGGGAAGTTGGTGTTTTGGGTGGTTTTGGGAACGTTTTGCAGGGTAATGTACCAGGCCGTAAATGTGTGACGGTGGGTATCGATTCCCCCCTGGTCAGTGATTATTTGGAGGTAACCGGGTAGACAAAGAGAGTATGTATGGACAGAGAGAGAAGCCTGGAGACGTCAACATGTTTATAGATAGATGGAGAGTAGAAACATGATAGAATAGATAGACAGACGGATAGAGGAAAAAGTAAACAAATAGATTATGTGTGGACCGAGAGATAAGCCGATAATTGAATATAGGTGGCGTGCTGGGGACAAAATAGGCAGTGGATGGACGTGAATAGGTTCAGAGACAGATGGAGAATAGATAGGTAGGGAGGTAGGGAGGTAGGGAGGTAGGGAGGTAGGGAGGTAGATAGACAGATAGATAGATAGACAGATAGATAGATAGATAGATAGAGAGAGAGAGAGAGGGAGAGAGAGAGAGAGAGAGAGAGAAAGAGAGAGAGAGAGAGAGAGAGAAAGAAAGAAAGAAAGAAAGAACGAAAGAAAGAAAGAAAAAGAAAGAAAGAAAGAATGAACGAAAGAAAGAAAGACACATGGATGGATAGATAGATAGATAGATAGAAAAATAGATAGATAGATAGATAGATAGATAGATAGATAAATAGACAGATAGATAGCTAGATGGTTGGATAGATAGATATATAGATAGATAGATAGATAGATAGATAGATAAATAGATAGATAGATAGATAGATGGATAGATAGATAGATAGACAGATAGATAGCTAGTTGGTTGGATAGATAGATAGATAGATGGATAGATAGATAGATAGATATATATATATATAGATAGCATGGATGGCTGGACACTGGATAGATATATTAGGTACCCGTGAGCTAGGACTTGTGAAAGATACCCCGGGGTGGACAAGTCCTATCTCATCATGCGCCGGACCCCCCCTGGACAAGTCCCGGCTCATCAGGTGTCCGTCTGAAAACAGGAACTATGTTTGACTTTTTTTGATTTGCTGAAAAGTATTGATTTTTACAAGAATCTAGTGACATCATGATGACCTAGGAATACACTAATAGAAATATACTAAGATGGGCCTAAGTCATCATGCTCGTGGGCTGCACCAAGTATGTATGTAATGTAATGTATATAATGTAATGTCATGTACTGATAGAGGACATGACATTACATTACAGTACATTACAGTACAGTACATTACATTACATACATGAACAGGACTTGGTGCACACAATCGTATGTCACCAGAGGGGCACAAGTCCTAAGTCATCAGAACCTACATACTTACATCACATTACAGTACAGTACACTACATCACACTACAGTACATTACATTACAGTACAGTACAATGTACAGACATTATTTTAAAGCAGATAAATAAAATAAAAAATCTAAATATTTTTTATTTTCTTTTTCACTTTTCATTTTTCTCTGTTGTTTCCCGCTATGTTTCCCCGTTGTGCTTCCCTATTGTGGTCCCTATTGCACTACCCCGTCGTTGGGTCGAAGTCCTCGAGCCAACCGTTGAAAAAA
>Ga0126342_10022299_pt1 | contig 10471 bp, 9 predicted proteins | sample Cyp1metagenome_FD_92528 | JGI IMG/M metagenome (GOLD analysis project Ga0126342, IMG submission 92528) | Coral microbial communities from Lord Howe Island, Old Settlement Bay, Australia - Cyphastrea 1 metagenome | ecosystem: Host-associated > Invertebrates > Cnidaria > Coral ...
GAATTTGATATTAAATAAGTTGTCTGAGAGTCAATATGAGTACATTTTCGGGGTAAACAGTGTTATCATAATGTTAGTGGTTAAATAATCTATTTGAGTCCATTTGAGTTCCCCCTGAGACTGAGAGGCTGACGGTACTTTCCAAATTGGCTGATGGTATATGATATATAATATGATATAACATAACATAATATAATATAATATAATATATTATAATATGAGATAATATAATATAATATTTTATAATATTTATATATATAATACAAATACAAAATATATCATAAACAATATATTTTTGTATACAATATATATATATATAATTATATACACAACATGCACAATATACATACCTGACTAACTAAAGAGTTATGGGAATACCATGTTTTGACCTTTTCACGGTTGATGAGACCCGCCTCGGGCACTTGTCGCAGCAGCCGCGCGATTCGCGCCACGCGCGTGATGCGTACCAACCTATGACGGTGACCAAATGCTGTGTGGGACCCTGTGATGAGGGGAAAGTTTTAACCATCAAAAATGGGGGTTTTAATGCGGATTTGATGGGGATTTCATCAGATTTCATGGGATTTCATCAGATTTCATGGAATATCATAGGATCCGAGATCTGATTTCACGGGATTTAATGAGAGTAAAAAAGTCGGCCGTATAAATGATGAAGGACGACGGATCAAAATGGCCAGAAGTGGGTATCGCTTGGCATCGCTTGAGATGTGTTCCACTTTGAACCCCCCCATAGGTGAGGCCGATTCTTGGCCGGAAAATTCTTCGCACTGTCCCAGGTTTTCATTGGAACCGTCTTCACCATGGAGGTTGTGCTCTCTGTTGACCAATACTGTTGGCTACGCAATGTAGTTGCGCAATGTTTAATCGACTCGATGAGTTTCTCCGAATTCACCAATCTGATAAAAGAGGCCGACATCATCTGCAGTGAGGTCGCGATGAGGTTGTGATCATTCACCCACCATCTAATATTTACCAGTCTTTATCATTGCATATATGTACCATCAGAATCCTTCTTCACCCATGGTAATGTGTTGTTCTTTTTATACACTCAAACATTGTATTTAACTGGTTTGCAATAACCATCATTGCTGCATTGAAAGTGGCTTTATATTCTATCATATGGTGGTTTCCTGAAATAGGGGTACCCATAAATCATCCATTCTCATAGGTATTTTCCATTGTAAACCATCCAGCTATGGGGGTACCCCCATGTGTGGAAACCTCCATATAGTTCTTCACCCAATTTGACCATCGCCCGCAAACTCCCCATAATCCTGTCTCCGTAGCCGCAAGAATCCATGCAAGCAACTTCAGTAGCCGCAACACTGACGAATCAAAGGCCTAGCAGCCAGACCCTCTGGTATGGTATATTCACAAGAGTTCCCCTAGAAAACAGATCTAGAAAATCGTCTTCTTTCCAGATCTATGTTCTTAAGTTACCACAATAATGGATGGTAGATTATCTAGCCCTACAGTGAAGTGAAGTTGCAGGTCATCAACGGATTGGTTAAAGGAAACATGTCATTCGAGCTAGCTGATCCATGTCTGGTCCAACAAAATTGCAAGGATTGATTCTAAAACCGGGTGATTTTTCTGGTGATCAATGGGAAAATGTAGTGGTATAGTAGATATATCATGATATATATATATATATATGTATATATATATATGTATATATAATATATAATATTATATATATAATATTATATATAATATTATATATATAATATTATATATTATATAATATTATATATATATATATATTATTTATTACCCCAATAGTTCTTTTGCAGGACATCTATTTTTGAAGGAAAGGGATGAAAAAATGGGCCCGCTTCGTGGTTCATGTTTGATCAGTTCTTCAAATTGGTGATTACCTTATTCTCCGGGCCCCTCATCCCCATCAACCCAACAGAAAATCCCAGTTCTAAACCAACTGTGTTAGTTCGAAAACCACATTTTGAATCATTTTGATAGGTGAAATCATCATTTTTGCAGGTGATCGTTTCCTGGGGCACCAAGCGATTCCAGGTCAGCCACTTGGCACAGTTACTCAGTTACTTGGTACATGTTCAATGCCCAAAACTCGGATTTCAACCTTCTGTTCCTACGAGCTGGTGTCCCCCGAGTTGGCTAAGTTGGTTTTATAATGTTTTATAACTAGAATAACTATAGTTAGATGGGTAAAAACCAACTTACAGCCAGGCGGCATCACCTTGTATTCATAACTTAATCCCAAGTCAGAAAAAACCATGAAAAAACAACCAGATATTCCCAGATCCAAGTGGAGGTGTCCTAAAACAGGCCTACCCAAATCCATTTTATGGTCGGATTTTCCATGAAACCTTCCAGCGAGGTATTCCCGCTATGGAAACCCCCATGGCTATGAAAATCGTGTCCCATTGGTCCTCAGAAATCCCCATCAGATATAGTGCATCAAAAAAGATAGGTATATGAACTCTCCTCAGTTGTGCTATGAGACCAGATCTAGCCATATATATATAATCATATATATATAACCATATATAACCAGGTTCTGTATGAAATGAATGTTCCAAAACCAGGTTATGCAAAAAAGGAGGTCAGCTTCTGATATACATATATATATATGGTCATATCATAAGCATCAGAAAAGCCAGCCCCCATCCAGCCCCAGTCACCCAGGAAAACCACGCCTGCTCCTGGCTCTGGGAGGGATCCGTAGAGATGCGAACCACCAGAAACATGATCCAGGTTTCAGCCACCTGCGGTTGTGCTATGGGATCTATGGGAAAACCCCCCTTTTTTCAAGTCCAGAAAGCCTTACCAGAAAATGGATGGCTTGGGCGACTTATGGATACCATAATTGATGGATGTTTATATAAAGTTTCTTTATGGATGTTGATGGATGTTTCTCTGATGATGGATGGTTGTCCAATATTTATCGTTCTTGCCGTTGCTTCACCAAGCCGCCATCAGCACCACCAGCGCCAAATCGAACCTACGCGGTGTCAACTTGAGGATTTAACCCAAGATGACTACTTTAATGGAGAAAATATGAGAAATCACTGGATTGGTTTGAGGGAAAATCTTAACCGGAAACCCATGGGTTTTTACCATCAAAGACAAAGGGCTTTCCGGTTTCAATTTTCCCATCATCCAATTCTATGAAGAAAATGATGATTAACAAATACATACATATGATGTGACATACAAATACTCACCAGTGGATTTTGGGGTACCCATGGGTACCCTATTTTCAGACCAACTCAAAATACTGCTGGGTCTTTCAACAACGGTTTGAGAAATCCAGAAGGAACCCCCTGCGACAGTCAGAAAAAAATCCAGATCTACATGTGCTACTGTCAAGTTACGCGGGATTCATGTGGCAAGGTCATAAAAATCCCATGCCATGGAAATTCAAACATAGTGGATGTCTATAAATTCCAAACATCAATGGATTGATGACCATCCCACAATATGAGTTCATGATTCAACTTTTCACCATGGCACGTATGGGTGCGGGTCAAAAATTGGTGCCCCCAAAATGAGATGTTTAATACCACAATTAAAAAAAACGCCTCGGCCTTATGTTGACCAAAAAATTCATGCCTTTGACGAAGCTGCAGAGTTTTTTTAGGTTTGGATATATGGATGGTTCTCGCTGAAGAGCGTTTGCCAATGGATGTTTGAAACGCCAAGAAAGAGGTGCAGTTCAGTCAACGGTCAGTAGATGCCGCGTACAAAAGTAGGTGGCACTAAAAATCGGCAGAACAAGAGATTCACAGTGGAAGTGTGCTCGTACATGAAATTAAAAGAAGCTCTCCTATCTTTTGGATCATGTGGTAAACACGTACTCAGTAACCTCAAAATAGGTATTATGACTAATATCTGATAGTGTATGATATAATGACCCCAGTCTCGGGAAGAATTTGTGCGTGTATGGATTATTTGCCTTGAGATTACTGATGCAGAGTGATACGTTGCTAGTGGCTGGCGACTTTTTCTATCACTGTCCAAAAAGAAGAAAATAATGCCTGTAGAACTAGTTTTCGTAGCGTTCAAAACCCGAAATGTCTTTCCATGCAATACTAGTTGGTTTGTAGGTATTCCATAAGGGGTCAAATCATAGTCCCTATATATACATAGTAAAAATAGCGAGTAGACCGTAGATCCCTCATAATAGGAATGTGTGTGAACCAGGCTATCACATCATATTTATCCCCTTCATATTTACCACAATGGGATTTACTATAAACAGCTGTTATCATGTTATATCCTGTTATATCATATATCATATATCAATCATGCGTCATCAACATGGCCATTAATTTCGATTATTACTTCCAAAATGCTGATGTTCCATAGTTATGTGAGTTATTTTTTTCGTAGTCAGACTCTAGAGGTTTTCATTTTTTGGTCCCATTTTTTAGCATATTAAAATCATATGAAATCCCAATGTGTTGATGGTTAAACCATGGTTTTGGTCGCCATCAACTCTCCCATCCAGCCGCGCCCAAAAAAGGGGGGCCCCGCACACGAACCATCTGTCCCCGAAGGCCATGGAGGCTCGGGTGAAGGCAACGAAGCGTACCACGATTTCGAAGAAGAAAAAACAACCTGCTGAAATGGGCATTTATAGTGGACTTATAGTGGATTTATAGTGGATTTATAGTGGATTTATACAAGGTGGTGCCCCATAGTTAGCTAAGTTGGTTTATAACTCCCATTTCACTATGGTTTATGGCAGATATAACTATAGTTAATGGGGTTTATAAACCAACTTATAACTGGGGGGCACCCTCCTGTAGTGGAAATGGCCATGTATAGTGGATTTGATGAGGTTGATGGTTAGTTTGGTGGTCAAAAAATACCATGTGACTATCCCATCCATGACTATACCCATGACTATAGGGATTCCCATGACTATACCCATGACTATACCCATCTGGCTGGTTGTATAGGGATTCCCCGTTCTTGGATTATTATAATCCTCAATATATTGGGTAGTATAAGCCCCTATAAATAACCAGCTGGTAATTTGACATAACTATTGAAAATGGCCATAGAAATAGTGGATTTACCCATTGAAAATGGTGATTTTCCATAGTTAGGTTGCTAATCTTGTTCTTCTTGCCGGCATAGTCCACCGTTGATTGTGAAGAGGCAAACTACTTACTGGGATTATTGTTGTATTATCTGGTTGGTGGTTGAGCCCTACCCCTCTAACAAAATATGAGTTCGTCAGTTGGGGTTACCCTCTGGTAAACTAACATAACTATGGAAAATCACCACTTTTAATGGGAAAATCCACTATAAATGGCCATTTTCAATAGCTATATATGTTAAATTACCAGAGGGTACTATTCCCAATCTACGGAAAAAAACATCTTCCAAACCACCAACCAGATAGTTATAGTGTTATATGGGTATAGGATGGTGCCCCCAAACGTGATGTGAATGTTGGTTTAGTTTCACCCCTTAAAAAACATACATGAATACTAGTTACTTATATCCATAAACCATAGAGTTATGTTAGTTGGTTTATAAAGCCCATGAATACTAGTTTGTTGTATCTACCATAAACCATAGACTTCAGCCACTTTTAAGGCAACTTAGCGGGGGATGTCTATGACTTTTTGACATGTAAAGCCATGTTTTTGTGGTTAGAGAAGTTAGATATATCGATAGATATATTGATTGATATTTCTGATTTGAAGATGCTTTTTGAGGATTTAAACACGCATTTGCTCATTGGGAGTAGACGATCAACATAGCCCAAGTAGCAAACATGAGCAAACATCAGAACAGAAAGATTCTTTGTGTGCCATCATTTGTTGGTTGCAACTGCTTGTTTTTCTGAATTCTATTTGATCGATCTTTTCATTAGGGATTCTACTATCAGTAGTCTGGCGTGGATACATTTAAACATCGTGTTTCTTTCATTCCACTGTTTGTCACAGGTGTCCTGTTTCATTGAATTTCATTTCACATCTATATAGTCATAGTACGTATATATATATATATACATTATGTTCCAGGCAATTCAGGTCATTTTTTCAGCCAAATGATCGCAGCTGATTTGTGAAAAATCTCATCCTTCATCCCATGGTTTCGTGGTGTTCGAGATTTTTCCTCTGCGAATCGCTGAAATAGCTGAAGTTAAACATCACCATTTTGTTCCACTAGATTCAAGTAGATCATGGAAAATATAGCCATGGAAAATCCCTTATAAATGAAGGTTTTAATTCAAGTAGATCATCTATTTCTATGGCCCATGTTCATCCATTTTCCATAGCTGGCCGTTGGCGATGTTCTTTTTTACCAGAGGCTACTGTAATCTCCATGTCCATTGCCAGAAACAAACAATGGGGAAATCAAAAGACTTGCTGCAGATGTGGAAAAATTGGACCAGAGATGATGGAAATGGAAGCCATGGAAGCCATGGCCCTAATCGAAATAGATGGTTTATACCTATTTAAAAAAATGGTGATTTTCCATGGCTATGTTACTATGTTAAATAAGATGGTAGATATCCAGATATATCCAGTATATCCAACTAGCACCAATTTTTACTCAACATTGCGATTGATAAAGACGCTTAGAGGCAGCGTCTTGTAGAGTTGGGGCGAAGGCAAACCGGGTATATCGAGAAATCGGAGGTCTGCCGTAGTGGAAGACAAAGCAAATGAACATGTCATTAGGTTCAAGGCACCAACCGAAAACTATAGAAAACGACTGATTCTACCGGGTTGCAAAGTGGTTTGTTGCCCAAACATAGATGAATTAAAAAGGGAGGTCCTGTAACCTTTCCCTTAAACTCTACGAAGATGAATTGTGGTAACTGCGGCCTGGTGCTTGGGATTATCACAACTTAGAGGCTGCAGTTGGCGGCTGATCTTTATGCTATTTTTCTATGATGGCAACCTACATAACTTGGGATATAACTCATATAACCCTATATAACCCCTATGGTCATATGATGTCCTATGGTTATATATCCACAAAAATATATAACCCCATATCTGCACCCAGTTTTTTTTGAGTAACACCACACTTCCAAAGCAGTTCTTTGGCCCAAAAAAATGGCCGGATCTGAGGCATCGATTCAGTGGGTAGAATTCAGAGGGGGGGTCCCCATAGATGGGGGTAACCCAATAGCTGGATGGTTTAGGGAAAATCCCAATCTAAAATGGATGGTTTATGAGATTTTATGAGGGAAAATGGCTCCAAGAATGAATGATAACTGGGGGTAGCCCTAAGACTCAGGAAACCTCCATCTTGTTGCCAAACGGAAGCAGATCTGTAGTGATATTTTTTTTGGCTCAGGGGTCATCTTCTCAGCCGACAAGTCATTTAGACATGACGCTTAAACAAAACCAACATGTTGGAGGCAACAACTGTCACGAAAACAATCGTCCAACCATCGTGGCAACATTGACAGTTAGGCTGACAGTCAGTGTTTCTCCTCAAATCATGATCCCGGAAAAGAAAATTGTTGGTTGCATAATGTGTTTCTTGGGGTTACCCTCTGGCAATGACTAACATAGCGAACTGGAAAATCACCATTGTCAATGGGTAAATCCACTATTTCTATGGCCATTTTCAATAGCTATGTTAAATTACCAGAGGGTAGTCTTGGTACCAATATGGTACTAATGTGCCGCGGAACAGAAGAGGTTCTCCACAATGATGAAGGGTGGGTCCTCAGCACACACTTTGGGACAAGGTATCTGTAAATCCCTAGAGACAATCATAAATCCCCCTGAATATTTGAACCCAGAAAAAAATGTATGTCAAATGAATATTCATCCCAAAAAGAGATTGAAGACAATTCGTCGTTCATACAAAGCATGCAGCAGTCCAAAACTAGTCCCCTCTGGTAAACGTTTACATAACTATGGAAAATCACAATTTTCAATGGGACAATTCACTCTTTCTATGGTCATTTTCAATAGCTATGTTAAATTATTCTAAATATACTTTTGAATGGACAAATCTGAGTGTTCTCCATGATCGTAAGGATATTTATCCCCATCTTTATTCATGAAAGTCCCATTTCAATGCCCCTTTATAGGGGACTTCCCATTGCGATGGCTGGTGAAATCACACGTGACTTGCGGTATGAAATCCACGTGTTTGGTAGCGAAATTCCCCCAGTTGTAAGGATGAAATCCCTACCCTCTGGTTATGTCAAAATAGCTATTAAAAATGGTGATTTATAGTGGATTTACCCATTGAAAATGGTGATTTTCCATAGTTATGTTAGTTTACCAGAGGGTAATCCTTTTGAACGACCGCAATTCATGCTTAAACATTTGGATCCGTACAACCCAGTTATGGTGGACAATCACCAGTGGAAAACCTTTCATTGCCATCTCATCAAATGCAAGGAATTTCAGTCCCCCACATGAATATATCCCTACCCCCATCGGCAGCCCAGGAAACCATGATCCATGGTTTAATAGGGAAAAACCAAAGAAGGTTCAGGTGGTCATGAATGGGATATGGCTTATCCTTCTCCCAGGGTGTCAAATATATCTATGTATACATATATGGGGGGTTCCTAAAATGGGGCTACCCCCAAATCATCATGGTAGTATTTTGTTCTATGGTTCTATGGTTCTATGTATACATATAATGGTTATAATATAATGGGGTACCCCCATCTATGGGTTATAATGGACCCCCAAATCATCATGGTTCTATGGTTCTATGTTCTTTTCGGATGGTCCATTATAACCCAAGCATTTTAAGGGGATCCATGGAACCCCATGGACTCGTCCAACGGAAGATGCCCCAGGCGCTGCATAGGCCAAGACCTCTGCGTCGTTCAAGCTCATGTCGATCCCTATCCTCGATCCCGTGGATGGGAAGTGGTTAGTCACTAAGGCTAGTAACTTATCGATGGCCATTTCAGGAACCTAAATTGGAGGTACCTACCATATATAAGGCTTATATAAGGCCTATGTAAGGGAATATCCCCACAAAATATGGCCTTATATGGTACAGTACCTCCATTTTAGGATCCTGGAATTCCCATTGAACTTATCACCCATGGGATATAATAGGGATACAATAGGGATATAATCTGGCTTCAGTGATAACCATAATTCATTCATTGATGGATAAGCCACCTCCAAGAAGGGCTCCTGAAAAAGACGCTATATAAGTTGAGGTTTTTGACTAGGCTAGCTGTTGGATTTATGATTAGGTATATATATATATCGAACTAGTTAATGGGAAGGGTTGTAAACTAGTTTATAATTCTGAAAACATCGCATTGTGGCGGTGGGACATGACCATTCACAGAAAAATGATCTATGGATTTTCAGAATATGAAGATTATGAAGTTTCATGTTAGAGAAACATGTTGGAGATATATGACGAATCCTATAGATGCCCAGCGCTTTTTTCATGGCTCCAAAAATGCGATTTTCTTCACATCGATCCGTCCGAGAAACCGATGGATTCGATGGACCCCAAAAAAAATGAAAATGGGCAGTTTACCCATGTGTTGTTGTTTTTTTCCGATGATAGATGGCATAGCCCGTTATAGAAACACCAGATCACTCATTGTTGGTTATAAATTCCCATGAAAGATATATCCCTATGAATATCACAATCATTGAATCCCTATTAAGCATTATATCATGCAGGATGGTGCCCCCCAGTTATAAGTTGGTTTGTGAACCCCATTAACTATAGTTATATCTACCATAAACCATTGTTATGGGAGTTATAAACCAACTTAGCTAACTATGGGGCATTATATCATGTGTTTACACTGAGGGATTGCTACAAGTGAAAATAATTAAACAACTCGACTAAGGTTCACCCAGAGATGAGACGTGGCACTGCTATGGTCAAAAACATCAACACAAACAAGGGGCCTTAAACGTTAGCTATAACTAACAAAATTGCTGAAACTGCTGAATTTCAGCAATAAGAACTTATAGAATTTTGACCATACAAGTAAAGATATAGTTATAATTACATATGTATCAACAAAATGGCCGCATCATTTGAGAGAACACCCTGAAAATAGGGAGAAAACACAGCCGGCAGCGCCACGAAAAAAAAGAACGAGCCCTTGAGGAGTTCGTTGTTTGTTTCGGTTGCATCGGTCAAATAAATCGGCATATCTTGGGGGATATATTCACATATGTTCACACAAGCAGTGGAACTAAAAACCTATTTGAAAGAGAAAAAAAACCTTGAATGGTGGATCAAAATAAATCGGATAACTATTGGATCTATTGGATCTATTGGTAAAATAGGGTTGGGGGACCATCCAGTCGGTTGATGAAAATAGGCTCTCAGGCACCGAAAAAACTGGTGCAGTGTGGGTGCCCCGCGGGGCCGCTAAGTGATTTCTGCCGCTTGCCCCGCTTGCCCCGCTTGCCCCGCTTGCCCCGCTTGCTCCGCTTCTAGGGAAAATAAGTGAATCTTCCTCCTTGCCCCGCTTGCC
>Ga0126342_10022300_pt1 | contig 10471 bp, 8 predicted proteins | sample Cyp1metagenome_FD_92528 | JGI IMG/M metagenome (GOLD analysis project Ga0126342, IMG submission 92528) | Coral microbial communities from Lord Howe Island, Old Settlement Bay, Australia - Cyphastrea 1 metagenome | ecosystem: Host-associated > Invertebrates > Cnidaria > Coral ...
AGGAGGACGAGGAGGAGAGGAGGAGGAGGAGAGGAGGACGAGAGGAGGACGAGGCAGGAGGAGGCAACTGACATAAAATCTAACAACCCTCACCTGGCAGGTGGGGAACACAGAAGGTGTAAGTTGGAAAAGTCGTTGTAAATGTGGTAGCCCAGTTGCACCTGGTTACACATGGTATATCCCCAGCCAAAAGTGAGGCAACAACAAATCACTGGGGTGCCCAAGAAATGATCATCATATATAGCCCCTGGTAAGCAAACATGGCCATGGAACTTGAATGCCCATTTACCTCTGGTAAACATACAAAAAGCTATTGAAAATTGCCATGTATAGTGGATTTACCCATTAAAAACATAGTGATTGTCCATTTATAGCAGTTGAACATGTCCCATTTATAGTTGATTTACCTTAAAGATTGTGATTTTCCATAGTTTTTTGTATGTTTACCAGAGGGTAGTTCCAAGTTTTCCCACAAGATGTCCCATCTTTGATGACATGGGCCGATCCGCCCCAGGGCGCCGTGGTTTTGATTTTTTCCAAGGCAGAACACAGCCGCGACTCCATCAACGTTAGGGGGCCCAGCCCTGGATTGAAACTGTTATTGAATGGTGGTTGAACATCATTTAACCACCAACATTTACTTTTTTTATAGGTAAACCATCTATAAATGGGCCATCTATACCATGGCTATGTTAAATAACCCAGAGGGTATTTATCTGGTTGGTGCTTTGGAACCATGGATTTTTATGACTTTCCATATATTGGGAATAATCATCCCAACTGACTATATAATATGTTTCATTATTTTTTCCAGGGGTTGAAACCACCAACCAGTTTAGGTTTCTACCACCTAAAGTTCAAAGGGATATACTTGATAAACGATGCTTGGTTGATAGGTATGCTACCCAACATATTGGTGCTGATCCTTGATGGGAATCTCAAAGAACTCAAAACATGATTTCTGATATTGTCATATACAGTAACTTGTATTAACACCACCTTCACCACCTGATTGGGTCCTTGAATGTATTCAAGTTGTTCCTTGATTCCTGATGACAGCTGTGTCAGCTTCATCACCTTACGTTGGCATAAAAAAAAGGCTGGAAAATCCATGATGGATCGATGATTTTCCCAGCTCACATCAAATTTGGCTCAGGATTTTCCATATTTGATGACCCACCATTATCCCATGATACTCCATGAGATTCCCATGGTATCCTGGGAAAATACCAACATTTTTCATGGTTAAATTTGGAATTTAAACAACATTTTATAGATACCAATTTATATACTCTATTTAGTATTATTGCTAGTTCCCAAAATGATTTCTTGCTAGCATAAATGGTTATCATGGAATTCCAATCATTTTGGGAACTAGCAGTAACTAACATTTATGTTAGAATCATGATAATTTCTTGCTAGAGTTTGTCGATTCCCATCGAGTGTCAGGATGAAACTTGCGAGCTGATCGAGCCCTACATCCGTCCGGAGCCAATTCAGATGGGGCATACCTAAATTGCCATGAGGCCGTTTTCATTGTGGGTAAAAGCATGTCATAAACCAGCTCATTTTTGGTTTATACCAACAATATATGGTGATTTTGGGGATGGTTGATGATTGTTTTAACCACAGGGCTCCTGTATGGGGATACGCCGATATATCCAAAAAAAACATCCTGGAGAAAACTGACTTTGAAAAAAAATGTATATGGGGTCGCCAATCCACCGAACATATTGTAGAATATGAACATTGTCACAGAAAAGGATAAAGTTCACATGGTTTATCTGATGATGTTCATCCGGAAGTATAGTCTACGCTCACCATCAACTATTGCCCTTTTTTTGGAGCTTTGGAGCTCAAACACCATCAGGACCGTTAGGAGTGCAATGGGCAAATCATTGTCAGATCCCCCCAGCTGCGCCGAAGCACGGTGTGTTTTCACATACAAGGAGATGGTCGCCCATTAATAGGGTTTAATCGTAATGTAGGTAAAACAATGCCATAAACCACCTATTGGGGAATGGTAAATATACCGCCTAAAATGGTTTTCTGACTGGGGGATGGTGCCAATGGCATTGTTTTACCTCACTTTAATAGACCCATGATACGAATTCCCAATCTGGGACGACTCTGACCATGGTGGGTTGCCCGAGAGGTTTTGACGCAGATCCAGTGAAGAGCTGGGGCCCATGGAAGCATGCAGTGTGGCAAGCTCAGAGCGTCCACATTGGCGTGTCTATAATTGAAGTTTGGATACAGAAATCCCTAGAAATTTCATGAAAACCCAGAATCAGAACTATCATGAAAACCCTAAGATTTATCATTAAATAAATATGAATAAATGATGAAGCTGTACGATAAACGGTGGGATGGCGCTCAAGACTGCCCCTAAAGTTTCAAAGCCGTCTCTCGGTGGAGCCGAGATGAACTAAGGCTAGACCAGTCAATGGCCAAGAAGGCGAACGCGGCAGCAGAAGGCCTTTGCAAATTTGCCATTGCCTTAAGTCTTTGCGCCGAGTGGAATGGATGAACAGTTGCACCTAAGTTATTAGATAAATATTGGTAAATAGATCAATGGCCACAAATAGACTTGTTGTTCTTTCACGTATGGGTGGCCTTTGGCCCATATAAATTCACTTGAGATTTCTCGCACATCCTGTATCATCCTGTGCGCTGTCCTAACTACAGATGGTTTTGTCCGAACATTAGGTGCATCTGAAAATGAGTTCCAAAATGAGTTCCAAAACGGCAGTATTTAATAAGAAGAACACAACATTCGTCCCCTGTGCAAACATAGAAAAAATGTGGAAAACCTATTTGCAGATCATTGTCCCAGGGAAACCATTGTGTTTTTCCACATGTTTTGTGTGTTTCCCCTAGGATGACTGATCAATGGTGCTAAGGTAGGCGCCATGGTCATGTACCATGAAGCTTCAAAGATTGTGAAGCCAAAGATGGACTACCTCAAGGCTTGAAAATGTATGGAATGTTGGGGAAATGTTGGGTTTATCGTTTTTTTCTGGTTGACTTTAATGGTTTTATGTGGGATTACTAGGACTTATTGTGAGTTTACCTACTACGGGTCTAATTGGAACATACAATGGGATAATACGATCTATATAAGTGCTTAATTGTGGACTTGCTGGAAATGTTTCTTGCGTGTTTTTTTCCATATGTGATTTAGTTTTTGGTGCCATTTGATTGGGTTGCCTCCCACCAAATCGCACAAACCATTAGATGTGGGGCTATTTGATGTGCAAACCAAGTCTTTTGAAGGTTTTGGCCATTAGTACTGATATTCATTAGGTAGAGATTACCCTCTGGTAATTTAACAAAGCTATGGAAAATCACTATTTTTAATGGGTAAATCCACTATAAATGGCCATTTTCAATAGCTTTTTGTATGTTTACCAGAGGGTATGTGTTTTTTTTAAGGTATCTAAGATGGGCCATGCAGTTGCGCATGGAGAATCATCCACGTCATCAAGGCGATGGAAAAATGCGCGATGAGGAGACGGTCGGCATAGCATGATTTAGCAGCACTGACCGACTAAGGCAACATCATGATGGCTAAGGCTAAGAACTTTTTATAGATGTGTATATGTGCATATATACATATATGATATAGATACAAATTCATGACCACCTAGACAGACAGCTAGCTAGATAGATAGATGGAGTATGTAAAATCAAGAATGGTCCGGTGGCAAAGCTTTGCGGCAGAGTTGTCCCCCAAAACCCCAGGTTCAAGAAGCAAAACTGGACAAAGCGCGTGCGGAGTTGGCAGAAGTCTCTTTGCTTGCCATAAATGGGGATCAAAAATCCAATAAGTTATCGAATATATACAATGTGAGGCCCCTTAGATAGCTAAGTTGGTTTATAACTCCAATAACTATGGTTTATGATACTTATAACTTATAACTATAGTTACTGGGGTTTATAAACCAACTTATAACTGGGGGGCCTCACATTGTATATATATATATATATATGTGAAAACAATGTTTTTTGTCGGCAGTGGGGAGAGAGATGTATGTTTTGTTTCATATTTACTGGGCATCACACTCCCAAAAAGAAAACATGCAAATTCACGTCGATATTAATATGGATATATGCGTGTAGTAATATATGTGTCTTCCACCTCTAAAACTGAAGTGTATTTTTTGTAGATCACCAATCATGGCTGAAACTGGTAGACGAGCAAAATCCTTCAGGGGTTGCCAAAAGAGTCCAAGATTGATGGAATTAAGTTTGATAACTTTCCCAAGTTTTATCATTCACATGGTTGCTGTGGATGTTCTTCCTTATTTTTGGCTAAATGTTCAATTTTTGGAACCATGGAGAGACCGAAATACGTGCAGCAAAGGAAAACCCCCTTTGGCTGCTCTGAACCCAATGTGGATTAAAATCACAAAGCTGGCGCAGACCGATCAAATTGGTTTAAAATATTCTATTCTGGTTGATGGTTTGGAACATGAATTGTATGACTTTCCATTCAGTTGGGATGTCATCATCCCAACTGACTTTCATATGTTTCAGAGGGGTTGAAACTACCAACCAGCATTTGTTGATGTGCAAATATGCCTTTCATTGACGATATAAACGTCCGTTTATTGATACCTGTGAATGAATCCAATTGACGCAATGCCTCACTTAAATTCATTGGGTAAATCCTAAGAACAGCCATTCCAGTTGTTCAATTTTCGTCGGTTCCAATCTGTTGAATCTAAGTACCCTCTGGTTATGTCAAAATAGCTATTGAAAATGGCCAGTTATACTGGATTTTCCCATTAAAAATGGTGATTTTCCATAGTTATGTTAGTTTACCAGAGGGTATTTCTAGTCAAAATATGATTTCGACAGGTGCTGCCTTCCTCAAACATGTCTTGATGGTGCAAATGTGTTCGATTCAGCATGGGTTCGTCTTAAATATGCACCCAAAAAAAAGCCAATCTAGTGGGGAAAATGAGGTTTTGAAACATGGGGCCCCAAATTGATCCAGCATATTTTATTGCTGAACATCTAAATTCATTATATAGATTTCTCCAAAACTATCTGGATTTCAATCATGCATCCGATGTTTGGCTTGAACTCACAATTTCTTGATGAAATACTGCAGTTTGTCCGAAAATATGGCAGCTGAAAATCCCCCAGCAAATCCTACAGTTGATCATCATTTCACCTATCGAACATGGCACACAATGGCACTGATGTAGACCCCTATAGTGCCACCCCAATCTAAAGAGGAAAAATGGCAAGCTCCAAGGCTGAAGCGGAGCTTCATAAGGTGCAAAGTGAAGTAGCTGAGTTGGTGCCTTGGAGCAATCTGTGGGCAACATTTGGCGGTGTTTTTTCGGGGTGACATCCGGTCGGTGTTTTTGTTTCATCCGCTTTGAAAAGATGAAATTGGTTGAGTCTTGTTTGGTTGAAGTCCGTTGCCGACAATCCGATGTTTTTGGGCTACTAATGCAAGCTAATGGATGTATATGGATTCTGGATTGCTGTTTTTGAGTGTTTACTTTGATTAGTTGTTTTTTCCAAAATCAAGGGCCCATGGCGAATCACGAGCAAGGGCCATGCTCAGATTTCGCCAGATCTTGAGATGTTACCATCACAAAGTGACCGGTTGATTGACTGACGGGTTTCCACAAAACTGATGAAACACCTTGAAAACCATACCTATTCAACATATTTATATATATATATACATTTTTTGAAAAATCTATTTATTTGTTTTTTAGACGTGATATGCATGTAAATATATATGTGTATGTAGATTAGAGTAGAATACATTAGATTAGATTAGATTTTAAATTAGATTAAATAGATAAATAGACCGGAATCGTTTTCGAACTCGCAGTGTTTGTTTATTTAAATCTAGTTATCCATTTTATCCATATCCAGATCTACATTTGGCAAAAACCGGATTCGCAGGATCGGCAGCTGCAAGCAGCTTTCCATGCAAAGGCAGAATTGGAGGCACTGATTTTCCACGGACTCCTGGGAAAAGTTTAGGAAAATATGAAAAATCTTGGAAAATTATGTGAAAACGGGACTGCCATGTTTTTTTAAGTAATCTCACGGAATAGAAGTTCTTGTGAGAATGGGGAAGAACGAGTAATCATGGGTAGAGTTTTTCCGCCATTCGCGGCCAATCATGGTCACCCTGCAGAAAGTTGACCGATCCAGCCGGTTTCCCCCAGCATTGCCAACCAGAATGGCTACTGATAGTTGCTATCAGCAACAGAACTATGTTATGTATGGAAAATCATCGCTTTACGTAGCACATCGTTTGCACATGGGTCATTTTCCAGTTCGCTATGTTGGTTGTCGGAGGGTAGATCAAACTGATACCCTGGCTTTTGCATCATCGCTCTTTGTCTCTCTGTCCATGTCCGCCAATTTCTTGTATCTCTCCTTTTCCCTATCTTTCTAGCTCTCTTTATCTCTCGACCTATCTATCTGTTTGTATGTCTATCCCCCGGTATTTCTCTCTCTCTCTCTCTCCCCCTCCCCCTGTCTCTATCTCTATCTTTGCTTTATTGTTTGGAAAAGAAGCATAATACGAGACTTCCTTCCAAAGTGGAAGTTGGCAGGTCGAAAAAGAAGAAATTCTGCGAGACTTTTTGACCAAAACGAACCAAAAAAAGAACGCAGCTATTTTGCGAGACTTCCTGCAAAATGCGGACGGAGTTGAGAAGTTGAGATCATCTGTGAGACTTCCTCCAGAATTCGAAGTTTCCAACATCCAAAACCAAGCAGCTCTGCGAGACTTCCATCAAAAATGAGAAGTTGAATGCAGACCTGACAGCCTCGTACCAATGGGTTTTGCGATGTTTCCATCCCATCTCTCTAAAGTATTGCGCTTGCCACGAAAAAGTGAGGCCAAGCGCGTGTCGGATTGCTCTCGTTGTGGCGCGGTGCTGCTTTTAGCTGTTTCTCTTGGATCCGGGTAAAGGGATCTTATGAATTCTCTGGAATGTCCTTCTATGACGCTCTTGCAAGGATTTCATGGTGCATAAGCGAAGGAAGTTTTTGAAGTCAAAATTCTGACCATATGGACAGATGGAAAAGCAAAGAGTCAGAGAAGAGAAAAGAAGAAGATCAGAGAAGAGAAAGAGTCAGAAGAATCAATGTTTTGTGGCTCTAGAGGGCCGAAAAGTAGGCTCGCTAAAGCGGCGGGTGCGGAGCCAACTTGGGAGATGAGAGGTCAAACATTGCATACTACTATGGTGCGAAGCACATTTAGAAGTCAAAATGCCAAAAGCACTACATGCTCGGAGCACTTTTGGAAATTCAGTTCAGACGTCGAAAAAGTGCACTCCATTGTGGTGCGAAGCACATGTCCAAGTCAAAATGGTAAAGGACCACATGTTCGGACCACTTTTGGACGTCGCATCGTCGAGGCAGGCGCAATGGATGCTGCACCTTGCCAAAAGTCATCAAAACATGAAGGTTTTGTAGAAGTTGCAAAAACGATGGCAGGTGTGGGGCGTTTGAAGAGGATCTGCAAAGATGGATGTCACGTGGCAGGCGCAGTACAAGAGACATCTTCAGCAAAGATATTTGGGAAGTGAGGTCGCTGATTTCCTGAGAGGGGTTGCATTTTGGAGCATCAAAACTTCGCCTTTGCTAAGATGATTTTGCGTGACAGGTGTAGAGAGGTATGCGCGAGCGATGTCAAAATTCGCAATCCGACACCCAAAGTCACAAGAGGGTTGCGCGAGCACATGTTAGATGTTCACAAAACCTTGTGCGCGCCACGAAAAATGAACATTGAAAATGTACAAAACGAGGCTTTACCTAGGTCTCAGCCACTCGAAGTCGAGTCTACAAAGTACTGGCCCCTTCAAAACGTCGTCCAAGTTCACCCAATACTGCGCCTGCCACGAAAAATGACTTCCAAAACCACCTCTCACGGCTTGCAAACCTGTTAGCAACGCGCTGAAAATGCCACGCCTGCCACGCGGATGAAAATGCATCCGATGTTTGCACCTGTCACACAAAGCGACGTTTTAGATTTCAAAATGTCCCAGAAGTGCCACGCATGCCACGCGAAATGGACATAGCTCAAAAAACAAGCACGGCGCGCTAGTAAAACGACACCTTCGGAGGAGCACATATACCTTTTGCGCGAGCCCGCGCAGTCGAAATGCACATGGAAATCTCACAAGGGAACATTTATGCGAGAATTTACAGCAAAAATGCTGTGCCCCAGAGGGCGTACCCTGATCTAACCCCGGCCTTTACTCTTACCGTACGAGCCCTTCAGTGTGGACACGCTGTTTGGGGAATCGCAGCCCTTGACCGTAGCCCATGCAGTAGTACCCTTAAAATTCAGGAACCACAAGCACATATGAAGTGGACAGCAAGCACTACCATTTTTTAAGCCTTGTCAATGGGGGGTCGGGAGCTGCAATACGAATATGAAACCGGAATGAATCTTGCCCAGAAATGAATTTGGAATATGGTTTGGCCAATTCTTTGATTTCCCTCAGTTTGATTACGTTCAGGACTCGTTGCCTTGGCAGTTGTTCCTTGAAGTCAACTGTCTTCAAGTGTCAGTACCAAAACAATAAAGATTGTTTTTTTATTGTGTATATATATATATATATTTAACTCGTGCTATTGGCATCTGATTTGCCAAGATGGTTTGGAATCTGACAAAGTGGTGATTGAGCATGGAGAATCCCATCCCCTTCATATAAAACACCGCCCAGAAACGAATGATTTTTCTCCTCATTTTGGGGACCTCGGGCATCTACTGTGGGGCAACTGGCAATGATTTTGTAGATGACCATCGATCCATGGTACAGTGCCCCTTTGTCGCCGCGCAAATGCCAACGCTTGGACGTTACAATTGCTAAGAACCTTTCACACATGTTGGTTGGTTGGTGGGGACATGAAGTTCCATGTGTTTCACAACTTCATTCTTGGAAATGTTTTTTTTTTTATTTTTGCGTGTTTGAGCATAGGATGCCCCCAAATCCAATGGTTTATCCTTTTTAAATGTGCGATTTTGGTGGTACCCCATGTTGAGACATCCATCTCACAGTCAATCCTTGGCAATCTCCTCAACAGCCGGTTCTCGGAAAACTGGACCTCTTGCCATTCATGGCTGCGGGATTTCCATCGCAATGGGGAAGAGTGCAGCTGAAACAGGGATGTGGTAATGCTATCTTTGCTACTCGCTACAAGTGGTTGGACCCATTCCAAGTGGAGCCAGAATAGACATCACAACATACATGCCATTCCAACATATCTACAACAACTGTGGTTGAGGCTTCAAACATTTTTCACTCATGGATCAGGCGATGGTATTTGAATTTTCCACTAGCAAGCTAGGACCCAAACTTCAAATCCCAGAAAACAATCTGGGTCCAAGGTCGCTCGAAAAAGAGATGCTTTTGCATAGTCCATGTCCACTAGCAATCGAACAATCCTAGTTTGGTGCTTGGGAAGTGTCCTTCGGGTAGCAGCTATGACAAGCCACCTGGCACGCGCCAAATGATTGAGCATCAAAGGAAGAAGCCGAGCACCGAATATATGCACGCTTGCCGTTTTGATGAGACAAGGATGATCGATGAGGGGCCTTGGTTCAAACATGAGGGCTGCATGGGCCGTGTGAGGTGGCTGCCCACACTTCGGCTCGCCTGAGTAAAGGAGTGGACAACCTGCATCCTCGCCCCTTCCTGCACAGGCCAACAAAGAAGCCCAGAAGAGGAAGACCGTCAGAGACTTATTTTGAGCTCAAAACTGCGCATCACTGACCGTAGCTTGCAGGCCCTATGTGAAGAAAATCCCCCACTACCAAGCGGCCTCGCACAGTTCCAAGTTACGATAAGGCTTATCAACTAAGCAGCCCCGTTACGAAGCTGACAACCCCAAGCTGCCCAAGTTTGTCCCAGGAAGCTGCCAATCGTTTGTTGAAGGGTTTGGAAACAGAGCAAGATCGATGGACAGAGGACCCGGCCACCGACTGGGAGGGGTCTATCACATGTTGGGGTCAGATCTGGGAGGGATAACGTTCCAAGTGCTGGGCGAAAAGCAAGGATGCTGCGACCTTTGCATCACGACGGCTGAAGCTGGTGGGCGACGTGGCCCAAAGCTTAGCTGAGCCTTTTTCTTGTGACTTTGCCGGCGCTTCCTTGGATATGACTATTTGAAGTTCGGAAACGAAACTTGTAGGCTTCTGGTGTTCAATCAGCACATTTTTGGCGCAAACACTGTCGCAGTTGCTGTTTCAAGCATGTCGCCGCTGTTCCTTATTCAACCGAGTCATGATGGAAAAAAAGGCCTTGGCCCTTGGTGTTTTTGAAGCCTGAGGTTGCTCAACCCCTAAATCACATGAAGGCATTTACCTTTGATTCGGGGCGCCAAAATGAATCAGGGCGCCAAATATCAATGGTGAAACTTACATGAAATGCTGAGAAGCAGGTCATGCTGAGAAGCACACAATCTGCTGAAAAGC
>Ga0126342_10022301_pt1 | contig 10471 bp, 4 predicted proteins | sample Cyp1metagenome_FD_92528 | JGI IMG/M metagenome (GOLD analysis project Ga0126342, IMG submission 92528) | Coral microbial communities from Lord Howe Island, Old Settlement Bay, Australia - Cyphastrea 1 metagenome | ecosystem: Host-associated > Invertebrates > Cnidaria > Coral ...
CACTCGTACGCACACGTCCGTCCACTCGTACGTCACGCGTCCGTCCACTCGTACGCTTACACGTACGCTGGGTCGTACGCACGTCCGTCACCACGTTCATTTGCACTCGTACCCCCTACGTTCGCCTTTTGCCTAGAGGCTTTAAAAACACCTTTTACGAGACTTTAAAAAAAACTAATATATATATATATTATAAATCCTTTATAATGACTAAGACTGCTGGTATCGAGGGGTCAGTCTGGTAGGGCGAAACGGTGTTTTGAATTTGATCTCCGTGGAGTGGGCTCAGCAGTTTCACAGCTGAAGAAGGGTAAGTTGTCAAGAATTCGTTCCACATGGCATAGTCTTATTTTTTTCAGATATACAACGTATTGTTTTTGTGAGGGATGGGGGTTGAATTTGAGGAATTATTCAACATTTTTTTTGTTTCGGCATATCATTTTTAAATATGTTTATAATTTATAAATATTTATAATGTATATATTCAAGAATTTACAAAATGATAGGACGGGTCACCTGCCGTGATAGATTGAACGTATTGTTGTGCTTGCCTGAGGGCGGTGGATTCTATTTGCAAATTTCTTCGGGATATGCGATGAGTTGCGATGGTTTTCAGTGACCTGGTTGAAGTTCTGAATCGTAGTGGTTGAAACGTGTTCACTTGCTGAATCGTACTTTCAGAACCACACGCAGTTTCAGAAACGGTTTAGTTTAGTTGTTGAACCGTCATGGTTGCTGTACCAAGTGTAGTTGCTGAACCGTAGTTGGTGAACCGAGGGTAGTTCCTGAACCGGGGTTATATAATTGGTGAACCATAACTTCTGAATCTTAGTAGTTGAACCGGAGTTTATTCCGTTCGCAGCTACACCCAATGCATCTGACACCACATAATGCACGCGTCCGCGGACTTTGCGAGCAAACCTTGACCTCACAAATTCAAGACGCATGTGCTCGACGTTTTCTGGATTGGACACCACGCCAGAACAATGCGATTCCAAACCCTAAAAGCATTCAGAGCACCAAGGCCCCCACTCCACCGTCTCAACCCCGTGCCCACCGCCAACAACTTGCCATTTCCATCCTGATGTTCCTGCATGCTCCTCCTCCTCCTCCTCCCGCATCCTCTTCATCCCCCGCTTCCATCCTCATCAACGTAGTGTCATTGCCATCATCCTTTTCTCATTTGCATAGATCGTTGGCAACCTTTGTTGTCCGCAGTATAGTCAACGTTGTTTTGCGCCAAATTTCCATCATCCATCTCATCATTTTATCTCCGCGTTTGACATCACTACATCCGACAAATGTCCGCCTCACCAGATTGCCACTAGCAAAAGATCCCCTGGACTCGATCTTAAGAGATGTTCAAGCTAGGCTTGTCAAGCACTCCTGGTACGACAGGAAACAAAAGTCAATGCGGAAGCTTCCCCAGCATTGTGACAGGTCGCACCACGTCGCATTGTGACAGCTCCGAAGGTGAAAGGCTGAGATGCCTTGAGATGCCACTTAGTTGCACGCTGCATCCGCTACAGACGGTACAAAAGGACGTGAAACTGATCCAACCACTGTGTAAAGCACGGGGGTTGCAGCCTTCTGTTGCTGCAGTTCGCCTTGTTAGCCTGTGAGGATGGGAGTACTGCGCAAACGGTTGAACGACAACAGTACAGCAATGAAATATATAACTGTTCTTGCGCGCAAACAAGAACAAAGCAATGGTACGTAGTCTCAGCGACAAATTTTCATCGTTCGCAATCTGAAAGACTGGGCGCTTTTGCACAACCGCACCACTTCTTCTTTCCTCTGCACCTTTTCGCAAGTCTGAAGCACGGAAGGTTTGAGACTGGACCAGTCCCTGTTTTTGAACAGCTGTTGGAACTGTCCCTAAGAGTGTAGTTGGAGTTGCGGCGCGAAGTCAATGAACAAAAAAAGACTAATGTGTCATCTGCACTTTGATTTTGCTGGCACAGTAGTGATGCCAGGATTTGGAGTTTGTCTTTCTCTTTGGTTTGCATTGCAACAGTTTGCAACAAACAAACAGCTTGCATTCTTGCCAGCATGTCCTGCAGAGTGTCGGGTCTGCATCGTCTTTTTCATAGTGTTGTTGCCCTGTAAAGTTACGCGCGATTACTCCTTTGCGCGTGATATATGTTCCATGAACGTTGCGTGACTTCAAGTTCGACATAGGTTGACTGAAGAACCTGTCTAACCTGCTGCAGGTCTTCTTGCATAAAAGTATGTTCAACAACTCTCTAACTCGCAGCATCCTTTGCGTGCGCAGTTTCTATGGCATTCCAATAAACCAAGGACACTCTTTTGAATCCTGTGCCAATCACCAGACATAGAAGGGCTGGAAATGTGCGACAGGGTGAGGCCGATCACCAGATATGAAGGGCTTTCGACGAACCAAATACACCGGCGCAGTTTGCAGTGCAGGTTTTCAGGGATACAGCGTCGCAGCGTGAGCAAATATTTCGTTCGCAGTTCAGAAAGACTTGCCAGAGAGAGGACTTTGTCAGTGTCAATCGGGCTCAGCAACACCACTATATCACTATATGAACCAGTATTTCGAGATAGAGATGAAAGTTGCGACACTGAAACATGACCTTCAGATTCACCCGCAGAACCCAACAATTCTTGCGTTTCACAGACATTTCCCCAGGTGCCGCGTCAGCGCGCCAAGTGATGCCCTTTTGCTGCAACAAATCGGAGCTGCTGCAGTCCCTGACTCGGGACGTGTGCCCAAAGTTTGTTGCAGGTGCGCTTGCGCGTCACCAAAAAGCGGAAAAGACACAATGACCTGAGATCAAAAATGGCTTCGTCATAGTTGGAACCCCAAGACCACTACTTTCCAGTATCTAATATTGCACCAATTTCTGTATTTTGAATGTTATATAAATTTATACGGACCAGTTCCTGTGTTAGCCAAACAGTGTTCTGGTTGATGGCAGAAAAATACTGGTACGTTGGGTTTCTCGTGCCAGGATGAAAACATTATATATCAGATGTATGTACTGTACATGAGTACTGACTGCAACATCACAACTCAATGTTGGTTCACTCTGCTTTTAGTCGGTTTAAACAAAAACATTGTGTTTGAAAGCCTGCTAAGACCCTATTTTGTTGCATCTGTTGTCGTTGAAGCATGGCAAAATCCACCCTTCCTGCAGTTCCTGCAGGATCTGAAGCAGGTCAGGTCGTCAGGTCATCTGTCTGCGGCTTTGTACAGCGCAGCTTGAGCCGACTCTGTCTCCAGTTGCCGGGGACAGAGTTTAGATATAGATGTGACCAGCGGTTTCTGATAGCCAACCATCTGACTTTAAGATGTTTGAATCCAGTTGGGAATGGTTGGAAACAACCTAAAAATCCATGATCGAAACATGTTCAAAATAAACACTCCAGGGTCCATTTTCGGGGTTTCCCCAAATGGTTGCCCCAACATCTTCCCCAGTTGAAACCATTTCAAACCAACGCTTCAGAAACACCTGGCCATTAAGATGATCGGCTCACGCCCTCTATTAGCTATGGCCCTCACCGTGGCCTTGCCACCCTAGCTGCCATCACGGGCTTCCAAACGCCTCAAAACGTCCTGGAGCATCTCACGCAAGACCTGCGCCAGTCGCAGGCTGCACAAGTTCACCGAAGATGTCTTGAAAGACCGAAAAAACAAGAAAAACAAAACATGATCACTTCAGAATTTACAATTTACATGTGATCGTAATATGCAAATTATAAAGAATATTATTTACGTACTAACTACTATATCGTTGTCGTTGGAACTATTTGTACATGTTGCGTATCTATACAAACGTCATCAAATAACATTCATTATTAATGTAGAACACTATTAAATATTATTACGTAATGACTATATTGTTACATGTAATTGTACAAACATTATGTTCTCTCAACACAACCAGCTGTGCAACAACTGGCAGTTCAAACAAATGCACGGCATCGCGCCATTTTCCTCAAATGGGAAAGAGATACGAGGCACAAGTATCCTGGGTGAATTGGGCCAAATTGGCCAGCGAAGTTGAAGGTGAAGACCTGGCAGCTGAAGGTTCAATGAATCGTCTTGCTCAAATTTGTCACTCCAGCATTTTTGTTTGGACCTTCAGCCTTCTGCTTGGTATTCTCGGTCAGTTGCACGTATGGGTTTTGAAGCCATGCACTCAGAGAATCTCGGAGAGTGGCAGATATCTTCGTCATCCCATCTGCAAACATCAGACCAGTTGGTACCCAACGTGCTTGTTCAGGAGACACCGTTTCTTGAATAGCACGTATGTTTGTCAGGCTTCTCTTGTCTGACAAGGAGGGGTTTGGAGCTAAAATGCAGTCATACAAGCTCTTGGCATCAGTGATTTGCACGTAGGAAAGTCTGCAACCCACGCGATGCGCTGGACAGTTGTACAGCACTTCACTGATCAGCATGTTCAAGTATGCTGCACGGTCGGATCCCTCATCTGCTGCTGCTGCTTCTGCAGCAAGTGTGGACCTGCACACCCGTGGTGAGCGGCAGGAGCGCCAATCCAACACTGAAGCTCTTTGCGGAGAGTTGACTGCTTCAGGGTTGGTCACAACAATCAAAACTCCAAGTTGTGAAGTTGAGTGTGGTCCATTGCTCCAGGATGCGTCGGTATACGTTGCAATCAACGTCTGCTTGTTGATCGGTATGTCCTGGAAGGTTATGCCATGGTCTGGAGTGGCCTTTGCAAAATCCAAAGACTCTTGAAGAACCTTGAGGTCAGTAATTGTGGTTTGAAGTCCATGGTTGCTCAAACTAACTGCTGCACAAAGTTCTGGTCGAGCTTGAGAGCCAAGCCACTGCAAACATCCTGAAATGGATCTGTACTCTTTCTTCTCGGTTTCAGTGAGAAGCTCTGACTGCTTCAGTCTGCCTCTGGGAATGGAGACAGGATCAACAGTTTCAAGAAAGCTCCCCATGGTGACTTTCAAGACAGTTCTGCCTGCCGGGTTTTTGCAAAAACACAACTGCTTGCCCTTAAAGGTCTTGACCTCGTTCATCTGAAATTCAGAGAGGTCTCCCCATGAAAAACGGCTGTGCAACTCCTCAATGTTGTAGTCGCTACGATACAAGCCTATGAAATCATCCACGTAGACCATAACCAGTGATAGTGGGTGACCTGCTTCATCGTACTTGACAAAAAGCATTTTATCCCAGGAGTGCTGCACGTAATTCAAGTCAATCATGATTTTGATGACATGGGTCGTCCAAAGAAACGGAGCATTGGGCAGGCCATAAATGTTTCCCAACACTTCGTAAAGACGGGCTTTCCAACAGTTGGTTCGGTCGATCAGACCATCTCGGGGAGCAAACATGAAAAGTGCCATAGGCTTCTTGGCATCTTCTTGCGTGCCTTGTAAAAAGGCCGTGCTTGCATCGCCAAGCCATGATCTCCAAAGGTGGTCGCTTGCAGCGAACTCGCCATTGAATCCAGCGACCATGGCGGCAAACATGAAGTGTTCGGTTGATCGAGATGGAGTGGGACTTGATCGATCTAACCGAAACAGGTCTGGATCTCGGTGACCTAGAGCGACTATTCGGCATTTTGCCTTTAGCTCACCCTGACCGCGATTCTTGTCGCGGTATGCTCCTCTTGCGGAGAGCACTCGTTTGGAAAGCACAGGGTGTGCCAAAACTTTTGATGCTTCATCATCCGACAATGGTCGGATGCTCTTCCACTCAAGCCAAGAATTGGCTTCTTTTTCCACCGCTGCCAAGTACTTCTGGACCTTGGCTTCAGGTAACTTGAGAATTTCTCTCCATGGTATTTCTCGGTCAAGTTGCTTTGCCTCCTGTCTGGTGAGGCGCTGGTGCGGTGGAATCTTTTTAGTCGAGGTTGATTGTAGTTTATCTTTGTAGGTGGTGGTAGTTGGTTGTTTGTCGGTAGTTGGTGATGTTGTGTTATTAGTTGTAGTGGCAGTGGTTGGTTGTTGATTAATGTTGGTAGGTAGTTCGGTGTCTGTGTCAGACTCTTGGGTTGTGTCTGACTCATCTCCATCCTTGCCAATGTCTTGCACATCCAATTGGCGTTGATGGTGCTTGGTGTAAGCCACAAAATGTGACTTTTGGTTAGGGCCAAAACCCATTGGTGGTGATCCATCAAGGCCCGTGGCTGCCAGTTGAAGCGTAGTGCCATCGAAAATGAAGTCGGTGTAGTAGGCTTCTGGTGGTTTTTTCGATGGTTTGGTGTCGTTTGCTTCAAACTGTCTCTTCATTGGTAGTTGTGGAAGAGACTGGCTGGCCTGTGGTTGTTGTTGTGCTTCTTGTGCTGTTGGATCACTGGGTTGGCTGTGCTGCTGTGGTGGATCCATGTTGTGTGCCGTAGAGGTGATACTCTCCGCAGGTTGTTCCTGCGTTGTTTCATCATCAGGTTGTTCCTGATGGTTTGATGACAGTTGTTCTGCCATTGGCTGCATGCTGGTAGAATCAAATTGTTGATCTGCCAAAGGTTGTTCTGGTGAAACTGTCGCTTGTGCTTGTTCTGCTTCTGCCTCGGCTGCAGCGGTAATGCTTGCCGATGCTTCTGCTGTCGTTGGTTGTGTGTCCTGCCGTGGACCGGTAGTAATTGCTGGTGGAGCAGGCGATGTTTCGCCTGTCACTGCTCTTGTACTTCGTCGTGGTGTGCGTGATGTCCCACGCGGTGGTCTGCCAAATGATTGGTAGATGTTGGTGGTATGCTGGTGGGTTTGCTTGTAGGTAGGGCTGTCGACTTGTTGAATGGTAGTTGTAGTGTTATTGATTGTTTGCTGGTTTTGTTGTTGTGATTGTATCTGAAGTGGAGGTAATGTTGGTGTAGCTGGCGCTGCTGCAATCGTATGTAGTGGAGTCGGTGGTATGGCTGTCATTGTTGGTGGTGGTTCAAGCTGTGAAGGTTGTAAGTCGTCCTCATTGGTGTGTTCTGGTGGTGGTGGTCCAACATCATCTTCAAGGTCCTTGATCATGTGGTCATGGAAAGAGGCCTGAGCATCTTTCAAGGCTCAAACATCTTGTTCTGAAGGGTTCCAAGTCTCGAACCCTGTTGCCGAACGCAGCTGTTCAGCACTGACCAGCGTACTGGAATTTCCAGTGCGCACCCATGCAAGTCGTTGTGGCGCACTTGGGTCCCAAGATAGAAACCTTGAGATGATCCAGGAGCCCCTCTTCTTGGGTCCTTTCCTCTGCCAGCGCCAAAACGCGCATGGTTGCCCTGGTTGTAGTTCTGGGTATCGTGTGATGTTGGTCTTCCTCAGCAAGGCACGTCGAAGTTGTTGAGAGACGTTCAGGTCAATCAAGGCTCGTTGTGCTTCTGACCTCACAAGCTCAATCTTGGCCATGAGGTTGTTGGGCTCGTTGAGGGTGGTTGCACTTGAAGTAATGCTGGTCTCGTCAGTGATGACTCCGCCTGGTAGACGGGGAACACGTCCAAACACAGCTTGAAAGGCTGACCTGCCCCTGGTAAACGTTGAGCTATTCAAGGCATGAAGTGCTGGTGTCAGCAAAAACTCCACATCCTCAACACTTTGAGCGGCCCACTGGTCGATCAACTTCTCCATGATGATGCGAAGGATGCTGTTACGTCGTTCCACAGCACCAATCTGCCAATGGCTCTCAGCAGGGCAGTAGTCCACCACAACGCCAAGTGACTCCAATTGCCGTTGGAATTCTCCACGGAAACTGGGGTCCGGATCCAGCAAGACCCGATATGGAAGTCCAAAAGGCTTCAACCAGAGAGTGACCATTTTGTTGAACACGTCGTTGGAGTCCTTGGTAGGGCAAGCGACTGCTTGGTGAAGTCCGCTGGCTCGGTCAAGTAGTCCAAGGACAGGCACGCTTTCACCATTGATGGTTCGTAAGAAGACGAAGTCGCCTTGTAGTTCATCTCCAAACTGTCCAACGGTCATCTTGGCTAAGGCTGCTGGTCGTGGATGTTGTGGTGGCTTCAATCTGTCGCATGTTGCACACTTCAAGTGTTGGATGCACATGTTGACTGATGGTGGTGCTCCTCCATGATAAGCTATCATGCGTGAAAGCTCTTGTGGTGAAGGATGTCCCAGGTTCAGGTGAAGTCGTGCTACCAACTTCCGGATTTCAAGTGGTATTTGTTGTTGTTGTGGTAGTCCTGGAAAGGTGATGTCGGTTGGAAGGTCTCGAATGGGAATGACTGGGTCAGTTGACATGGTTGGTTGTTGAACTTCTTGCATAGTTCCATACATGAAAATGCCAAACTGCACTGGTTTCTCAAAACGTTGCTTGGGAAACTGAAGGTCTGGTAAATGGTCAAGTTCAACTCTGATGGTGCCATCAACGTACTTCAAGATGCATGCTCGATGAGTCATCTCGAGCAGCACTGTAGTTGGTAACCTCCTTGTCGTTGGAGTGTGGGCCACTTGGATGCGAGACGCATTCATCCGAATGAGCCTTGACATCTCTTGTCCACTGGTCGAAGTTGTTTCGACTGTGTAGGGTCGGCTGCTGCTTCGGTTGAAGTGCTCTTCAATGTCATTGAAAATTCCCTTCCAAGCATCCATGTCTTTCACAGGCTCTGCCACGGCAAAAACCTCGTTGATGTTGAAACGAAATGGTTCTAGACGTTGGATCACTTGCCTCAAATGCCTCAAAATAGCATTAACCAAGGCATCTGGGTACTCTTGGCTTTTCTTGGTCATAGCACCTTGAATGGGCTGACACCATTGCTTCTCATGTGCTGATAGACGCTTGTGGATCACGTCTTCAAGTCCAGGGACGTTGCCAACGAAGCGCATTGGTTTGATGATCATCTGACCATCAATCTCCGCACCCCAAGCTCCTGCGTCAAGGACTATGGACCAAACGCCAGGCATGTTGAGAAGCTGAACGACTGCTTCCAAGAGCCAAAGTCGTGATCGTTCAGGATTCTCAAGTAGGAAAAACCTGCCATTCTGGATCTGAATCAGGGCAACTTCCACAGCAAACAACACCAATGGCAACTCCAGCTCACGAAGTTGTTGAAGTCGTTGGCGGTCCTGGGAAAAGTTGAGGTTCTCAGAGAAGATGTTCCAGAGTCGACAGTCCACTCCAAGAACTATCAGCCATGGTTTGAACTTGCGAATCATCTTGAAAACATCTTTTCTGACAGATTCGTCTTTAAAGTCCTGGTGTGGTCCATGAGCAATGTCCATGGGAGCTAAGGCATTGAGCTGGTGCTTGACCGAGTTGGTGGTAAACTTGGAGCTTCCGCTGAAGAGCTCAAATAGGTCAATGTATGGTGGCGGTCGACTTGCCACTGGTTTCACATTGTTGTAGATGTTGAGCTCTGCCTCATAGACCTGAAGGGCACGCTTCAAGTTGCCACGCAACTTCTTCAGGGAACCACATGGAGGTCCTCGTGGTCGCTGTCCTCGATCCACTCCGCTCCGTCCAACTCGTTGTTGAGTATCTGGTGGGCGGTCATCTCGGTTTGGAGAAGTCCCTCCAAATCTTGTTCGTGCTGTTGGAGATAGTAGTCGTCGAAGTTCTGGATCATGTCGGCCTCCATCATCTGCATGTCCTCCTGAGGAGTGTTTTGGTCGGCCATCTCCTGTCGAACTCTTGCCAAGATTTGAGTCATGAGCTCTTCCCGTTGCTCCCTGGTAAAGGTCAAGGAAGTCGTAGTAGAGGCTCGTGCTTTGGGTCGAGCTTTGGCGGAGGCTCCCATCCTTGACGAATTGGTCGAGGAAGCTGCTGCTTGGCTCGACAGGGCCCCCGCTCGTATGTTCTCTGAGCATGGCAAGGGCAATGGTGAGGATGGCGACGAACCCATGAAGTCCCAGGTTTCGGTTGACTGGTTCCATTTGAACCGAGCGCTGCACTGAAGGCACTTTGCAAATCGGCCGTGTATGTTGCCGTACCTCTTGGTCTTTTTGTGCTTGCAATCTCGCATGTCCAACTCTTCGGGCTCGGTCATCCATGGTGGCCTGAAACCCAGGCCCACTGCCTGACGCAAGAACGTCAGCACTGGGACCATGAGTCTCCTCCAGTTGTTTGCCCATCGAGGTGGTGCACGCATGGGAGTCAAAAACGCTGGTTGTAGACACTGGCTCAGCTGCTTGAGTTGTTGTAGCTGAGGTAGTGATTGAAGTGAAGATCAACTCTGGGTCTGGTGTCTTCCAAAACGTGGGATGTGAAAAACTCTTCCAACATGAAAGCATGTGAGGCTCAGTGCACGGAAAATCCAAAATGTCGATGGCAAAATGTCCACCGATCTTCATCAAAGGAACTTCAACATCCAAAGTTTCAAAATAAACCACATTCTTGCCCATGTCAATGACTGCATGTAAACGTTCAAGAAGTTTATTGGAACCCAAGAGTGGAATGTTGGCATCCAAAACAGCAGTAGCTAACAACATTGTTTGACCACCAATTCCAGCAGGCAAATAAGCTCGATGAATAGCTGAAGTGGGACTTCCCAAACCAAACTGAAAAACATCTGTGGTGCGCACCTCTTTGTGTCGA
>Ga0126342_10022302_pt1 | contig 10471 bp, 8 predicted proteins | sample Cyp1metagenome_FD_92528 | JGI IMG/M metagenome (GOLD analysis project Ga0126342, IMG submission 92528) | Coral microbial communities from Lord Howe Island, Old Settlement Bay, Australia - Cyphastrea 1 metagenome | ecosystem: Host-associated > Invertebrates > Cnidaria > Coral ...
TGAGGTGACCACTGCAACCATTGCAACCATTCCAGCAAACACAACTCCAACCACCTTTCGGTCAATCAGTGGCTTCGCTCTGCCATCCCTGATTCACAACAACCAAATTCTCCTATAGGTTTCTTATGTTTGAAACTTCCGCCACCGCCTTGTGCGGTACTACTGGCATATATATATATATATTATACATATATTCATACACTACATTGTTGCATGTTAGCACCTTGGAACTGATTCAGATGAATTGTGTAACCATGGTCACGACCACAGGAGAAGCGTCATCTGATGCCAGTGGAGATGAGGTGCACTCAGTTTCCGTGTTTTTGTCATTCCAGCCCGCGAATATGGGTAGATAAATGTAGATGATATATGGAGGTTTCCAATCTATAGGGGTACCCCCAGTCATCATCCATTTTATATAATAGGATTTCCCATTAGAAACCATCTAGCTATTGGGTACCCCCATGACGATGGAACCCCCCCATGTGGCTACTGCAAGGGGTTGGTGGTTTCAAGTATGATGATCCCCACCGGCTGATCTTTTTCGAAAAACCACCAGCCAGATGATATTAGTGTACCCATGATATAGATGTAATTTATATGATATCTAAAGGTACCCACCATTTAGGTACCCGGAAGATATTTCATGGATCCAATACTAGGGGTCTAATGAAATATATGAAATGCCTGTTTCTCTTCAAAGCAATGATATGACACCAGCGGAATGGTGGGATGAACATCCATGAGAACAGTTAAAATTTGGGGGATGTGTTTCAAAGACGGGCACATCAAGTTGCTGAAGCAATGCCCAGGACATCCCAGGACCAACTAGACCAGTTTATGTGCAGGGCTGGGTCTGTCGGGGCGCAGGAGCAAAGTGCTGCCGAATTTGTACCAGCCATGCCACTGGTACTTCCTTTGGCGGTCTTTGCAGGACGGATGGGGGTGGCTGATGGATGTCGAGTGTCAGCTTCTACTGAGTGGCACTATTTGTGGCACAGTTTCTCATTGAATACATGCATATACTCATATACTGCATATACAAGAATGACACGCGTATACAAAGCACAAACTGCCAGCTTGAAGCTGGCACGCAGAAGTCGTAGTAACTTAGTAGCAAGTTCATGAATATCCAACATCTAGCAGCACTCAATGGTCTCAATATGTCTCAATCATTTGCCAGTTATCTTCTGGAGTACGAGTCCACTTTGGGTAGAGTATGATTGATTAATCATTAATCCCACCCACCTAATATTAAACAACCTCAAAAAAAAACATAATTTAGTAGGGAACCACAAGTATTTGGGAAATTTTGGGACGATTTAGGGGGTGTTTAATATTCATATATTCTATAGGCGAATGAGAGTACTTGCATGATTTCCAGTTTTTTGACCACATTTTTCTCTGCCAGTATGCGGCCTGAGCCTTCTTCGCTTGCTGAAGTGAGTGGCTCTGCTGGCTCACTTGGCACAGGCGGGAGTAACTACTGGAAAAGCTGAGCAGTCACGCAAGAGACATCCAGCAGTTGAATCCTAACCATCCTAACCTTTCAGGTCGAAGAGCTTAGGATGTTTTATTTTAGTCCTGTACATTCCTGTACACTGTAGCTGTGTTACTGCTAATGACATCCAATGACTAAGTAGCAACTGACACCCATTTACTGTATATATATACGATTATATAATTATATAATAATAATAATTATTATTATTATTACTATTATCATCATCATCATTATTATTATTATTGCTAGTAATTATTATTAATTATTATTAATTATTATTAATTATTATTAATTATTATTAATTATTATTAATTATTATTATTAATTATTTATTATTATTATTGTTATTATTATTATTGTTATTATTATTGTTATTATTATTATATATATATTTATATATATATATATTTATATATGTGTATTTTCCACGTACTAGTAGAACATATACTCATAACACAGTGCCCGGATGCACCCACGCGAAAGTTCTAATGGCTATACAGGAAAAGATTTGCCTATATTACTTGTATAAGAATAGTTGCCAGCTGACATCGGTGTTGATTGAATGACTGAATGATTCATTGAGTGGTTGAATGGTTAAATTGGACGCTGACAGATTCCCTGAGTGAGTAGCGCTCGCTGAAGAACTGACTGAACGAGCCTCTTCTTCTCTGATTTTCTCTGAACTACTTCTACTCCGAGGCAACTTCTAAGGATCTTCTAAGGCGCTTCTTCGCTGTCTCAGGTGCCCAGTCTTCTGTCGGCTACTTTTTTTCTGAGGCACCTATTTGCATCGGCAACTCTTCGCGTCAGAGCCAGGCAATATTGGTTCATATTGGTTCTTTTGATTCCTTTTGCCCTGCATCCAACCCTGCATCATGATGCATCATAACTGTTGCAATATGTTTGGTAAACTCCAGTTGCATTGTCGCAGCAAGGGCCGCGCATGGGAAAAGAGGTTTTTCAGCGCTTTGAGGAACCTCCAGTTCCTGCACAGCACGGCTGCACCATTAAATCCTCAGCACAGTCCCGAACCGCCCAGGCCTGCAACCATGGAAACACAGACCCCCCGTGGCCTTTATGACCCAAGAACTGCAGCATTTGGTGTGCTCTAACCTCCTCAATGATTGGTGAATCGAACTTGCTGACTGGTTGAGTTGGTGAGGTGAAATCGTCTATTGCCAAATCACGAAAGCTAGCTTCTGCTAGCTGAAGTCCCTATTACTTTAGCAAGGTATTGAGGGGCTGGAATCTCCCCGTGTTTGGCAGCATGAAACTTCAAGCAGTTTGGCCGTGGCTCAATCCCCCCGAGGACACCGTCGGCATGTCGCCACCGGCAGCAAATTCGGCAGCACCCACATCCTCAGCATCCTTGTGTTTTCATGCCAAGCTCCCTGCCAAGCTAGCTTTCGCCCCTTACCCCTGTGCCTCAAGTATGTATGCGGATTGTTCGGAAGTTTCTCCTCTACTTTTCCTTTGAAAATGAATGAACATGATATATATATATATATATGATAACATATGTTTAACAGTAAATATACGTATAGGACATATTGAATATATAAATGATAACTATATTATACTATATTATATGATATTATATTATATTATATTATATGATATTATATTATATTATACTATATTATATTATATTACATTATATTATATTATATTATATTATAGTTATTTATAGTTATTACATCATATATTATACATATTATTGATAAATGAATATAATGAATCCATTTGTTCCATGGATCCCATGTTGATTTATCAACCACTCCGGAATTGTAGCATGACCAGGAGCTGCCTGAGGGGCCGCCTGAGGCCCTGCACGTCCAAGATTTGCTTTTGGTGGATTTCCGACCAAGAAGGAATTGAAAATTGTTGCTGGAACTTGGAATAAGACAATTCTTTACCAACAATGAGTTACCAACAACTACAACTGAACTTCAATGATTTACCAACAACTAACTGAGAACCAATGATTTACCAGCAACTTTGAGAACCAATATACCAACAATTTGTCTGAATGGCCATAATTTTCGAATTTAACGAAAGAGGAATTGGGTGATGAACGGTGATGAACATAATGTTGTTGGTGGTCAGACTGTGGCCAACCCCCTTAGACCCTTAGATGTCAAGCTCCGTTGAAGTCTGGGTCCCACCGTTGGATGAAGCGGATGAAAAACCAGGAAATCCTCAAATTTTGTTGAGTCATTCCAGAGAGGTTTAATGGTGCTTTAATGGTGATTTAATGGGATTTAATGGGATTTAATGGGATTTAATGGGAATATACCATCTGGACATCCCATCCTTCAGGTAGGAAACAGCCGGTACATCCAAAGTCCCTATTCCTGAAATTTGTTTCGTCGTGGACGTCAAAACCATCAGAAGTGAAAGATCAACCTGACGACTTTCAGCCAGAACCGAACAGAACCGAAGACAGCAACCTTGTTGCATGGAAGAGCTGCTGCTCAATGCAGACCCTAAAGTTTCAAGTTTTCGTCTGTAGTTTGTATTGGATATATTCCACCACATGCTTTCTCTTTTGAACGTGTTGTGTTGTGCAACAAGAAGAAACAACCGGCTGATATCTTTCGATGCCGAAGTGCTCCGGTCATCTTTATCGTTTTCCTCCTATGGAAGTGGGCAAAGCAGAGCCAAACCGGCACTCCCAAATTTGACACAGTACTGCCCTTGGTACTTGATAGCAGTTTGATCTGCTTCAAACAACTCTCACAGATTGTATTGTTGAACAAAACTGTGCATCTTGGATCTGACATGATCTAACAATTGATCTAACCATTGATCATTGATCTAACTATGTGGGAACGGCGGTTGGGTTTTGGACCTCCCTGGAAGCTCACTCTTGGAATGTGACTCTTGGCGTTTGGCTTTGCGCCTTCTCTGGCACCACCGGTGTCAACCATCCCAAGCCTGATGACAACGCGCAGTCTGGGCCTCAAAAGGTGGACATTTTGCATCTTTTTCCCGTCCTGGTCTAAGAATCTCGTTCTGGCACGCAGGGTGATATGATCAGATACTGTAACTTGAAACCATTTGAATCGCCAAGACCAGCAGTGGAGCTCAAGCTTTCTTCTGAAAGCACTTTGATGTACTTTGATACATTTTGATTAGTGACAACGGGCTTTTCGTAGCCATGCGCTGCCAGTAACTTGCACAGTCCTGACCATTGATGGTACACTCATGCTGGCGACATGTCGTGGTGCTGCACGCCGCAAGATTCAACTTATACAATTAGTACAGTACTCTCACGAGAGTTGAACACTTCCTGTTGGATCAAATATGAAACTGGAGGTAGCACCCGATAATTTGCTTGGAATTCGATCAATTGAATTGAAACCCTTTCTCCCATTCAGAGATTTTGGATACATGTGGTGCATTGCTTGCTCCTGTTACGTTGATATATTTGATATGTAGCTTTATCATCACTTGTTTGTATACAGTATAGATGTTGTTAGGTTGTACCTGTGATGCGGCCAAGTTGATACAAATCAAGGGCCTCGATTTTTCTGACATGATATGACAACCGCCAAGTGCTCCAAGTATCTCCAAGTGCACCTTGGGTGGACATGATGATTCTCATCCTGATCCGAAATTTCAGGTTTGATGGATAGATTTTGTGGAGGGACTTCATGTCTTACATTGTCTTGCTGGTATGATACTTTAGAACAAGCTGTCCTGCCAGGCCCCAGGGTATCTACTTTCACCGTGGAATCCATAGAGTGAGTCATAGCATCAACATGGAAACCTCATACGGCCGAATCCTGCTGATGTTGGTTGTTTTGTTGAGCATTGTAATTGTAATATATTCTGGTTGGTGGTTTCAAACAGCCCTGGCCCAAATCCCTGACAGTGGGAGGTTTCGCTAGCTGAAGTTTGGGAGGTTGAATCCAATGTCCGGTTCTTCTGACCAATTTTGTTTTTCGACCCTGTTCGTCCCCACATGGACCTGCCTCAACAATGGCTCTACTGTTTCAATTGTCTTAGACAATATGATTTGGTCTGAAAACTCTGGAGTTGGGACTACGGTACCTGGGGGGCAGGTGGTAAGGATCTGTGGACTTATTCCCCCTGGAGTCACTGAAGCCACCAAGATCACTGTGCTGGGTGCGTCCTTCCTGTCTTGTGGCTCCGTTGTGGACTTGGTTTTGGACTCCTCCTGCACCGTCCTTGCCCACAAACCCTTGTGTGCCAGCCATGTGTTCAATTTGGTGGAGCTGTGTGCGGGGGTTGGACTTTCGTCGGTGGGCTTCTGTCGTGCTGGTTTCCATCACAAATGCTCAGTTGAAAAACAGCCCAAGCTTGCTGAGCTGCACATGCAAATCCACCCTGGCGTTCCTGTGGTTTGCTCTGATGTTTCGTTGGACTCCACTGCTGGCTTGATTTTTGCTCAGTGCTCTGACCCATGCACCCTCATGTCAGGTATCGCATGCCAACCATATTCCAGAGGTGGCTCTCAACAAGGAGGTCATGACAGTCGTGCGGCTTCACTTCCTGGCACCTTGCGCATGTTGTACCTGTTGCAGTCCCCAGCATTGGTCATAGAGTGTGTGGTTCCAGCACGTGACAACATGTATGTCAAAGGGCACCTTCAAGCTTTGGTTGATCAATTGGGTTACTATGTGGTTGAATGTTCCCTCAAACTTGAAGAAGTATGGGCGGCATGCAGGTATCGGTGGTGGGTCATTGCCACCCATCCATGCATTGGACCAGTCCAGATACCGGAATATCCCAAAGGGTCGTCTCTGGTAGTCCGTGACTTGATGCCGTATGTCCATAGATGGCCAAGTGAGGTGGAAGAGCAGCTGACCTTGCAGGCATCCGAAGAAACCAAGTTTCAACTGGCAGGACAAACACTGAGGCAACACCAGGTTAGACCAGATGCCAAGCTGCCGACTGCACTTCATTCATGGGGCAATCAGACTTTGCCATGTGCTTGTGACTGCAGGCCTACTGGCTTCAGTGATGAGTTGTTAGCTTCCAAAGGAGTTTATGCCCAGCTCCTGCAATTGCCGGCCACTGAATCACAATCAGGAGCTTGGCGTCACCTGCATGTGCTTGAGGTATCCTTGCTCAATGGAGTTCCCTTGAACCTGAGGTGGGGTGAAAACCAACGCTTGAACCTTTGCGCTGTTGGACAGATGGCTGCGCCAATGCAGTCGATTTGGTTAGCTGCTGCTTTGGCTAGACACGTGCAGATGTTGTTCACAGCTGACTCCCCCACTGAACCCATGCAACTTCTGCAGATGCTGAAGACTGAAGTGATGTCTCAATGCAGGGACCTGTTCCCCAACTTGCCTCGTCAACCGACGAACCCAGACAGATGCCAGATTGTGGTGCAGCAGCCTGGACAGCCAAATTGGACTCTGGCATTCCCTCCAACTGCGGTTGTGAAAGATTTGATCCTTGCTCATGGACGTTTGAATCGAATTCCATTGGATGAAATCTGGATTAAGGATCAACATGATGATTTGGTCACACATGAAGTGCTCCTCTCACGATTCACGATCTTGTCCATTGGCCGATATGAAGATCTGTTTCCCATTGATGTGTCAGAACCCCACCCGGAGCCTTGTCCCATTCCGATGGATTTGGACTTGTGTACCCAGTTGGACTTGCCCTCAGATGATGTGAATGCCCACCCCTCACCTGATGTGCCTGATCCTGACCGGCATGCGACTTCCGTGACACCGGTGGACACCTTGCAGAACGTGACTGACCCTGCGGTCAAGAACCTGTTGGACTTGCAACCTTCCCAACTGACTGCCATGTTGCCCCCTTTGGTTGCTGATTTGGACTTGTGTGCCAGTATGCGTCGTCCTTTGGTGTCGGCTGAGACCCGCCTGCAACTGCTTTGCAAACAGGAACACGTGTGGGCTGATGATGAAATGTGGTGGCAACTTCTGGTTATTGCTGCCACGGAACCCCGTGACACAGCATTCCTGGATCCTCTGCTTGCGTTTGCATGGTTGACCTCCGGCACTGCTGAATTGGTTCATACATGGGCTTCCCAACAACCCAAGTTCTCACGCATTGCCTCCGTTGTTTTGCATGATGGTCATTGGACTCCTTGCCTTTGGGTGTTGAAGCCTTCCGAAGTTGAAGTGATCATGTGGGAACATGCGGATACAGATGTCAATGACTTGAATCGACTTCATGGGTTGATCAGTCACGCTTTTGGACTTGCCCAGTTTGGCATTTCGTGCACACGTCGCCAGTTCGGAAGCCAATTGTGTGGAGCTGCAGCCATTGCCTTTTTGCAACACAGACTTGGTGGCTTGTCTTTGCCCTCCTGTCAAGACCAGTTGCAGCGTATCCATGATGGCCTCAGGGAAGATTTTCGCATGTCCCATGATGGATTTTTGCAAGTGCCACGACCTTGGTGCTGGGGTTCAGGTACACCGGATGTCATTTCCATTGTTGGTTCTTTACTGCAACAACATGGGGTCCCAAGTAATGCTGTCACAACTCGTGCGAAACTGCTGGTGCAAAGCTTAGGCTCAGATACAGGCCGTCCAAGGGGTCTCACCATGGAAGACGTTGAAGAGTCTTGCAAACCAACAGTCTCCTCCTTTCCAGCTGGTTCTCCCTGATGAGTTGAACGCTGTGGTGCAAGAACGTAAAGCCAAGAAGCAAAAGCCTGCCAAAGCTGCAGGCCCCAAGATTGCACCGTCCAAACCATTGGACATTGACCCTGCTAAGCTGACACTGGCCCAGAACACCTTCCAGATCGAAGCGGGACAGCCAGCCCCACAGCTCGCTGCGTCTCAGGTAGGTCCGTTGGCAGTTGGAGTCGCACTGGTTTCCTTTCAAGAAGCAATGCCTTTTCTGCAATCAGGACAGCTGCTCACAGCCAAGAGCCTTGCCTTGCTGGTGATCAATGGCCCCGATGAGCTACCAACCAAGCTGTCATGGGCGTCCATCCGTTTTGCGGCTTGTTGTTCTGTCAACCAACAACCAGTTTTGTTGCATGGTCATTTGGTCCAACTAGGAGCACAGCCGGTTGTCCCTGTTTTCACGAGTGAGAGCCCAGGTGTCCATGATGTCCCAGTCACATGTGCCCGTCTCACTGTTTTTGCTGACCAATGGCCCCAAGAATGGAACAGCTTGGAAGACCATCCATTTAAGCAAGTTCTGCAGGTCCTACCGCCACTGCAAACGTGTCGCAATGACCAGTGCCAGTGTGGACGTTGGCATCCGGATGGCATGGATGGAAACCAAGATGTGCTCTTAGATGTTTTTCGTCGCCAGTTTTTCACTGAAGCGGGTCGACCAACGAAGCATGCACAGGCCAACCATTTCAGTGTGCAGATCCGGTATCTCAAGAGCCAAGAGTATGCCCTGCTTCGATTGTCAGGTCAGAACGGTGTCTTTGTTGAGCCACGTGTCCCGGATGCATCCTCTCCGTCCGAAGAGTTTCAGGTCGTTTGGTTGCCTCAGGCTAGTTTTGCATCTGCCCAGCACCAACTGCAATGTGAACCGTTGGGACTTGGCCTTGCACGATCAGGTCGCAGGATGGGCATCAGAGTGGCAGCTAGGGACTTTCAGACCCTTTTTCAGAAGCTGAAACCGGAGGGCCAATTTTTGTCACCAGGCACCCGACAAACCTGGCATTGTGGTCCCTTTCCATTTGGAAGTGATCGGAAATCCATTGGCCGTGTTTTTGCTGACTGGAAGTGGCAAGCCAGGCCATTACAACCAGCACGACCCATTGCTGATGGTGTGATGTGGCTGGTGCAAAGCGTTGCAGATCCTCCGCAGACGGTGTTCAATATGCAACATGGCCAGGTGATGATCTCCAAGTGTGACTCAGTTCGAGCAGGCATGGCAGACAATGGTTTGGTGATTGGTCCCCAGAGTACCATTGAGCTCTGTGCCACCAACAGTGCAGTGGACCCATGGACTTTCCATGACCCGTGGCAACAAGCCCTGACTCAGGTCCCAGTCCACTCATCTGCACCGGTGACTTCTCACATCAAGGAGCTTGAAGAGCGCCTTGAACGAAGCATTTTGGAAAAGTTGCCCCTGGAGCGCATGGAAACCGATCACACTGAGGACCGCATTCAGATCATGGAGAAACAGCTCCAGCACCTGGCAAATCAGCACCAAGCTCTCGAGAGCACCGTTCATGAGCACCATCGCCAGAACTCTGCCCAAGTTCAGACCCTTCAGGCACAGATGCTCTCCCAAATGGAAGTACAGCGATCCCAAATGGCCAACATGTTTGAGGATCAAATGGGAGCCGTCCGTAAAAGCAGGTCACAAATTTATGAATTGATGCGTTTACTTTGCTTTGCGCGATTGCTAAACCCTGCATCGCGATAGGCTGAGCGATTGGTTGGCGATTGGTTATACGGCTACCACCCTATTACTACTACTAGTACTACTACTAGTACTACTACTAGTACTACTACTACTAGTACTAGTGCTAGTACTAGTACTAGTACTAGTACTAGTACTACTACTACTACTGCTACTACTACTGCTACTACTACTACTACTACTACTACTACTCGTACTACTTTTACTACTAGTACTGCTAGTACTACTAGTACTACTAGTACTAGTACTAGTACTAGTACTAGTACTACTACTACTACTACTACTAGTACTACTACTACTACTACTACTACTACTACTATAGTACTACTAGTACTACTACTACGACGACGACGACTACTACTACTACTACTACTAGTACTAGTACTACTACTACTACTACTACTAATACTACTACTACTACTACTTTCGAGACCAGAACCATGCCAATAATTGACATGGCCGCGCGGATTCCGCGCGCGCGCGGAATCCGCGCGGAATCCGCGCGGATGTTTTCAGGTCAGAAGGACATTCAAGCTAGCTCCAATTGAAAACAGGTCAGAAACAGGTCAGAAACACCAAAAAGGCAGCACTTGCCTAGCATCCCATCCATCCATCCATCCA
>Ga0126342_10022303_pt1 | contig 10471 bp, 18 predicted proteins | sample Cyp1metagenome_FD_92528 | JGI IMG/M metagenome (GOLD analysis project Ga0126342, IMG submission 92528) | Coral microbial communities from Lord Howe Island, Old Settlement Bay, Australia - Cyphastrea 1 metagenome | ecosystem: Host-associated > Invertebrates > Cnidaria > Coral ...
GCCAGGACTTTGCCGTGAAGCTTCCCCGCAAGCTGATCGATGACTTGAAGAACACCGCCGGCGGCATTGCGGCCACTTGGTGGATGCTGGCGGCCGCGGGAAGATATGGGAAAGTGATGGAAGTACATCATGGGCATGGCCAAAGGTTATCTTGGGGTCACTAAAATGTGTGCTATACATGAAAGCTTTGGCATTTGGGTGATTTGTAAGTGATCAACTTCTGTCGGATCACCAAGGCTCAGAAGGAAGGCAAGTCGGACAGCGAGTTGGATGAGATGTGGTGGAAGCAGGCTGGGGAGCTGGTTGCTGGCTACTACAAGCAGCGTGCGGAGGTGGAGAAGGACGTGGAAGGTGCCGATTGGGCCTACAGATTGGGGCTTAATGGACCAACTGTAATTATATAATGTCAACCCGGATTATGGTTAGTAACTTTTGTCCCGAGATGCACAGCAAAAAGGAGAATCTGAGTCCTAGTTTTGGGATGTTTTGGGTGAATGCATCAAACCCAAAATCAAAAACCCAGTCCAAAAGCCAAAACATCAAAAGTTCAAACTGATAATTGATTCATATGGCCCCAAAATAGACGCTGAAACGTCTTTCCAAGATGGTAGTTCCATGATGCTTTCCCCGACCAAAACAAAAAAACAAATCCAGCTTTCCAACTGTTTGATTGACCTTTTGGGGTTTACTATAGATCATTATCTCGTTAGATACCAGGAATATATCACCATTGCATCCCCAAAAACATCCCCAAAAACTCCGATGACTTTCAATACAATACACCAGATTACCAGATCAGAGTCGAGTCGTCGACCCAGTGGCCCAGGCTTGAAGAAGTTCTTCCGATCCCAGAAGGACATGCCTGGCAAGACCAAGGTCCTGGACCAATCGGGGGATCGGATGATCGGATCACCGAAAAAAACATCCAAAAACCACAAAAAAAACATGGTTTTTTGTTGTGATTGTTTATTTTCCTACTAGAAAATCCACCATTTGGGGAATCTATAGGGACTGTGATGGAATATGTGTTATTTTTTGCGGGACCCCTTGAGCAAATCCAAGAAATCATACCGCATTCTACCCAGAAAGATGAATAAGATTGCTGAAACATGGGAAAATTACAAGAGTAAGGATCTGGACCTTTCATAGATTGTGCATTTAGAACTTTTCTGTGTGGATGACACAATGAAAGCTGAGGCGGGGGACATTGCGCTGAAAGAATTGATAGAATAGGAAGTTCAAAGTTTCCGAAAAGAACAAACAACGAATAACGCAATTTTTTGGGTATTCCATGTGAAATTCAGGTGAAATGACAGAAACTATGCTTCGCATCACGGCCGGTGTCACTCGATTTGGCCAGGCCGACATCGTGAAGCAGATCTGGAAGGAGCTGCCCAAGCACATGGACACCCCAGTGGCTCCCTTGGATGAGGAGATGTTGGTGGACTTGGCCAAGGAGCCGGCTGTCATTGAAGGTCGGCCTTTGGGGGCTGATCTCCATATAGGGAGAGGAAAGTGGCTTCAAAGTTCGAAGGTTTACCACTTTGGACCATTTTGTAATTTAACTGTTTGCTATGACAAATGCAAATTAATAGGTAAATCATGGTAAATCATATATCATCTATTTTCATGGGGCATGTCCATAGCTATATTCATATTAGATTCCCTTTTTGGGTAATCAGAACTGGTAGTTCAGTCGTGTTCACGACCACAGGTCAACATTGTTCTTGGTATAATCTTTACAGGCTCAGGTACTTGGCTGCTCCATTGTTTTGCTAAACGAATTTGGTTGATGGAAGTTTACTTCCAATGACCAAGCCATATATCTGGCCGATGGCTTCATCATGTTTCACCAACGCTTTCTTTTACATTCCTCTTGGGATTATGGACCTGCAAATTGACCATACCCGCATTTTTTCGTGCATGAAATTATTCCTATTGTCCCTGTGAAATCCATTTTTTCGTATTGGACCATATTGGATCTATCTTTTTGCCTCTTAGGTGATGGGATTATAGAAATTATGGGATATATTTCCCTCCATATCTTTTTGCCTCTTAGGTATAATCTATCTAACGTGCATCTCAAATTCGGGGATAGAATTCATAGAAATCGACTTTTTCGCAGAATTTCAGGTGAGTTCAAGCACAGCTGGGGCACTGCAGAGAAGCTTTACAAGTCCGAGGCGCCAAGACGTGGCGACGTGGCACACTCCGGCATTTTTTGGGGGGGAACCTGGTCCATAAGATCAAGAAAATTGATATGGCTGCTATTTATGATAAATGCTGGTGTGTTTTAACTATGACTATAACTTACTATAACTATGACTATAACCCTTTTTTACCCATTATAATTATAATCCGTTCCTCCTGACATGATTTTCACCCAAGAATCCTTGTTTTTTCTTCCATTTATCTACATATTGTATCGGATCTATTCTTTGGGAAGTTGATACTACTGGGATGTGGCATTGCAGTCTGAAGGGCTTATGTGGAATGGTTTCAGGGGGGTCAATTCCTCAGTCGGCGCCGTTGGGACCTGGGGGAAGTCCCCACCAACCGCAACTCAGCTGGTGTGGGATTAGGAAATCAGTGGTTAATGTGTGATATAAAGTGTGATAATCCCTCCATATCCCTCCAATCACCATATCTACAAATATCTATTGACTACTGGGGTCTGAGAGCCTGGGTATCACCTGCCCTACCAAGAGAAAAGATCACAGTTTATCCATTCTAGCAAGATGCCAAATTGAGGGTCCCAAGAAAGTATCGCGGATTGGGAACTCAGATGACCAAAATGATGAAAAAACAGCTGCGGGTTTCAGACACTTTGGGGGACCCACAGAATCCTGATTACATCGGGTCCTCTGGTTGCTAGGCCATCGATTCCTTCGGCAACCGCTACCTGCTGGGCGTCTTCGAGAACAAGGCTGATGCCGAGAAGGCCTTCGATTCCTGGAACAAGGAATACGAGCAGGCCAGTTGTCGTGGCACCTCTGTGGGCTGATTCAGTGAGCCCCAGAAGTTTCCCCAACACTATTTGCATCTCGGATTTGAATCTTCTTGCCCCGCGATGACATGTATTATGTACATTTATGTACTATATATATACTGCGGATGGGTGCGAAATCCTGCAATACCAAAAGGATGGTTTTTCATCCAAACTACTGCGACGTTGACCATCTACCAACTGGTGCAGGATTTCGCAACCATCCACCAGCTTCGCCAGGCCGGAAAGGACGTGAAGGAGAACTTGAAGAACTGGGCCAAGCTGCAGGAAGCGGAGCTGGCCGAGGACGGGCACGGAGATAACTATGCACTGAGGAAAATAGTGATAAATATGGATCAATTACTATTGGACGATTGGTACCCTCTATGAATAAACTATAACTTCCGTTTATTTCAAATAATTAAACGTAAGAATAAAACGTTTATGTAATGATTCGTTTATTTCAAATAATTTCTATGGATCAATAATTTCTGGTTTAACATGAATCGTCCGACGTGTTTTGGGGCACCCCGTTTTGTCAAAACCTTGGCTGGTTTCAAGAGTCTGCAACTTCCCTGGCAGTTGCCGAGTGATCATGTTTGGTCATGTTTGATCATGTTTGATCTACAACAAAACATGTAAAGCTACAATATATACCTGATTGATATAAAATTGTTATTTAACCAGGATTTACTATGATTTAGTAGGTTTTATGGTGATTTAATGGGATTTAATTTAATGGGATTTACCATGGAAAGATCCACCATTTATAATAGGTAAACCATCTATTTCTATGGGCCATCTATACCATGGCTATGTTAAATAACCAGAGGGTACCTGATTGAGTCAGAAACAGGGAGTAACACTAAACAGGCACCTTACCAGTTGCTACATGTCGCTACCATCGGTAGTTTTTCCCTATTTGTCCAATCTGGGATGCATGATTATAAACCATCTCCAGTCATCAACATTTTTTGTGGCTGTCGCAAACGATTCCAAGTAGGGTTTTTCAAGTTTTACATGCCAAACAAAAACACAAGTGGGATGCTTTATGGCTGGTTGGTGGTTTGGAACATGAATTTTATTTTCCCCAATAGTTGGGATGATGATCCAATCTGACTTTCATATTTTTCAGGGGGGTTGAAACTGTTGAAACCACCAACCAGATGGCATTCTGGATCCATTCTACTGGACCAATCTTGGATGGTGTCTTTGCTCAGGAGCAGGACTCCGTGGATCGCATTCGCAAGGCTTTGGAGGAAGCGCGACGCTAGTCGTTTGGCGGCCACGGGGGCCACGGGCCTTCCCCAAGCTTCTTTTTCGATGAAGTTGCTGGACATCAAGGTGAAGTTGTGCTATCATACATCACCCAAGGAAGCAATAGATTGGGAGCTTATCATGAAATATGATGGGGAAATCCACCTATCAACAAGTCATGTGGTAAACCCAATGAAGAACGTGTACCCTATTTGCGCTTTCCTACATTGATGGTTTTGGGATATCACCAAGAGGAATTTATGATGGTAATGGCGAGGTCATCAATCAAGACGAGCGTAGAAGCCATGTTTCCGGCTTTGAAATGCGTTGTTTGTTTTCATGTTTGGGAAGCATTTGAGAGTGACCCTGGGTTGCACATGGATCTTAGATGATAAATGCCATAGATGGCTTGAGGAGAACAGCTGAGCTGGGGAAGGCTGGAATTATTGTTTGGTGTTACCAAAGAATTGAAATTCTCCGGAAGCTCAGCAGGCATGGAGCAGTGTGATTCACTTCAAGGTTGATCTCAGTAAATCAAATGGGAAGACGGAAGAAGTTTGGATGATATTGAATGCTTACCCTCTGGTAAACTAACATAGCTATGGAAAATTGTCATTTATATATATATATATATATATGTGATATACCCATTAACATGGTGATTTTTAATAGCTATGTTTACCAGAGGGTAAACATCACCAGCTGTTTCCTTTGAGATTTCACTACTTTGTCAATGAGCAAAAAAAACGGCCCGGAGCTACTAATCCCAGAACTGGTGAAAGGGAAAACTTATAGAAAATTGCAGCCAACCAGAGGTTTGAAGTGTAAAAGAAGTGGTTTCCTGTAGATGGTTTCTTTCAAATCAACCTGTTGGCTGGAAAAAATGTTGCATTGATATAATGTTTCTTTTGAGGATCAACTCCTAAACATTATGCAAAACAAATATGGCAAACATGCAACTTAGTACCTTTCTTCATTTGTACAACAAGATGGAAGTTACATTGGGTCATATATACATATATCATATATAATTTATATAATTTCATATATAGTTGCAAACAAACACATATGTATATATATATATATTATTGTCTATTTATACCATTGTATTGTAGATGTATATATTACATGTAATTTACATATTGTACATGGTGACATTTTAGTTATTTATATGTACACATCAAGTCTAACATCCAGTTTTGAGGTCCCACATGAAACCCCGCTCAAATGTGTTTCTTACTTTAACTCAATTCTTTGACATGTGCTTTTTGTTGAGTCAGCTTCAACATGTCAAAACCATTGCGCTCCTTAGACGCTTCTGCCTGGCTATTGGATTCCCCGCCGCGGGCGAAGATTCGTTCAACTCGGCATTCTGCCGGAGGTTTTTCGATGGCAGCCGTGGGCAAAAGCCCATGGCGTTGGACGCGACGTCCAACGCAAAAAAACCAGGCTGTACCCCTGAGAGTTGGGTAAGGGTAGAACTTGGACTCTAAAATGGCATGGTTTGTGTCTATATACATATATAGTCATAAAGAAATATATATATATATAATGCTTCATATGCATTTACAACCCTAATAATCAAAGTCCACCATGTTTGAAGATCCCGTGGCCCCATAGGTTGATTTATCTCCTTTAGGAGGCCATGGCTCCTGCTTTGGGCCCGACAATCAATGGATTCGCACGACAAAGCCGTTTTTGCAGGGTGAAATGCTCTAGGGGGAAAGGATTGCAATGGCACAGTATGCAACACCAAGAGTGAACTATGATCAAGTTCATGTCACACACACACACATTTTCAGGATAGCCACATAGATTAACATCTGAATGCAGTAGTTGCGATGTAGCTGCGGAGTCAAGAGACCCCAGGCTTCAGAGTGCACAATGTAGACCATGAATTCATTTGATATGTGTGGCAACAAACAGACGGGTTGCCTCGTGAGACGCTGGTTGTCATGCATGTGTTGGTTGGAAGCTGCTGTGCTGGATGTTGGCTCAATGACGTGGGTTGCAAGCTACTAAGGCGGTGGAACGGTGGAACCATTTCAAAGAATCCGCAGGAAAACTCTTGTCATGGTGGTCTGCCTGCAACAAGTAGAAACAAACAAAGGGACAGGTCTCAAAAAAAAGCGCGGCTGACCCCCAACACTTCCCAAAGTGCGCACCAAAATCCAACATCAACCACCACCATCCGATCCCGGCTCCAGACGCCAACATGGAGCGCCCCGGTGGAAAGCTGCCAGTCATTCCGGTCCCGATTGGTGACCGGTGACTGGTGACGATGGTCCCGAAGACCCTACCAGGTGCTCGACCGTCCCGCCCCAGATCTGCTGGTGTTCCCATGGTGGATGCGTTTGGGGTGGCCTTGAAACCCAGGTGCCGCCAATTCAACAGGCCGGGGAAGTTGCTGGTCGCAGGTTGAGATGTTCCATCCCTACTTGAGAGATCCTAGGAGGAGGAGGGTTGAATTGATCCGTCTGTTTGGAGTTGGATTTGGCCCTCCCCACTAGCAGGATCTAGCATGGATAGAAAAGCTTCATAAGGAAACGCTATTCTAAACAGGTTGATGCGGTTCAAACATGTACTATCTCCATCCTTACCAGGGATGAAAGTCTCCTCAAACAAATCTGTTCATTCCGGGGGTTGACACTGCCAACCAGAAAAGCGATTACCCAGCTGCTGCATCTTGGTGGCCCAGTGTTTTGTCCAAGTTTCGAGTGCTTTTGTGTTCAACAGGCACTTCCCTGGGAAAATCAATGATCCTGACGTGTGTTTTTTGGTTAGCCTCTGACTAGCAAAAGAAAGTGAAAGAACGTGAGACATCGAAAAAAGAAACCAGCTTGGAGTTGGAATGTGATTGGATATGATCCCCCTTCGATGATGATATGTGGGATACATCGGATATAAACATCATTAAACATCGAAGAACCTAATATCTAATGTAATCTAATTTCTAAATCCATCACAAATGATTTATCAATGCGTATACGGAAGTTTCTTGTGGATCCCAAGGTCATGACTTGGATGCAAGGGCTGCAAGGGGGTTTCCCCATGACAGAACGGACACCTCCATGGGAAGATCATGGGCAGCCAACCATCAATGGGGTAGTCACTGGGGTTATAGTCATATACAATGGGGATGTATGATTGGTGTACTGATGTTTGGAACATGTTTTATTTTTAAATATATTGGGAAGAATCATCCCAACTGACTAATATTTTTCAGAGGTTGAAACCACAAACCAGTGTATAACCAAGGCATTGTAAACATTTGTAAACCATCCATTTTCGTATTTCTCCATGTTTTAACCATACTTTAATAGCATGTTCCATTACAAACAATCCATTTTGGCCAACCCCAAATTTCTGGAACCTGCATTACCTGACGATCGTTCATGGGGGATGTAACCTTAGCATTCATGGCTTTTTTTGAAGCAACTAAAAACTGGGGGGCCTCACCTTGTAGATGGCCCTTAGATATACTATCATGTAGATACCGAATGATATATGTACATATATATATATACATACATACATATGTGTGTGCATTGTTATTATTACTATGATTATTATTATTATGATGTTACCGTTCTTGTGATTCATATGATTCTTATTATTCTTATTAATTATTCTTATTACACACATATATATATTATATCATATATATACATATATCTCCCTCCCCACCATTTATACCACACTTCCCAGGTGTTTCGAACCGCCAGGTGTGGTTCGCCGGCCTTGGCGGCGCGGCACAGCCGCTTCGCCCAGGAGGGGCGTCAGCTCTGCCATTTGGCGGTGAAGCAAGGCCGTGCGCTGGATGAGTCAGCGCAGCTTGGCGTTGGAAATCCCGGGTTCGGAAGGCTTGTTGCGCAACGAAAAATGATGAAACATGCGTTTTTTTTTCCCAAGAAAACGTGGGGTCAACGGGTCAACTCTGAAAAATGGTGATTTAGTGATATTTAGTGAAGAAATATGCCAATAAATATATATGGTGGTTCAGCAGTAAAATCAAACATAGAATGGTGATTAAAGCTGATTTGGTTGAGAAGGCACCCCCAAGTTTTGGTTGTTGGTGGATAGCGGCTAGCCATTTAAATACACAGATGGAAACATATCCACATATAAAACGGCTTGTAGAATTGGCCCCTATCATGATGGATATGATCGTACTTACGGTGGGTATATCTTTAGTTAACAAATATCATAATAATGATAGATGTGCACACACATATATATATAATTATATATATATATATGCATAATTATATATATGCATATATATATATACATATATACATTTATATATATATACACATATACATATATATATTTACATTTACATATATACATTTACATATATACATATACATATACAACATATATATATATACATATTTATATACATATTTTTATCTACATATATACATATACACCATATATATATAAATATATATGTATATACACCATACACATCATATATCCACATCCAACTGTTACCTTAGTGACTCCCTAGTGAACCTATTGCTTGCGGGCCCCTTCTTTTGTCACCGGTGGTGTGACCGGTGGATTGATCAAGTCCAAAGTACAGAGACTCTCCACGAGGGTCCTGAAATTCCCATTGCACCCTCTGGTACAATGTGAGGCCCCGAAGATACCTAAGTTTGTTTATAACTCCAATAACTATGGTTTATGGTACTAATACCTATAGTTACTGGGGCTTTTAAACCAATTTATAATTGGGGGGCTTCACATTGTAAACATACAAAAAGCTATGGAAAATATCCATTTAATAGCTGGGTAAATCAACTATTTCTATGATCATGTTCAATAGCTATGTAACAAATTGCCAGAGGGTCAGAGGGTAATCATAAATTCGATCTAGTTGGAATTATTGTTTGAGATGTTTGAGCGTCCCGCAATTCTCTGAGACTGGCGCTAAATTGATTCTGGGTGCACATAATATAGTACCTAACGGCAGTTTTAGATGTGGCAATGGAAAACTAGAAAAGTCTTTGTCTCAGAGATACTAGTGCTCCACCCGCTACTTGGTGGTTCATGCACTTAGTGAGCTTACAAACCCGCTTACAAGTCCAGGCTTAGTCCATTCACATCTATATTTTGGAAAAGTCTACATAACTCAACATCTACTACACTATACTGAGGTGCTTCCTGAGTTCCCTAGCTACCTACACTTGGACTTTTAAACTACTAAGACCATGTCCAAGATCCTACCCACGTTGAACCTTTACCATACCAAGGCGCACCATACCTAAGTTGCTTTAGTAACTCTGGGATTGATGGTCGAGTCTGTAATCAGTGGGATTTTCCGGATCCAAAAATGGAGGTACCATATATCTCAAAGATTATCAAAGTACATAGCCCTCAAAACCAGGATTCCTTAAAAAAAGGTAGGTACCATGGTATCTCTTGGCCATGGCCATCACTTGGGCACCCAAGGAGAGAGGCCGCGCAGGAGCCCTTGGAGTTGCGCCCCACGGCGCCACCGGGGCGCGCCGCCGGCGTGGCCGCCGGCCGCGCCATGGCGCTGCTGGCGGCCGCGGCGCCCAGGGCGCCCAGTCCCGAGGAGAAGGCCCAGTGGAGGGCTGCTGGGGGAAATGTTACTTACCCTCTGGTAATTTAACATAGCTATTGAAAATAACCATTATTATTGTTGATTTACCCATTGAAAATGGTGATTTTCCATAGTTATGTTAGTTTACCAGAGGGTAGATGATCTTAGATGGTTAAGGGATCATATAATTACTGGAAGGATATGATAGGAATATTCCATAACTGGATTTACAAGCCATTTATCTAACGGTACGGGCAGATGATCTTAGATGGGCAGATGGGATGGGCTATAAGTGGTTAGTAACTGGCGGAAATCATTGGATAAATTATGGATTATCTAAGTAAATCTATGCTAACTAATCCCATTTACTAATCATTTACTAACCATTTACTAACTACTGAACCAATCCCATGGCCCATCTAAGCAAGGTCATAAACCACCCATATGGATTGAAATCAGCGGAACCTTGTGGTGTTGATTCCCAAATTCAGGAAGTGACTGGCATTTATACGCTATATATATATATATGTACAGAAGGGGTACCCATGGGGGGCGCAGGTGTGCAAATTGTAGAAACGCGCATTTTTTGAGAGGTACTGTGATGAAAGCATCTTCACATGAAAAACATACAAAAAAACAATGGAAAAACCAAA
>Ga0126342_10022304_pt1 | contig 10469 bp, 1 predicted proteins | sample Cyp1metagenome_FD_92528 | JGI IMG/M metagenome (GOLD analysis project Ga0126342, IMG submission 92528) | Coral microbial communities from Lord Howe Island, Old Settlement Bay, Australia - Cyphastrea 1 metagenome | ecosystem: Host-associated > Invertebrates > Cnidaria > Coral ...
CGAAGTCTGCACGCACAACTTCTATATTTTTTGTCGTGAGATGCCGCCAAGTTTGTTCAGGCATCCCACTACCCTTTACAGGAGGTTTTACAAATGTGCCAAGGCTTCGCCTGGCATTCCCCCCAGGTAAAGAAATTCAATGCGGCAGCTTCTTTTGGACAGCCTGTGTTGCAGCGACGTGCATGAACACAAGGGCTGGTGAAAGTCGAAAAGAAAAAGCCCGGCTCTCAAGCATACTTCAGCTGGATCAACTCTCATCTCTGTAGAGAATCTATCGGCTGGACCAGCCCTGGTAGTGCGAGTCGGACCAGCCGTAGTTCCATTGGCTTCGGTGCTCCTGCCAAGAATTCTCACGCCAGCTGTGCCCTTGAGTCGGTGGTGCTTGCACCTGGCCCCATTTTCCCCAGGAATCATCGTCCCAGCTCTGCTGATCCGGTGGAGTGGATGGAGCAGCTTTCTCAGGAGTCGTGGGTTGAGCCCATCTCCGACTTCCGGCGGATCGCCACTCTTCATGTTTTCTTGCCAGCCACTTCTCCCGTCTGCGGCGGGACTTCTTCTCCTCTCTCTCTTTCAAGAACCCAGGCTTCAGGGTCCTTTCTGGCCCCTGCTCTGACTGCCAGGATTTGGGGAGATCTTCTAGCGAAACGCCAGGCATCCTTGAAAGATGGTCTTGGTGCCTTGCCGCACGCTCCCTTTGTTTGTGGAGGTAGCGGGCTTCCGCCACTGAAAACCCAGCAGCCAAATCCGCCTCATACTTGCCCTCATGTGGTTTGACGTCCCGAACCTCCAATCCCAGGCGGAGCGCCCGGAGCCTTTCGCAGCATTGTTTCCAGGCATTGGTCCTGAGCTGCTGCTTGAGTGCAGGAGGCGCTTTGAGAAATGCCTCCATGCTCTCCTTGGTCTTCCGGAGGATCTCCGCGTCCTCCCTTTTCTCGGCCTCCGTGCGCTCATCTTCGTCGCCCCCCCAGTCCACCTCACTCTCCTCAAAAAAAGGGGTTGTGGAAAAATCGGAAGCTGCTCCCACTGGAGCAAGCTTTGACTTCGCTGAAGCAGTCTCCTCGCTGCTACCTTTCTCTGGCGGCACTGGTGGGGGCGGTTTCTTTGGAGGAGGGGCGAAGATCTGCGGCGCCCCTTTGGGTGGAACACCCATTGCCATGTGCGGCAAGCCTTTGGAAGCCGGGGGTGGTTTCTGCAAGTGGCCTTGGCTGCTGATGTACTGGCTCACTGCGGAAGGGACCCCGTACCCCAAATTTGGGGTTGACAAATACTGCTGGCGGAGCGCCTCTGGCAATTCCATTGTTGGAGGGGCACCCAAAGTCTTCTGCTTTTTCGCCACTTTGTTGAAAAGAGCGAGGAACTCCAAAGCCACGAGCTGCGCAGCCTTGTCTAACGCTTCTGGATCCTCTGCACCAGCGGCGCTTCTCTCATGGGGAACGTCTCCCCAAGCCGGCTCATCCCATAGGTTGTCGGAGTCCCAAGTCCTCCAAGACATCTCAGAAGCGCTGTCATCCACTTCGACATACACAAACTCATCATCTTGAGGATCTTGGGCAGCTTCCCACTTGGCCTCACTGGGTTGCTCCCAGGATTGCCCCAGAACATCATGCATATCTACATCTGGCCTTTCCCAAGACCTGGCCATGTCAACGTCTGCTTGCGATTCCTCTCCAAGAGCCGATTTGGGCAACCGTAAATCCTCCCACCCACCTCGTCCTTCATAGGGCTGGGGATGTCTTGTCATCCTCCGGGTGGCTGCGGGGGGGCGGTTGGATGCGCTTGGTGCTGGGGGGGGAGCCCTAGGCTGAGGTGGACCATCTTTGGGCGGAGGTGGAGCACCTCCCACAAATTCAGCAGCTGTTGCCTCGTTCGCGTGTGGGCGGGCTGGAGGTGCTTTGCGGGGTTTCGCTGGTTGAGGAGGCGGGGGTGCCTTCCGAGGTCGCGCGGAGCTTGGCTGAGCAGGCTGAGGGGGCGGGGGTGGCTTCCGAGGTCGTGCGGAGCTCTGATGGGGAGGCTGTGTGCTTGCTGTGCTGGCGTATTGGGCGTAGTACCCAGCTCTTGGCGCCTCACTCCAGGCCGGACCGGCCCCTTGCCTTGCCCTTTGGCTTCGATGAGCCAGCCATCTCTGGTAGTGAAACGACATTAAAGGATCCACCAAAATCTCTTTGGCAGCACTGAGGTTCTTAAATTCTTCAGCCTTTTGAGCCCGGAGGGACTCTGTGGACCTCGACCATTTATCGGGGTGCAGCTCACGAGCTTTCTTTCTGTAGGCCGTAAGAATTTGCTGCTGGGGCGCATTGGGTGGAACACCCAGCAAAGCATAGAGGTCGAGCCCTGGGTTGTTTGCCAGGAACGCATTCGTTGCGTTCAGGCGGTCAAGAGGGGCCGCATCAGCGCCAGCCATAGTCCCAAAAGAAACCCGCCGGTCTGGCGCCCATGAAAAAGCTCGAGCCTGAGACGAGCTAGCCGCATCACCAAGAAGCTTGCCGCAAAACACAGGATATGCATTGGCAACCTGACCTGCCTGAATGACACCTTCATGGCTGGAGGGAACCCCCATGAAAGTGGAGCAAGCTTGTTTGGGCATGGTGATAACCTGTGATTTTAACATGCCGGATGCTATACCTTGCTGGGCAACATGATCCTCATATAAGTAGGCATGCACTGCGTCTGACGACCATCCACCATACCTTTTTAACCTTTCTAAGTCTCCAGTTGTAGCAAAAAAAGCCGTTGCACCCCCTTTTCTCAAAGAGTGAGAGCCCGCTAATTCTGCTGGAAACCCAGCGGCTAATGCTGCCACACGAATGAAGTGGGTGATCCCCTCCCGGTCCAAACCACGCCCATCCTGATATCTGAAGAGAGGCGCCTCGTCTTGCGGGCTTCTCCAACGATGAGGTTGAAGAGCTTGCATGGCCGCCAGAGCCTCAACAGGACACAGGTCACCCCCGGACCGGTGGTGGGATCTTGTTTGTCCCCGACCATACTGGTCAGTCTTGGAGGATCTAATTTGCACTACTACCTCGTTTGCATGAATCCCGTGACATGCTTTCCCATCTTTATAAAAGGTGATATCAGCAGGTCGAAGTGCCCTGTTGATGGGGTCAGACCCGTCACTTTGGGGGAGAAGTTCGCTGGCCCGAAGCATAAAAAACCACCCCGTCAAAAGAGCCCCCCTTACCATCATTTGGTCGGTAATTGAAAACCCTGTTCCCTTTAAGTATCGAACTAACCAGCGAAGCATACTCGGGGTTACAGGAAGTTTTCTCAGAGGGGAACCCTCCCATCGCTGCAGACCCGCAACGGCTGCCCAGAGCCTGGGTCTTCCTACAAGGGGGTCGGGGAAACCGGCAACAATGTGGGCATACCGGATTGCCGACAAACGTTGTCTTATTCCTCCAATAGACTTCCCTAGAATCTGGTGAAGGAAAACTACAAACCGGATTAGCCTTTGCTCGTCTTCAGCTCGGGCGGATCGCCCTTCTCCATCAAGGAAAAGGGGGCATTGAGCTCCGGTGTTGAAAATAGCCCACTGCTTCCAACCAGTTGCGTAGACGCGCTTGGTGGAGTCAGCAAGCTTTGCCATGATGGCTTCGGTTCCGATTTGATCGAGCGCAGCGGTCCCCTGTTTGATCAGTGTAGCTGAACGATCCTTGGGGTCTCTGCATGTGGCTGGCTGGACCAGCCCTTCAGTGGGCTCAACACCATTTTTCTTCGAGGCTCGTCTTGGTGCACCAGCTTTCTCCACGTCCGTGCAATGCGTCGGGATGGGCAATGCGGGCTTCTCCTTCCACGACGTGAGGTAAAGTTCGTTCTCAGGGTGTGCCGGGTTCCTTCCCCAAGCCCTCAGCCAGATTTCGAGCTGAGCGTGGGCTTCGACTTCGTCTGGGTCAAGAACTCCAGCCTTGTCAACAAGAGGGTCAGTCACCGCCTGGAGCAGGCATTGGGCGAATTGCCACCCACATTCCCTGACTGCCGCGGAGGTCAACATTTCCCGTTCATCCTTACCCGCGACATTCCACTCAGAAGCGGCCCCCCCTTGCATCTCCCAGACCTCGTTTGGTGCGAGGGGGCGAACTCGACCCGTCCCATCCTCAAGCAATGTGCCACCAGGGATTCGAAGTGGTTCCCCGCTGTTTCGTGGGCCACAAGCCACCCCTTTGACGCTGTGCACCAGATGCTTCAATCCGGTTTTTTGATCCACAATATGCCCGCAGGGTCTGGGCAGCCACGGGTCGCCGGTCGTCACGATGCTGGGTTCTCGGGTGAACACGAAACGGGGCGGCGTCAGAAGATGCTCCGACCTGTCAAAACTCTCTAAAGGGAGTTTCCAGCAGGCGTTGACCTCTGTCACGGCCCATTGGAGAAGCCGGTCTTTCCTTTCCCAGCCATCACCGAAAAGCCACACCATTCTCTTTCGGGCAAAAAAGCTTCCCAACCGTGCTGTTTGGCAGGTAATATGCCCATGCTTGTGGTAGAGGCTGCCCAGCCGGGTGAGGATCTCCGTGCTCTTTTGGCTCAGCGTATGGGGCGCATCAACAATCATCGAAGGCACGGAAGTCCCAACGCCTTGGATTCGCTTGTAGAGCTCGCTTGCTTCTTTGGCAGAGGGATCGTTGCTGAGGGTGCAAACAACCCAGTCAGCTTCCTCTAGACGTGAGACTTTCCCACCCCCTCTCGTCCAGCCAATTTCAAAGCACGCCAGATAAGGCTGAAACTTCACTTGATGCAGTTTTCCCCGGAAAGGCCTTTTAGAACTTTCCAACCTCAAGGCCTGGGGCACGTTGGATGGCTGGGCTAATTGGACGGCAAGGCTGGCTGTATCCCCACTCTCGCCTGGGAGTTTCAGGCTTGGCCGCAAAGCGTCCCTGAGTAATGCTTCCCAGTTGTTCACCAGGTCTAACTTTGTCCACCCTTGCCTCTGCATGGTCCAATCAATCTCTACTTCATCCCCTCTTGTCAGCCAATCATTAAGGGTGTTGTGGTAGGTCCTGACATATACCCCATCTACAGTGAAGCTGTGCTCAGCTTCGGCCCGCTGGAGCAGCAGGAGGAGTGCTCGGACATAGCGGTTCCGGGCTCTTCGAGACTTCAACCATGACTGCACGTTGGTGTTGTCGGTCACGTACAGGATCATCTGACCCTCCCAAGCCTCCTTCTGAGAGGCTGCTAGTACCACAAAGGTGAGCAGTTCCAGTAACGCGATGATTTCAGAATGATCCTGGGCATGGACGATCTCTTCAAGAGCCCCCAAATACTTCCGGCAAGGAGCTACATGGTAGCGCTTGCTCTTCCAGTCAACCGCTCCCAATCTATCCAGCGTGGCATCTCCTCCAACGAAGCGGGCATGAGCGGCCATTCCGGGCAGGGCCAACCTTTCCCGAATGGGAAGCAACTTACCAAATGCAACTCTGAAGCTAGAACCCCAAGGCTTTTCCATCTGAAGGCGGACCCAATCCAGGGTGTCCCATAGTTCTTCCCATGCTTCTTGGACTTCTTCCGTGCTGCCACGTGGCTGGACAAATACGTGCTCTCCAGGGTGCTGCTGCAATAGGCGGTAGAATGCAGGTAGGTACGGAGATATCTCTGGGGCAGAGACAGCCCAATATTGCGCAGATCCGGCCAGTTCGCGCAGGAGCTTCACCCGCACCTGGGTGTTTCCTCTGCTCAGCTCGGGCTCCCTCAAGAGATACTTTGCTTTGATTCTCTTGGGCTCAGGCAATGTGACGGTCTGCGCATCAAAATCCAAATGCAAACCCCACAGAAGCTGGGAGGAGGATGGCATCCCCTCCTCTGCCAGCTTGTCCAAGTTGATAGCTCCCGGGCCCCATACAGCTTCCATGGCACGGTCCATTGATGCAAGGGAGCGATGGATGCGATTCCCCACCAGTGGTTCGACCACTACCCCGTCGTCCATAAGCCATCGGCTTGCGTATGGCACAACATCGTTGAATTCTGGACTTCCGGGTCGGAACGACCCGTGGTGCTTCTGAGCGGCAGTGGCCCAAATCACAAACTCGCCGGGGGCCCCCACCCATCCAAAGACCATGACCAAACTGATTATGATAATGCCCAACAACTTCGTGCTGAACTCCGGGGTGTCCTCAGGCCTGAGAAAATGCCATTTGAAGGCGCGGGGCACATCTCGCTTTGCGCATTTCTGGGCCACTCCAGGGTGACGAGCTCTCCACCACAGACTCTGGCGAACCACTGCCCGGTGCTTTGGCTGAGCTGCTGGGGGATGGTCATATTTTGACCCAGAAGAATTTCGAGCTCGCATGTCATTAATGGGGCGGCCTTCGGTTGAAATCGTCCGATCGGGGTTTTGCTTTGGAACCCTTCCCAAGGGGCTCTCTGCGACCCCATCTTGAGCTAGTACCTGTTCAACTGCTGTGTCCAAGGCAGAGTCTCCCGACTCAGTGGTGCACAGCAGGACCGCCCCGTACGAGGCATCTTTCCAAGCCTTCTGAAGCAGCTCCTGTTCATAGCCCCGGACTGAGCCGTGGTTCTTTGCTTTCTCTCGGACGGGGGCCGTCCTGGCTCTGCTGGGCACACCTTCGACCACACACCTCCGGAGGTACTCCGCATGATTTGACGAGAGGCCCTTCAGACGTTGGTGCTTTGCCGAGTCAAGGTGTTCTCCCTCCTGCCAAACCCGAATCTGATTGAGCTTTCTGGCTGCCTCCGCCACCGAACCGGCAGCTAAAAGAAGTTTATTGCCAGCTCTAGCGGCGGCCTTGGCAACCTCCTCCGAAAAGGGCTCTTTGCATTTCCTCAAGTAGGTAGTGGCCAAATTTTCGAGGCTTTCCTCCTGACCGGCCTTGGTTGTAGGCACCGAAGAATTGTGATCATAGGTGTGATCATAGGTTGTGAGAGCTGTAAAGCCGCCTTCCCCCTCCGAAGAACTGCCGTGTCCCCCAACCGTCTCTTTTGCGTCGGATAGACGTGCGGAGGCAGTGGGTGGCACAGAGGCAAGAAGCCCCGGCGAAGCGCCAAGGGGATGCAAGCAATGCTCCAAAGCTTTCAACGCACTGTGTTCCCGCAAATAGTGCCGCCAGCTCCAAGTTTCAAAGGCTGCTTTGAGCACGAGCCCCCACGCAGCGCAAAAGGTAGGTTCATAGCACTGGGCCACGTGCGAAGGCGATACGGCACCGGCTTGGGGCGAGGGGGCAGGCGCAGAGACCCCATGGCAGGGGCGAGCCAAAAACAGCAGGGCCCAAGGGTACAGCTCGCGAGAGACAAGCCACCAGGAGTGATGCCCTGGTGAAACACCAGGTGGGCCAACCCCCCAGGCACACATAGAGATCGGAATGATTTTGGCTCCGGTCGTTTCTCGAAGGTGTTGGACACACGGCAAATCCCAAAGTGTAGGGTAACGACCGGTGGGGGCACGGTTGGCGAGGCAAAACAGGCGGCCATTGTCATGCAGTGTCTGACAGAGACTAGCCACAAGCGCGATGTCATCGTTGTCCTGCTCTTCAGGCAGCTGAGTGCTGTCCCCCTGCGGATGCTCCCAGGTCCGGGTTCCACTATGAAATTCAGTACTGAAAGAAGGGCAAGCGAGACCAAATTGCCAGACGTTGGGCACATCTGGGCCAGGGAGCGCAGTGGCAAGGCCATGAAGACACTCGTGCAATGCGACGGGATTGAGACAGGGGATGCCCTGGTACTGGAGGCCTTCAGTCCACCCACTCCGGCCGACAGACACTTCTTGCCCAACGGGGCCGTATGCAAAGGCCAAGCGATGATGGAGTGGCACCCCGACATCATCTTCTGGCAAGCGATCTTCCAGAGACGGTGGAGGCTTGGGAAGTGGTTGTCCCACCCGATACGGGCGTTGTTGCTGCTGCTGACACCTGGAACAGGTGGGGAGCTTGGCTGGGACGAGGGTGTCTTCCAGACGGGCGCGATCAAGGGCCTCCGGCCAAGGTTCAACATGCAGAACGCGGGAGATTTTTCCTTGTTGACGAAAACCCTCAAGAAGGGTCTCCGGATGATCGGGCAACAGAAGCCGCATATGACCCCGATGGATGGTGACAAACACCAGCTTCCCTGGGTCGGCACCGCGCCCATGCAGAAGATCTGCTTCCAGCCGTCCGAAATAAGACAGACGCACAATCACAAGGGTGCAACCATCGAGGTGGTCTTGCGAAAGTGTCTGCAGAGCCCGGTAATCTTTCTCATGGTGCGGGTAAACACAGTCATGGATGTTCTGCCGCAAGAAGTGCTCAGTTTCAGTGATCCAGGAAGGGGCATCTCCCAAATGCGACTGGGCTAGCACAGCTTCCTCCCACAAAGCACGTCGAAGCGACGCCGCTTTCTCAAGCAAAGCCTCCTCCTTAGCTTTAGCCTGAGCGGCCAAGCCCAATCCAACCCCAACATGGAGGGGGAGGCACTGCCGCTCCTCAATATCTCCGCCTGCTTCGACAGGCACACGGGTCAGGTGGGCAGGGAGCTTGTCCTGGTAATCCCTGAAAGGGATGGGCCCGTACTCCTCTAACTCGCCTGCGAGCTCGAGCTTTCCGACTCCGATTCCATTGGCCCAGGACGGGGCCGTGAACTCGGCATCGGACCGATGCCCGGCCTTGGGAGTGTGGTGCAGCAAGCTCAAATATTTGCAGGCTTCCTCAGCTAGAGCAGGATGCCCTTGTTCGGCCGCGTACTCGAGGCAAGCGGGAAGCTCGAGTGTCTGTCCCTCATCTTGGGCACCTAAAACCCGTGCGATGACATGAGACTTGAGGTGGTCGGATGCGCCCTCAAGAGGGGCTAGGGCGCCGGATTGTTCAAGCTGTTGCCAGCGCTCAATGCGGGCAAGTTCCTCCTGATTTTGATCCTGCGGAGCTGGGGAGGGGTCTTCTTCGGTCTCTTGAGGCGGCATTGCCAGCCAGGAAGCGTCGGGCCCTTGGACTGCTTCTTCCAAAGTTTCTTCAAGCTTGGTGAGGGGCACGGCGTAATCCTCTGGGACATTCCAAGCGACTTGGCCTGCCTTGTCCTCTTGTGGCCCGTCGGACCTCCCAGCCTTCGCGTCGGCTTTGGGCTTTGCTTTTGCTCTGGGCTTGGCTGGCTGCTTCTTTTCATCATGCTCGGATTGGGCTTGAGATCGCAGTTGTGCTACCCGGCCATCCACTTCGCTGGGATCGATTCGCGGCCCGCTTTTGAGGCCTCCTCGGCGGATCACCTGCATAGCCACCGTGTAATCCATCTTACCCAGCCCAGGGAGCGGTTCATGGGCATGCGGGCATTTCCCACCTTTGTGGCATCCCATATGGGTGGCTGCATCCCATCAAATTGGTTTGCCTGTTTTGCTGTCCTTCGGTGCATGTTCAACGGAGCGGGTGGCTTCTGCCTGGGTTAGGCGCTTCCCAGCAGGGTAGGCCTGCTTGTCCGGCTTGGTAGATGGCAACGACCCTCCGTCCGGGGAGTCTTTGAGATTCAATTTTGGAGCTTTTCCAGTACGAGCGTCCTCGTCACCCTCTGCTGGACCAGCAGCCTTGCGGAGTTTCAGGTTGTGATCATGCAACTGCTGGTGCAGCAGCCGTGACATCTGCCGCTGTTGGCGGGGGACAACGACTGTTTGATAATACCCGTCAGGGTCTGACAGGTCCCAGACCCTAGGGAACTGGAAGTTAGTTTGGCCATTTGGCCCGGGGGCTAGTGCTAAAAGCTTCAGATCTTCCAACCGAGGGTTTTCAGTGCCAAGAAGAGAACAAAGCTTCCGTCTGCTTTCTCTCACCTCTTCGCACCAGGCGGCCACCAATTCCTCAAAAAGCTCTATACAGTATTTGGCAGGGAAGGCATGTTCGTCCTCCTCATGTGCCTCTTTCAATGCCTGCAGACAATCCAGTCTCTCTTGGACATGCTCTGTCCCATAGCATGATCCAAAAACTCGGACTGAGTTTTCGGCGTATCGCAGCCACGTGTTGAACACCCCCGGTGGTTTGACTCGCGCCTCGGCTTTATGATCTGATGGAGGATGCCAACCATCCAACTGCTCGGATCGAGCAGTCACGCAGTCACTTGCGTGCAGCGTGTAAGGTTCTGATCCGCCCCACCATAACCCCGAGACACCCAGGAGCAGCCGGTTGGTCATCAGCACAGGCCATCGTATGGTGTGAAGCATGTGCCGTGCATGCTGGGCAACCCGCTTGCCAGCATGAAATAACTCTTTCCCGTAGACCCCCGGAGCGATCTCGATTGACAAGGTCCCGCATCCTCTGGCAAGGAAGACGTCCATTTTCTCAGCCTCTTTGATGGAGCTAAGGGATCCCTTTGTGAGGTTCTTGTCATCATCTTGTGCCTTGCGCAAGCCATCAATGGCATGGATGATGCGATCCGTGTGCTGAAGCTGACTGCCTTCTCCGAGGGCCTCACCGAAGGATGCTCCAGCACGAGCCTCTCCCAAAAGACCTCCGATTGCAGGCTTGACTAAGCCACCAGTCGGCTTTTTGCTCTGAGGAAAAAGGCTGGAGAGC
>Ga0126342_10022305_pt1 | contig 10469 bp, 10 predicted proteins | sample Cyp1metagenome_FD_92528 | JGI IMG/M metagenome (GOLD analysis project Ga0126342, IMG submission 92528) | Coral microbial communities from Lord Howe Island, Old Settlement Bay, Australia - Cyphastrea 1 metagenome | ecosystem: Host-associated > Invertebrates > Cnidaria > Coral ...
ACCAGACGTCTGAAACCTCCAAAAAGGACCGCCTCTGCAAAACTTCCCATAGGCACGGCCATACGGTCCTCACACGAACGGTTGCGGACGGTTGCGGACGGTTGCGGACGCGGACGCAACGTCAAGCGAACACACCCTCAACCCCCAGACCCCCAGAGTGAAACGGGAACCCTTGCTACGCATTCGGGAAAAATGGAACAATCGAAGAAAAACCATAAAACAATTGAAAAAAAATATGGAAAAATTGCAGAAAACCATTGAAAAATGTAAGAAAACTAAAATGAAAAAAACAATGGAAAAATTGCAGAAAACCATGGAACATTTGAAGAAAATAATGGGAAAAAATGAAGAAAACTATGGAACAATCAAAGAAAACTATGGAAAGATTGAACAAAACTATACAAAAATTGAATAAAACCATGAAACAATTGAAGAAAACTATAGACAAATTGAAGAAAACAATGGACAAATTGAAGAAAACCACTGAAACATGGAAGAAAACCATGAAACAATCGAAGAAAACCATAGAACAATTGAAAAAAAAATAAAACAATTGAAGAAAACCATAGAACAATTGAAGAAAACTCTGCAAAAAATTGAAGAAACCCATGGAAAAATTGAAGAAAAAAATGGAAAAATTGAAGAAAACCAGGGAACAAATGATGAACAGTGCGAATGAAATATTTTAGCTGCAAAAACCATGGAACGGAACCTGGACGACCGAACAAAAAAAAATTGAAAAAAAACAATTTAATTTCGCACCCTTTTTCAATAGGTGTGTTCTACGTGGCAACAATTTGTTTGAAACGTACGGGACACGAGCGCTTGTCCAGGCGACACGAACGTCGCACGTTGCTGCAATCGGCCATGCGCATCCCAAAAAAAACAAAAATGATTATCACCCAGAGCAAAGAGTAGAGACCCTGCGACGCCAGACCGCGCAGTGAAGTTGCAGAAGGTTTTCTAGACTGGGTAGACTGCCTGCCACTCTCACGGCTGCTTTGCGAACTTCAGATGGCCAGTTCAATCTTGGGCAGCCCGTGCCGCGGCGCACAATGTAATTCAAATTGATTTCGAAGGACCCATCCTCAAAAATTGTTTGCCTCAGCACCTCGTTGGATTGCAAATCGGCGATTTTGGCAAACAAAATGCTGTTGGTAAAAAACGGATGGGAAAACAAATTGGAACAGTATGCTCTATGCAACGCATTTTCGTTGCAGATTCTGCTGATGAATTAATGCGGAATACCCACGATTTTCTCTCACCATTTGGTGAAACGAATCGAATTTGCCAAGTTCTGCCTTGTTCAACCATGCAGTGTGCCAGCAATACACCAACTTGGACACAACGCTTGCAAAATAAATTTTGACCTTCCATTCGCCATTGGGGGTGCTGTGCGTTTATACACGTTCGCAAGTGTTCAAATTCACGGGAATTGTTTAGCGGCCGGTTTTGCCTTCATTGTTGGTGCAACCATGTGCAACCCCTTTTTTGCGTTTGTGATTTAGCGGCGCCAATTTTTTATTTGAACAGCGATGAATGCATGAATCCAATCCTTTGGATTCATTGGGTTTTTTCGCAGGTATGTGAAATCCATTGCTCGGAAAAAACGTGATGTTGGCAAATGACTTGTTGATGGGTACATACGGTTTGCCTGCATGCTAACAGCAAAGGAATCCCTTCAGTTGTGAATTCGACTTTGAATTCAATTGTCGAACAAACTGCACTTCCAACAAATTGCACTCCTAAAAAATTTTATGATTACATATGGTTCCATATGATTAAATACGGGTGCACTTTGGGGACGTCTAGTCTAGCAGCTTAGTCGTGTCCCTACCCTCGCGATTGATTTCAACACATTTATCATTTCAGAGTTCATGATGTAAGCAATTGAAGTAGGCCACCCGGTGCGCCCAATTGCACTTCACATCGGTTGGCCCACCCAAAAAAATACGAAACATGTGCAACAAAAAATTGAAACATTGGAAACCCAAGTTGGGTGAACAGGGCAACCCGGCTACATTCCACTCCGACCTCTGCCATCGTCCATCCACGCCGATTCACTGTTAGATGCGGGGTCGCACCACAGAATTGTCACATTTTTTTTGGCATGATCAAAAAAAAGTATGCATTTGCCAAATATTAGTGCAATTTGTTACTTTGATACGAAACAATTTTTAATTTTTCACTTTTGCAAAATTTTTGGCGTACGAACGGCTCTATGCAGATTTGGTACGAATGCACGCACACAAAACACAAACGATGAACTGTGAAACAAATGAATATCAATGATTTTGCCCACACGTAGGAAGACACAAAACCACCCAAAAACAACATATTTATAAAAAACTACAACGGTGAAATTTTCGAAAACATTTTTTGGGAATGGGACATGGCAAATTGTAGCGCCAATTCCGTATAGTTGGGGCCAATACGAAGTCATTTTTTTGGGCCTGTTAGTGTCCAAACCATAGCTGAGCTGGGCGTACTCGTTTTGCTCCTGTTCCTTACTGGTTGTTTGTTCTCTGTGCCTTAAACAAGCGGGTTTCAGGTTTAGAACTATGGGTTAACTGAATTCGAAAAGCCGCTGCCGCAAACATGATGGTGATGGTATGTGCCAGGCGCACGACCGAAAGTACGACCGAACGACTGGAACGTGCGACCGAACGATCGAAACGTACGACCGAACGACCAAGAGCGTACGACCGTACCACCGAAAGACCAAGAGAATACAATATTGTCGTTATGCAATCAAACATATATTATTATTATGTGTATTAATATCCGGGGCGTGGCTGTTGTTAACCGCAGGCTTGTTGTGAGCCTGGGGAACCCGGTTCATTGGGGAACCTGCCAGCTTGACCCTGCTAAGGTGCAAATATAAATAAACTGATTCTTAAATCGTTGCAACTATGCCTTAGATCCTGGACACTATTTCGTAAAACTTGAGCACTATGTTCCAAATCCAGGAAACTATTATTTAAATCTGGGAAAGTATTTCTTAATTAATTTGTGCCCAAACCCAGAAACTATTTACAAAACTTGTATGCTTTTACCAATCGGAACTATCGGTCGAGGAGACAAAATTACTTGAAGTCCAGAACTTGCCCCACACAACTGAACCATGTCACCAAGAGAGAAAGGCTGCCACGCTGTTGGTGCAGACTTTCTTCATTCTCGTTCGTTCTGTGTTAGCTTCCTACTACTCAATCTGCAAACAGGCGTTATATTATATCATGTTCTACGTGTATTTTTTTCAACTTGAGATGTCACCATCATTATTAGTATATATATATATTTGTCATGCCGGGCGAACTGGAACTTCATTTCCGGACGATTGATTTATGGATCCGTCCCGTGGACATGCCAAAACAACCGTCGACAGGCCAAAAGTGAACCGTCGACATGCCAAAAGTGACCCGTCCACGTGCCAAAAGTGGCCTAGGCGATGCCAAAACAAGATTCCTCCTTAGATTAGTATTGAAAGAGAGAGAAAGTTTCAAATTCCTATTGAAAGTAGACAGGAAAAGGATGGAAAAGGGAAAAGTTGGCGAAATCCTATTCGAAGCAGTATTGGACGGCCTGCGGACTGGAAAATAGTAAATAGTAAAATAGTAAAATAATAGGAACGGCCCGTCGACATGCCAAAAGTGACCCGTCGACGTGCCAAAAGTGACCCGTCGACGTGCCAGAAGTGACTTGGGCGATGCCAAAACAAGATTCTTCTTTAGATTAGTATTGAAAGAAGGACAAAGTGTCAAATTCCTCTTGAAAGAAGAAGCGACAAGGGAAAAATTGGCGAAATCCTATTCAAAAGTGGTATTGGACGGCTTGCGGGCTGGAAAATAGTAAAAATTGTAAAATAGGAAAATAGTAGGAACGGCCCGTCGACATGCCAAAAATGACCCGTCGACGTGCCAAAAGTGACGTTGGCGGTTTAAAGGTTTATATTGCGAAGGTCCCTTTATATCTCCCGGGTTCGTTTTGGCATGTCGACGGGCCCGGTTCCGATTGATTTACCTTGATATGAAACTGGCATCTGGCGTTGTTGGATTTGTCTCCAAGATGCGATGAGTGCATGGAAACAACGCCTTGGATGTCATGGTGTCAGCGTAGGATTATAACAGCGTTTGACCAGCATTCGATATGCAGATGATCTTCTATTCTTTGCAAAGGGTGAGGATGGACTAGTGTATTTACATGCTGCAAGTTTTGTGCGCAAAACTCCGCAAAGTCGGATTATTATCACTTCTTTTAACGAAAGTGTTTACCACGAAGGAGATGAATATCCCAGATGTGATCATCGTCAACGATGAACCTATTGATGTGATGAAAAGCAATGGTGCCCACAAATACCTTGGAAGAACATACAATGGTGATTTGACAAAACGTCGCCACATTGGGTTTCAACATCGAGTGCGTTTGGCTTGGGCCAAATTTAACCATTACCGCGAAGCATTGACAAACAAACAGATTTCAATCGAAGTACGTTTGCGTTTGTTTGACGCAGTTGTGACCCCTACCATTTTGTTCGGTTTGATGACCATGCCCTTAACCGCATCTGATCTGAATCAGCTGGACACAATACAACGTCGCATTCGGTCTTTGCTTGGTTGGGTCCGTGTGCAGGATGAACCTTGGAGAGATATGATGAGTCGGAATTCGTATAAATGAACGTGTGCGATCAGCGTTACATTGTCATGACGTCAAAAGCTGGAAATATCGATTTGCAAATCAACATTTTGCATTTGCCACAAAAGTCGCTGGAACATGTGGTTGGCCAAAAAAAACACAATGAAGTGGTGCCCTTTTGATCGTTGGCAAGAAAAAATTCTACAGCAACCAGTTCGAAGCAGAGGACCGTCCGAAGAGATGGGACGACAATTTAAAGGTTTTTTGCCATCAAAACTGTCCAATCTGTCGTAGCTGGGTTGAAGCAGCCGGGCAGCATGACTGGGTTTGGACACGCGATCTGTCTGTACAGTTTGTATTCGACGAAATTTGACCAAGGTACGCATTTAATAGATGTGGTTGGCCCATGCGAACTCGAACGGGCGCAAAGACAGAAAAACAGTTTTGTGTCATGATTTAAAGAAAAATAAGGGCATCGCAGAAACCATTTCAAACGGTTTCCGAATACTTTCCAAGTATATAATAACCCGAACTGTTTCCTGCTATTTGCGACTTCGCCGTGGCAAAAACACAAAATAGATTCAAATAGGTTCAAATTGTTTCAGATAGTTTCTAGGCATGGCGAATTAGGAAATAGTTCGAAACCGTTTCAAACCGTTTTATACTACTTATTAGGTAGTCCGAAACCGTTCCAAACCGTTTCAAACCAATCCCTAGAGGCCTAACTTTCGTTACATTTTAACTCCCCATCGAGGTGGTATCGGAAGAGTCCGGCATTCCCCGTGTAAATTTCCGCACACAATGCGTCTTGTGACATGTCTATGGTCGCGGGATACGGGTCCAGCATTTTCCTTGTAAATTACCGTGCAAAATGCCTCTTGTGACATGTCCATGTGCATTTCGATTGCGCAGGCTCGTGCAAACCGATGTCCCCAGAGGTGTCCCGGTCGTTTTTCCCATAAATTTCCATAAAACATGTTTCTTTATCGCACCCAGTCAGGCGAATGTCAGCCTATGAAAGGTAACGAAACATGTTTTGAATTTAAAAAGGTTCATGGGGCATGTTCATGCAAAACTACAAGGTGATGGCGTTGATCCCTTGAGGCCTGGAGGAAGTTTCTTCCATTTTTTTGGGTGAGATGCGTGTGGAAGTTAGAAACGCGACATGGATGCGAACATGATTTCGTTCTTTTTGTTCCAGTTGCCCTATTTATTTTGAATGTTTTGGTCGAACGGTTTCCACATTGATGTTTTTTTTGTCGTATTGTTAGCCCCCTTGATGGCAAACCCCCGCGTAGGTCGCAGTTTCTATCGGATTCGTTGGTCGCTCGTATTGCCCTATTGACTGAGAACTTGCAAGGGCTGGTTGCTGCCCAAAGTTCCCGCACGTGGATTTTCATGTTTGTGGCGTGCAAGAATTTGGATCGGCTTTAGAGCGCGCTGGCCCCAAAAGGGGCGCGACGGTAGCTCCCAGCCACGAGTTCGCAGAAATCATGTCGAGCACCCATTCATCACCACGGGGATGGGATTCGATTCCACCAGAATCCGCACAAACTATGCCTCCATCTCCCAATTGGCAACGCTATAGTCACAGAAGACCACCCAAAAGTGGACGCTTTGAGGCATCCTCAACACTTGCATCTTCAGTGAGACGGGTAAGGTCGTCAGAACGTCCATGTTGCCCGTTGGCAATGAGACCAAATTGGCCCAGGCGTTATCACCTTCCAGCATGGGAAATTGAAGGGGTCCGGTCGAGGTTGAGAGGAGGAGCATATTTAGGTCATGACCCGACAGACCGGCTTCAACAGAGACTGGACGTGGAACGCGCAGGTTACCTGACTTTCGACCAGTTGCGTCGAGTTGTGCGTTTGAAACTCCGAGTCAAAACTTCTGATGTCTCCAATGAAGATTTGGCGAACCTTAGTTACATGCTGGACTTTGAGGATTGTGGCATGGTACGAGTAGATGACTTCGTGTCTTTTGTGCTTGCGGAGAAGCAGGTTCTTTGGCGGCCTACGGCCGAAGCCATGAAATCGAAATCCCTGTCCAGCCTGGCCACGACGCAGACAAGTTTTGGCCAGACCCGTGGATCCCGTGGTCGCTCAAGCTCTCGGAAGTCTGGTGATTCCAGGTCTCCATCACCAACGGCATCGACGTTCAGACCAGAGGAACTTGCAAGGGCACTGTCGCTTTCCAGATCTGGTTCCCCAACCCTGCGAGGAAGGTTAAATGTCCTTGGGCCACTGGTTCCACAGGAGCTGTCCTTTGAGGAAGACGTACAAAGGTGCTGTCAGTCAGGAAACTTGGGGAGGCTGCGGGTTTTGTTGGCCAGAAGCCCCATGGGTCAGAAACCGCTCAGTGCGGAGCTTGGATGCAAATGCGCCCATCTTGCTGTGCACCTCGGCGACGAAGAGATTTGTGATTTGCTGCTGCGTGCACAAGTGGACCCACGTTGCCGAGCTCAGAGTGGAGCAACCTTGCTGATGCGGGCTGCACTCTATGGGCACAAAGGCATAGACAAGAACCTGTTGACCAACTGGCGCGCAAATCCTATGGATGTCGATGAGAAAGGATGCAATGCACTGCATTTGGCGTGTTGTTCAAACCTCGTCACACTGCAGCTATTGGCAGAGCATTCACCAAGAGCCATTCACGCCACAGACAAACTTGGCAGGGGCTGTTTCTACTATGCTTTGGCCAACTGCAAGCCTGATGAACAATTCCGAATCTTGCAGTACCTTCTTTACAAGAGATGTGATCCAAATTGTCCGGACGATGATGCCCACAACGCTTTGTGCTATGCCTTGGAAGCAGGGAATTATGAGGCAGTCAGCTTGTTGCTTTGTGCCGGGGCAGATGTTGATCTGTCACTCCTCGCCAATCATCGCTTGGGCAGCAACCCTTCCAATCCTTGCGGATGCTTTGAATGCGTTGCAAGGAGCCCACGTGATGTCACGCTTGGAACAGATCCAGACCAGACCCAAGGTCTTAGGAGTCTGACGTGACTGATCTGATGATGTGAAATGGATCCTTGGTACCCTTAAACAGCAGTGCGGCTGTTCCTCAAACTTTAGTTTAGTGAATTTTCACTCGACTTGCAATTAATTTCAAAGGATGCACTGTACAAGTGCCCCGTGAATGCGCTTGTGTAACACAAGGCAGCTTCACCAAATTGTTGTATGACAGATATATATGCAAAGTTTGGGTTTGCAGAAAGACCTGGCGTGAACATGTATATTTGGCACTCGTTGTTCTCATTCATTATGCAAGAAGACAAGTGGATTGGAGACAAGAGCCTTGTGCATCCCTAAGATGCCTGCTTCACTTTCGGCTTGAGGCACCAGAGGTGCAGCGTTGTTGTCCAGGATTGTGATGTGCCTCCAATTGGTGCTATGGGAACTCAATTCTAGCGCATTGAAGAGATAATCAGGCACATCATTTCGTTCTTTTGGGCGTTCCATGTGTTTTGCAATTTTTCAATCGGTTCCCGATCCTCCTTTGCAAGTCATTCCCTTGTCAGGATTGTCTGGAATGGGCACTGAGTACAGGCGACATTTTATTGCGCCTGGATCTTATTTGTGCTCAGCGTGCTTATCAATCTAGTCAAAATATGTCAAAATCGCCTCGAACATCAAGCGTCTAGGTATGACTGGTCACGGCTCACAAATGCCCGCCTCCTGCCCGAGACTCAGCATCTCACGTGAATCCAGGCCTGAGACTTTCAGTCACGAAGGATGCGCGCAAGATTTGCATCACTGTTGTCTTCGATTTGCATGCATGATCCATGACAAATTCATGGTGCTCTTCTGCGGCCACGCAGCTCATTCTGTACTGGATCATGGATTATCATCCTGATAGATCATTGCTGAGCATTGCTTATACGCGCAGGACGGCATAGTCGGCATAGTGTTCTGTTTTTGCTCAGAAGCGGGAACAACCTACCAAAGGAGACGAATTGAGCCATTTGTGTAGAGCAGATGGACAAAAGCTGGAAGATGATGTGACTTTCTATTTGCACCCGTTCTGTCCGTATACTCTTACCTCCGATGGCGAATGATTTGTCCGAGGATCAGGCGTGGTTACAAACTCATCTTAACACACATCCTTGCATCAAGCTGTTGCGAAACTGCTTTGATCCTGGATAGTTGGCAGGTTTTGGCGTACCTTTCCAAGCTGTCACCAGAAGCTGCAGCCGCCCTTCTGTCCAAAGCAAATCAAGAAAAAAACTCGTCGCAGCTACGGAATGAGGATTCCGAGGCGTGGAATGCAGAGGATCAGCTCATTGACAACTCCCGTGGCCCCAGTGGCCTGGTTCAGGAAAGACCTGAAGATGGAGAGAATGTAGCTGCTTTTGTGATGCGCACGCTGGCTGCAGGCCCCATAGTCCCAACGCGGAAGCATTGCGTTTTGAAACTTGCTGACTTCCTCTCTGACCGCATTGTGCTGAACCTTCTTTTGAGGCAACATTGCTGGAGCTAAGCGATTCTGGCGTCAAGCAGATTTGAGCTTTCTTGGGGAGGCTGGTTGGTTTCGTTTTGTGCTTACCGAGGCCTCATTTTGTACAATAGTGTTTTTGCAAATTCATTCCGACTGTTGTGATTTTCTTTCACATTTTCGTGATTGTTGCTAGGACGGTTGGAGCTGCCTGCACTGGGTGGTACATGCTGCTGGCGCAGCCCTATCAAAGGCAAAGGAACAGGCGGGGTACTTCGATTTCCGATGATTTTGGCAGCTGTCGCAGTAGCAGTTGGAAGCAGTTCAGCAGCAAAGTCGTTTCTTTCAGCATGGATGTTCATGAAAGAGAGCTTTCCAGGAGCCTCAAGTTGGCTGTGGCTGCCACTGCCATTCCGGTGCCTCCAGTGCCAGATGCCAGCTCCTCAGGGCACTAAGATCATATTAGATTTAGAAACTTTGGTATCCAAACTTCACGATCGAAGGGTTAAAAGAGATGGAACTTGACTTGGACCAAAACCCGCCTTTCAAATATGAGGTGTGGGGCACTTGTCCCTGCGGGACTTCAGTCATTTGTTTTGTTTGGCATTGGCTTTTTGATTCTCACTGTGCAAGTGGCATCAACTTGCCAGGTCCAGCCTTGGCCCTTCTCCGTGAAATGCTTGACCACGACGACGTTGCAGCTGCTCGCCGTCAAAATTCTTCGTCCATGTTGTTCGACATGGCTTTGTCACGATCCTGTTACTCTACCGTTACCAAGGTTGATGTGCGAAGCTCCCAAGGCGCCACATCCTTGATGTTTGCAGCTGATGCTGGCGATGAAGAAGTTTGTGCCTTGCTGCTCCACGCTGGCGCGGACCCCTCTGTACCATGTCCCATTTTGGAGCGTTTTGCTATGTTGTTTCTGTTTGGTTTTTTGAGCTTCTTGATGCCCAACTCATGCTTCTTAGTTGAGGCAACCGATGCTGATGGGGACGATGCAGTAGCTTGGGCAAAAGCTCGAGGACATGAATTGTCCAGTCTCGGCCGAGCGTCCTGAGAAAAAGAACCGTGCGACAGGCCTTGTGAGTGACAAAATCCTCTTGAGCATGCGACTGCGAAAAGGATATAATTCAGCTAGCAGTGGCTGAGGACCCCTCCTGGCAAAGAAGGTTCAGATAGTTCGGCCACCCTGAAGAAGAAGAAGGCGTGGCCATTCGATGTGTTACTGGTTCCCGTTCATGATGACAGCGAAGAAAGGCATGTCAGAACGATTGGGCCAGTATCACCAATTCGGCGGTGACTCCTACGCGAATTCCATACTTGCCTTTAATACAGTATTTCTTTGCGGCATTCATGCAGGCTGGGAAAAGCACGGACAACATTGGGAATCACTTGCATGCAAG
>Ga0126342_10022306_pt1 | contig 10469 bp, 10 predicted proteins | sample Cyp1metagenome_FD_92528 | JGI IMG/M metagenome (GOLD analysis project Ga0126342, IMG submission 92528) | Coral microbial communities from Lord Howe Island, Old Settlement Bay, Australia - Cyphastrea 1 metagenome | ecosystem: Host-associated > Invertebrates > Cnidaria > Coral ...
AAACAATGAAATTGTTCAATTACTAAAAGTTGTGGTGATGCCAAACTTGAACTTTTTCCAGGCGCACGGCCTCCCGATACGACTTTTACAAGCTGATACGACTTAACGCTAGCGCTAGTATATATGTATATATATATATGTATATTACGTGTATCCACATATCTAGATGTTGTATGGTATTTATGTGTATTATATAAGATATTTATATATATACATATTAATATACATTACATATACATACCCCACTAGACCATCCTCCCAAACCTCTCAGGTGCAGACTTGTCCCAGACTGAAGTACAGCCGGAGGAGTTCGCAGCTGATTACTAGAGCTCCCTGGTGCGGTTTCCCAGAAATCACGGAGGTTGGTTGATGATTCTTACCAAGTTTATGGGGATATAATTGGGAATCAATGGGGATGTTAGATGATGTTAGGGGATATATGACCAACAATTTTATGTCTGTTTCAAGCATAACTGTCTTTTTATATGAATTAGACTGAATTTAACTGTCAAACATTAAGTTTCAATTATCAAACATATTGGGCTATATGTAATAGATAAGTGATGATGGTTGATGATAATAAAGGTTGATATATTCATCATAAACCAGCTCATCGTTGAGAATGACTGTCTACCAAAAGCGCCGTATTGCAATATGGGTTACTGTCCGGGAATGTTTTGGGACTATATTATGTGTATATATTTGTATATACATAATATATATATATACATATATACATATATATATATACATAATATATATACGTATATATACACAGTATATCTTCAACAGCATCAACAGCATCAGGATATAAACTAAGAACCCCCAAACCAAAGTAAATGAGAATCAGCTTTTAAAGAATGCCCATGTTTAACATGGAAATCATCAGTGGTTGAGCCAGGCTCTGGATAGCCAGGCTAGTGAGCCACTTGACCCGCAGCCTTGCCTCACGTCTGTCTTTGTCTCGATGTAGCTGTGTGAAAACCTCTCTTGACACCTGCTGTGGATCTGGGCCAGAATCCTATATTTTCGCGTACATGGGTATGTCAAAATTGTGTACCAGTATCACAGAACCTCATTGTTTATCATAATGTTTCCCATGAGAATTGCCATCAAATTGGGTAATTCTTCCACATTTTGAGACAAACCCACATCAAGTTTTGGGCACAACTTGGTTCAATGCTTCCGGTGAAAGCAAATCAGCACGGGCGAAGTCACAGCCTCCACCACTCTTTCTCTAAACCTGGCCCCATTGCTCTCTGCCGGGGATCCGGAACACACTGGAGACACGACCCAAAACACTGATGCTTGTTGTCCCTCGCTTACAAGGAAAATTGACTGAAAGCCCTGATTCTTGACAGAAAGAAGACATAAAGAAGACATGGTTCCAGTAGATTTTACCCCAAACCAATCCATTGACAATGCACAAAAATCGCCCTGTGCCTCCTAGAGTCTGACTTGGCATCAAGCTTCATGGCAAGCTGCCTAGTCCAGAAGCTGCCATGAAGAAAAATACAGCACAGGATGACTGGGTTTACCTTCAGTACCCACAAGCCTTGTTCGTGCCGTCAGCCATAGCCTTGATGCAACAATAGAAGTTTTGCGAACAGAAATCTAGGAATCTACCACTCAAAGGATGATATGGTCTACCAACAAGAATGACTGAAGTCTTTGTTTGGGGATTGAAAGCTGCCGACATTGGAGTTAGCATCCATCGAACTTTGGCATTCCGTTCGAGATACCTGCGGAGGCACATAAAAATTCATCAATCCTGGACAGGCGAAAGGATACTTCAGGGATCTACGAATCTACAGGGTACAGGGTCACGCAGCAGAATCAGTAGAACATAATCTTGGAATCTTGCCTTGTACTCCATTTTCTCACCGCTTTTAAGGCAAACTCCAAACCTTGCATTTTTGAGGGACTCACAGTGCCCACATGCCCAGCCAGCGCAAAGGAAAACATGGCACGTTCATCTGGGATATGCTGGGATATGCATGGAGCTTTGAGGTTTGCGATTTGTGGATATTCATGGATATTCCATTTCATTATTTCATTCTATCTGAAATTTTGGAAACAACAACCCAGCGGTACACCTTGACACAACAAGTCGAAGTCTCTAGAACTTCAGGACGTTCCAGGCAACAAGCTACGCAGCTACGCCCTCCTTCGCTCCGTTCCAAGCCTTCGCTGGTTTCCCCAGCACACCACGCTACGACAATGGCAGCTGTTACCTCATCTTGAATTGATGCCTGACAGGCACAATATGGCACAATGTCAAACCACGCCAAAAAAAAGAGATCCTCATCATGCCTGAGAAGGAAACAGCAACAATCAGCAGAATGTGAGCGACAATCATACGGCCATATTGGGCCATATACCATAAACATCCATCAAGGACGCCATAAACCATACCCCAGGCCTCTTTGTCCTTTGCCGTAGGCTTGCGACTTTTTGTCGTGTCAAGCCTCGGAAGTCCACCAAGAAATATGTGTTAAATCCAACTATCACTACGTGTCCACATATCACTACGCCCCAAGTTTCATCAAGTTTCTACATCTCACCAAACCACAAATTGTGACGCCCCAAACTAAGGCAACTTAGGCATCGGCAATTTGTACAATTGCATGCCATCGTTCAGGTCGCAGAAATCCAGAAAGGCGCGGCAAAAACCGCCCTCTCTTTCCATCACACCCACGCCACACCATGTGAGTGTGCAGAACCCTGCTGACAAGACCTGTGCACAGAATTAACCCCTGCTGCCACTAATTTTTCGCTGCACAATGTTCATAGTACAAGTTTTCGCCAAAATCAAAAAGAACATGTTCTTTCTCTTGCTGCTCTTGCTGTTTTTGCTGTGTGTTTTTTGTTGTCGTCGTTGTTGCTGCTGATGCTGCTGTTGTGTTATTGCTGTTATTGTTCTTGTTGTTGATACATTTTTGCTCCATGCACTGTCAACACGACCAACATCAAGAAAGCATGTTTGAGCCCAACATGGACTTGTAATCGCAAGATTTTGATGGCACTTTTGAACGCTAATTGCACATATTCCAAGGATATCATGGAGAAGGACATTGCTGGCTAAATTTTCAACGTCAACGCCGTTGCTGCTCAAATTTGCCTTTGTAATCTCTCTCTAGCGTCGATGTGATTGCCCAGACTTGATTTCACAGATTGAGGGGCGTTTCATCGAACAGCTTGGCATTGTGTTTTCAAGAGGTCCTTGAATAGTTCTGGGATCCTTTTGGTTGAGAAAGAATGCGGTCTGCTGATGGAATTTGTTCACCTCTTTTTGAGTCTCCACTTATTCTGTTTTGTCTGTATCTTTCAATTTTCAATTTGGCTGGGTAGGTCATGTCTTGGTTCAGCCAGTTTTCTCAACTCTCTGCCTCCCACTTTCTGAACTGTTTGAAACGTGAATCACTGAACATCCTGTAGAATCGTTGCAAATTGGACAGACCGCCGAACCTATATATATGTACAGTTGAAAATGACGGGCCAGCAGCATGCAGCAAAAGGATTGAAAGCGGGCCATGTTAGCCCATGGAAAGGCATTCAAGTTGCAAGAAAATTGTCAAGCAAATCCTGCATATCCACATCGCAAGGTCCTTTGAACTGGACCGAGTCGTGACGGTAGTCTTCCAAAAAGTCCAAGAACCTGGAAAACTGACCGGATCGGTCTGCTTGACCTGCTCGCTCATGTGGCGCATCCCGAAATTCTTCAATCACTCGCCTGAACTTCTCCCGTAGCTCTGGGCATGCAGTTCGATCTAACAGGGATTGTTCCTTATCCTCCACGGACTCCTCAATGATAACTGCCTCAAGAACTTCTTCAGGCACGGCGGTATCACCCATTAGTCTGGCACCACGAAGCCAAATGTGGACTTGCAGTGGATAGGTGATCTGCCTTGGACTCTGGGAGAAGAACTTCGCAACGCACTCCTGAGACAGCGAGTTCCTGTTAGTAAGTGGGTAATCAGCATATCACCAGTACAATCCAATCTTATATTGTATGGCACATCTCCAGGTATCTCAATGTGCTAAAGAAATACAATCAAAATCTATCAAATAGAACCGGACAAATGTACACGATACAGGTATAGGGCCCAGACTTAAAGAAAAAGTGATGTCAACCCTGGATTCATAAACTGCGAAGTTGTTTCATGAGGGTTAGGTTTCGGTAGCAAACTATCATGTTGCGGGGGCATCCCCCTAGTTTATCAAAGCAAGTCTTTTATTTCGGGTTGACATTAGTGAGTGATGCAACCTTGATTCATCCTGGTATATTGTTTCGACTTGATGTTTGTGCTCTAGTACTCTAGTGGCATCTTCTGGACAAAAATTTGATTATTTTGATTTTAGCTCTTAGGGTTGTCGCAAAACAGGGTTCCCTGTCATATGTTTTTTGGTGTTGTCTTTCATCTTGTTCTGGTGGTTCTTCCTCTTCCAGCTCATCTTCTTTAGCTACTTTAGTTTGTCTGCCGTGAATATATATATATATACACATATTTTTTGTATATTATTGTTTGGCATATTTGCTTTCTGGGTAGAGGCCTGCAGGTCTTCAAACATACTGGCTTTGCAACAAAGTCTTCTGCAGAACGTGAATAGATTTTAACAGCATTGATGTTTCAACTTTCAACCTTTAAGTTGCAAGACAAAAGGGACATGGAAGTGCAGTCAAAGCGGTGCCAAATTCAAATGAAAAAAGGACAAACATGGAAGATGTGTTTGTCCTACATTGAAGAAAAGAGAAAGATAAAGATGACATAGTCTGACAAAATGACTGTAAACCAGCACTGAATAAGATTACAAAATGTTCAAATCCAAACAAAATATTTGCTTGTTATGGCTCCTCAGATACGTGGCTTGCCACGTCCCCCTATAGCAAGATTTTCATGCACCACTTTGTGATGACGCTCCCGAAGCCCAGCTGCGGATTGGTGGTGGAAATAAAGCTTGCCCCAAACCCAAGCCCATGTGCCAGACCCAAAATTTGGAAGGAAAAAAGAACTAACGAACGAGTTTCTTCCAGGACCGTGCATCTGCACCCTGCTGGGGCCTTTAACCAAAATCCACCCATGTCACGATTGCTCCGCCAAACGGATGAAAACTGGTAGGTCACTTCGTCCACCTGAGCCGCGGCCGAAAGCCAGTCACTACAGAGTTGGTGGCTTGTAAAATATTGTAAACCCATCAACCAGCAACACTTTCGTGGCCGACTCCAACCTGTGAATGTGCATCTGGGTGATCTTCATCCGCCTCCTCTGCCATGATGTGACCCGGGAAGGGCTGAGCAAGCAGCAGTGCTATGTCTCATCTACCAATGGCTGGAGCCTGAAAAGATGAATCACCGGCGTTAACGCTACTTGAAACTGTTATATACATGGATTTGAGCTGCCCTCACACTGCTATGGAAACTTCGGCGCCTTTGCCAACACCTGCTACTAGGAGGCGAAGCTTGTACGTCTGCCTGCTTCACTTAGCTCCCTCAAGCTATGGAGGCCTGTTCATCCAAGCTCTTTGTGGAGGTGGGGCCCTTTTCAACGCCTGCTACTAGGAGGCGAGGCCTGTACGTCTGTATGCTTCACTTAGCCCCCTCAAGCTATGGAAGTCTGTTCATCCAAGCTTTTTGTGGAGGTGGGGCCCTTTTTCAACGCCTGCTACTTGGAGGCGAGGCCTGTACGTCTGTATGCTTCACTTAGCCCCCTCAAGCTATGGAAGTCTGTTCATCCAAGCTTTTTGTGGAGGTGGGGCCCTTTTTCAACGCCTGCTACTAGGAGGCGAAGCCTATACGTCTGTATGCTTCACTTAGCCCCCTCAAGCTATGGAGGTCTGTTCATCCAAGCTTTCTGTGGAGGTGGGGCGGCTGTCCGGCTGTGTGGACGCTACAAGTGTGGATTGGCTGGATGACTGCAGCAAGGGCTCTCTGCATTCCTCCCTGTCCCACGGGATGATGCTGGTGTTGCATGCTTTGGGATCCAGCTGGGTGTAAGTGATTCGTTGCAAGCCCTCAGATGTGCGATCTAAGGTTTCTTGCATCTTACCCAGCAACTCTGTGAGTGACTGCAAACACGCTCCATTTGGGGCATTCTCCAAAAAGGCCTGCATGAAAGGACTGTGATGCTGAGAGGCATCACTTCTGTCCCTAGCCATGCACCCACTGCCGGTTGCACAAACACAGGAGATAGCTGCCCGATTGTTGTCTCCAAAAAGGCCACGTGGCGGCTCGCTCCACAGGTCACGAAGGTCATCCTGAGACATCTGGGCCTGGTGCGAAATCTCGGCCCTGCAGAAATCCAAGAAAAACACAAAATGAGACCTCGAAGAAATTTTCGAGCAATCAAAGCCTCCCTGAGGCTCTCCGCGGTGACGTCTGTGGATGAGTACAAGTCTGTCAAAGATATCTTGCAGCTTGACATATGTACGATAATCATTCTTATCTGCATCCTGGGGAGCCCAAAGCAAGGATCTATAAAACTCCGCGCCGTGGCCAGACAAGAGTATCAGGACAAGCACTCCATCTCTGCCTTGAATTTCCTGCACAACGTTGGTCAAGCCCGCCAAGAACTGAGTCTTTGTAGCATCCGGTATGCGGTGCACGTGATCCCTACGGTATCTGTGACCTAGCAGAAAGATTTCAAAGTCTACTCCGTCTCTGTTTGGATTGACAAGCTTTTGAAATGTTGAGGCATCGCCATATTCAGCAGTGCAGATCAAGGCATAATGGTCCTTATATGCGATCAACTTTGCACTCCTTCCATCTCTGACCACAACCACGGGTTGCATGAGAACCAAGGACCGCGCACTCTTCACCAAGCACTTGGCCAAATGATATGAGCAAATAAGAGCTACAACCACACCACCAAAAATGCCACCAGTAATGCCGAAGCGAATCCCCCACCGCTCCAGCACGTATCCATTACAGCTTTTGCGGCAGGCTGGGTCGGCAGTTGAGATGCAACACAAGTTTTGAGGATCCTTACCTGACTCACTGCAGTCGCGTCCCATCAGGCTTTCATTGCTGCTGTCCAGTGGGCAGGGAGCATACTTGGAGCAGTCCTCCTCCTCCAGCTGGCAGTGTTGATGCGGAGAAGGCGTTCCTTAGATGTCAAAGGATTGGAAAGCGCCGACCCTGAATACAAAGCAAAGATCAAACCCTATCATGATTACAAAATTTGGTCCCCAACCCCTCCAAATTTAAATTTTGCATTTGGCTGCGCGGTTGGCGCCGGTGGACAAAAGAAATCGAACCTTCAACAAAAATCAATGTATCCGATCATGTCATGTTCAACATTGAAGTTTGGGGTGGGGGGTTGTTGTTAGTTGGCCTCCTCAGCATTTTACTGGTTTGTCAATCCACTGTGGTTTCAAAAATTTCAACTTTCTTCAAACGCTCTGAGATCATGTGACCCTCAGGTAGTGAAACATGGCCATGGGAAATACGCATTTTCAACAGGCAGACCATCTCCAAGTTGGGACTGGTACCCGGTCAAGCTACCATAGCCCTTCAGGCAGCAACTCCGTTTACCTCGACTTGCAGGTCGTCCGGGCGTAGCACGACAATCCACGCCGAAACCACAGGAGCATTGTGGAGGCCTGAAACGCCGGCATTCAGCAGCGTGGCTGAGCATCAAAGATTGGCCCATGGCCCATGGCCAGGCCAAGTATGGGAACCCACTAAAATCATTGCTCAAGATGACCACCATCAGGCGGATCCAAGGTATTTAATTGCATACCACAGCGTACGAATGTTTTAAAATACTTTTTTTTTGGAGAATCAAATCATTTTTACTGAAGTTACATTGACAATCTGAGACTTTCCATCAGGAGTTTCAGCTTGTCCATGTATACCTCATATATACCTCATGGGTGGCAAGATGTGGCATGTGAGTCCACTTCACTAAGCCGCTGGCTGCGAGCAATTCCGCTGGCACCAGTCGATCTCATCCTCCACTGAATTGGTGACCCCAAGACAGCAAGCTCTCCTGTCAGGATCCATGCAATCCATGCCAATGCCATGGTTGCAGCAGCCCTTTGCAATTTGCTCCTCAGGCACGTCGTCCCTATCGCTACAGCACCTGCCATGTTTCTTGGATTTCGCCACAGGATGCAGAGTTTCACCGCAAACCTGAGGTGTACCATGCGAACTGAGCGGACAGTAGGTCCCAATGTCGCAGGTGATGGGGAAAATGTGTTTGCCATCGATGATCTTCGGCTTGATGCATCTGAGAGTACAATTATTGTCCATCATGCACTGATAATCATCTGCTGGGAGTAATTTCCTTGAGTCACAACAACAACCGTTTGTGTTGTCATTGGTATTGTGGCACACTTTTCCGGCAGATGAACACCGCCACAGTGCTGCAGCATCAGAACACAAGCCTTGGTTGTTTCAAGGTCTCCTACCATTAAATTTCCCGAATAGGATTTGGGCATGATTTTGGGATGGCGACTTAAACGTGGAGTATATTCGTGTACATGAACATTTTGAAAGATTCACAGGGTTCGTCATCAAATCATACAAGGATGGGGGTGTACAGGGTGTACATGTTTAAACCAAAACAATGCACATCAAACAAAAAAATCCGACAACAAATCACATGCAAGACCTAGACACTTGAGGATGGGGTGCACTGCACAGACACTGGAGTGGATCTCGGGTGCCCATACGTGCCACTTGCGAAGGCCGTCCAGCTCAATGTCCAGTGAACGAAAAGTTCCAACCTTGGGCGCTCAGCCATGGCCGTCTGATTTCAAACATCCTACCGATCCTACCTAGAAAAACACAAGGTCCCATCGATATCCCTTGGTTGATTGAAGTTCCTAAAAATATGATTTTAGGATGGTAAAAACTGGTCCACGTTTTTTGCCTGGTGCCGTGCATAAACTAACCCCAAGTTGTTTGAAAAAAATTGCACGACCGGACATGTTGTCAAAATATGCTAAAACAAGGAAATGATATCATCGGACTCTGTTGGACAGTATAGTATATGTTTATGTTTTTTTCCAAGTATTGCTGTACCTTTGTGGCCAAAGGCATGAGGATGGGCATGGTTTGCACAGCCTGGTTTTTTTTTATTCATCTATTTTGCACGATTGCATCCTGTTCGTGGGGGTTGCCAGTTTTCCATACACGGAAATTGTCCCACAAAATTGTGCGTTCCCTGTGACAAGTTCCATCATGGACGGAATTGGACCAAGTCAAATCTCCACTTGCAACAAAATCAAAAGTAATATTTTGAACATTTATGTCAGTCACATGTTTGTCCTGGACTCCCACACAGGATTTTTTGTTTGTCAATTACAAAAAACTGTTTGACTGCACAACTGGTTCGCTACATATTTCCAATACATTGGTTTTTACCTGCGACATACCAAAGAACCTCATGTTGAATCAAGAGCGCGTTCGGTTTGTTGCCGTCCCAGCCCATACTCCGCTTGAACCGAGCGCTAACAACTGGCAGTGCTGAAGCGAAATGTTTCAAAAATCCTTGCCTCCATCATGTAACATGGAAAATATGTTTTCAATATCAATCTTGTGTTTGCATACTGTAATGATTCGGCCTTGCTCGTCCACCAAAACACCACAGCACATGAAATATGTTTTTTAAAAAAAATCATTTGCAACTAAAAGGCAAAAATATACGCCAACGACAAACCTATGAAAAAATACAATTGTTATGTTTTACCAATATTTCGACAAACCGAGTTTTGTATCATTAAATTGTTTGCCGCACTCGGATGGTTCATTTGATATTAGAAACACCACTTTTCAACTGCTGCGAATTCCAAATGGGTCCAGAATTTTTTGTGGTGTGTTTTTTTATTTTCCCAAGAGAGTGTGGACTACCGTGGGGGGTCGAGTGGTGAAAGTATTGATTTTGCAGTTTTTTTTTAGATATGGAAATGGTTTGCACATGAAGCCACAAATCACGACTGTCCAAAATACTACATTTTCTACACAGATGTTGTCTCTTTCCAAGAATGCCTTATTTTTTGTTTAGCATTTTGGAAAAGAAAAAATGTTTATATACAATGATTTTGATGCCTGCAATGAATTCTGCATTATATTGTCGTACATATTACCATATGTACATATAATCACTATTTGACAAATTTATTGTTTTTTTCACAATAGGTTGTGTTTCTCGATAAATCCGCCCGCACCGAAGGTGCTGGGGCGTGATCTTCCGGATGGCACTCGTAAAAGGTTACAGGTTTACCTGGGGGGGGGGAGGCATTTTTCGGCCAAAACCTCGTTTTTGATAGGTCGTGACGCTCGCCTTCAAAAAACACTGTTAAAAACAGTACGGAAGACACCTGTTCGTGAACGCGCCCGTCCTCAAAATCGGCAAGCGAAAAGTGAAAAAAACCCGTGTTTTTCAACTTTTTGACCTCAATTTTTTGGTTTGCAACATCTTTTTTTGCGGTTCCGCAGGTGGCCGGGCCCGGAGGCGGATTTTTGA
>Ga0126342_10022307_pt1 | contig 10469 bp, 12 predicted proteins | sample Cyp1metagenome_FD_92528 | JGI IMG/M metagenome (GOLD analysis project Ga0126342, IMG submission 92528) | Coral microbial communities from Lord Howe Island, Old Settlement Bay, Australia - Cyphastrea 1 metagenome | ecosystem: Host-associated > Invertebrates > Cnidaria > Coral ...
AGGTCCAAGAAGATATCAAAATCCTACAGTCATTAGGGTTTCTTATAGGGTTTCAAGAAGATATCAAAATCGCCCGGCCCCATGGAACAATTAATCATACAGTCATTAGGGTTTCTTATAGGGTTTTACGAAGGAATCAGAATTCCCGGGTCTCATGGAACAATTAACCATACAATGTCATCGTCATCGGCATCGCCATCGTTGTCATCATCATCATCACCATCATCATCACCATCACCATCATCGTCAACGTCATCATCGTCATCATCGTCATCATCGTCAACATCGTCATCGTCGTCTTGACTTTTCCGGACGCCATACTAATATAGTACTTCTTTTTCCTATTTTCATCATTATTATCACTCTTATTTTTTCAAGTTCTCATTCTCTTACATTCCGTGGCTGGAAAATCAGTTAACTTCGATGATTTTCCCAACGACACCTCGCTAGCCTTTCGATGTCCAGGAGAAACTGGAAGGCGTCGGCAGTGAGTCGCAGCAGGGTCTGGCCTTGGCCGCTGCGGACCACATCTGGGATATCGGTCAGACGGGCACGGCCTCCCACAGCAGCTCTGATGGCACTTCGGCCGCGCCTCGGACGTTTGTTCTGTTTTTTGGTGCACCATGAAAAAAAACCGAGGGATATCCAGGGATATAACGTATTACCCTCTGGTGAACTAACATAGCTATGGAAAGATCCAGCATTTTTAATGGGTAAATCCACTATAAATGCTCAATTTCAATAGCTATGTTAAATTACCAGAGGGTATGAACGTGAGCACCCGAACAACCAGGTATAATTTAGTCAAGTGGGTACGGGGGACTCACACAAACGAAATTAGATTATTGCTGGCACTTCATCAAACCATTTTTGGTGGTTGGTAGTTTTGATCCCGATACGCGGCTGGAGAATCGGACAAGAGCAACAAGAAGAGCAACATTTTGTCTTGGAGCTGGAAGTAAAATAATTCTTGGCAGTGGGGTACCCCATTTCGAACAAGGCAAACAGTTTGTGAATTCCCACGTTCGACCTTTTTGCATTGCATATTTGCGAAACTGCGGGCAGCGCGTAATTTGGGGCCACTCACATATTGCCACACCATAGATATTGCCAATTCACACTCCCAATTCTATGGATGGGATTGTCCCAGTTGTGGGACTTCATCCCTAAAAATCCCCGTTAGCTAAGTTGATGAATATCTATGGTAAATCGGAGATATTAATCTATACTCTGAAAATGGGCTGAACATAAACCAACAAACATAACCAATGAGATATTAGGACAATTCCAACTAACATATCCATAGATGATTTTTCCCCATATCTAAACTTTATGTTTTCTAAACCATTCACATTTCACAAGATTTCACATTTCTGTTGCTGAATTCCAGGGAGAACGTGCCTCACGCTATGGCCACTTCGGGTCCTTTGGCGAATGCCTGTGGTATGGCTCGGACAAAGCCGACGCCCGCTGTGTCGTCCTGGATTTGATCGTGGATGACGGGGTGCCGAGTCGAGGTGTGGGGAAACCTCCGTAACGGTGAGTTGGGGGGGCGTAACCTGTATTTCCAAAGTTATCGAGTTAGTATATAAATGTATATAATATATACACAAGTACTATATATATATATATATGTATGTATGTATGTATGTATGTATGTATGTATGTATGTATTGTATATGCTGTACAATGTATATGTATCTATTTCATCTATTAGACATTTTTTTCGAATAATCTATATGTATATATCCTCAGCTGTTTCCTTCGCTGGGTGAAATGGGCTTCATCGCAGATCAGCAGAGCAAGTTTCAGCTACATTCCTCTTCCCCGTCCTCATCTCATGATCCTCCCCCCGCGCGACCTCATGTATATATGATGTATATATGATGTATTTATGATGTGCATGTGTGTATATGGTTATGTCTATGTCCATGTCCATGTCTAGGCGTATGTGTATGTGTATGTGTAATATATATATATATATATATGTGCGTATGCATGTGTATACGCATAGATTATATTATGTATGTGTATATATATATATACATACACAGTATACGAGTATACGTCATCTTTAACTCAAACATCTCCCATTCTCACTCTCCCATTCGTCCTCCCAGAAAACAGGCCACCGCAAGGGTGTTCTGGACCCTCGCTACGACACGGTGGGCGTGGCGTATGGTCCTCATTGCACTTTCGGGCAGATGGCTGCCATGGAATTTGCCCGGGGCTGGGAGCCCGACGCTGACGCTGTGCGCCACTGGGATGCGGGATGCGCCGGGGTGGGCAGCTGGGGAGATGGGAAAGGTTAGGCCCTGAATGGGAAAAGTGTCGTGCGATTTGTTTGGGATGCCAGGGATAAAGCAGCAAGTACGATCTTCCAGCAACACATAGTTGGAGCAATGTCTTGAGACACACAGTCCACGGATTTTTTTGAGGTGCTCGCGTTGAAAGTGGGCCCTTCAAGATGAGTGCCGAAGCGATGGCTGCAGCCAAAAGCAAGGTAGAGACAGCCTGGAGCTTGGGCCAGTGCCCCATTTGTCGCGAAACCATCAAAGGTGGCAAGGTGTCGAGATGGGGTGAGTTGGAGTTGGAAGGGTTTGGGATGTAGATGTGTTTAAGATTTATAGGGGAGTTTCGGCTAAGGTGACAGGAGGAGTTGATGAGATGTCATATGAAGAATTGAACATCTTACCACGTGATTTTTGATGCTCCAACTTGCGAACTTCATCGCTGTCAAGTTGTTTCACGTTGTTTCACACTGTTTTACATTGTTTCACTTTTTTTTCATACTTGGATGTGCATCCCAGGAATTGCAAGTGAATTGTAACCCATCAACCAGAATATACTGGTGCCACACGTATGATATACATATGTAGACATCTACATACATAGAATATTAGGTTAATTATCATATCTGACCCTCCACTTGCGGTTCTTGGCACATCCGAGTCCCAAGTGGCTTCGCAGGTGGTCGATGTGGCGGAAGTGGGAGGCAAACTCCACGCAGGGTGCTTCAAGTGCATGGCATGTGCCACCTCTTTGGTTGGTGGAGCCTTTAAGGTGCAAGCGCGCCAGCCCTATTGCACCAGAGCGAAACAAAGAGCAACTGATGGGTATGAAATCAAGAGTGGGTCGATATTCTATGATATTCTCAGCTGAATAGCAACTGATGCAACCCATTTTTTTTTTTTGTTTGAATAGGAATAGCAACAAAAACCAAACAGTGCATAGGGCTATGATTTCCTGCGTTACCCCAAAAAATCGCAGCGAGACCAGAGAAGAGTCCACCGATGTTTCGAAATCATCGACCATGAAATTTGCAGGTTGGATGGTTGACAAATGGGGATTTCATGGGATTTCCATAAATGTGGGTATCCCAAAATGGTTGGTTTATAATGAAAAATCCTACTAAAATGGATGATTTGGGGGTACCTCCATTTTCAGGAAACCTCCAAATAACCAAGCCAATGCTTATTTAAGCAATTTGTGATGGATGGTTGGGTTTTGCGGGCTGCTTTTTTGTCAGCGAGTCATTGGCAATGCGAAGGTAAAACATGTTTCTACGAGAAGTTTGGTGAGACTTGCAAGGCCGCAGCCGGGTACAACTTGTTAAGGCAGCTGGTTGGTGGACTTACTTCTAGCCTCATATTGGATAGAACATGATAGAACTTTTGCATGATATCTGAGTTTCTCTGTCTCCTGATACTCTTTGACATGTCACAAATGTCATGGAAAGCAATGGTATGGTGATCATCTTGGATTCCAGGGGGTTTAGACACCCTCTCTGCAGATTGTCAAAGAACATGGAGGCACCAGCCGCAGCTAGTACTTACCTCCAAATTGGAGAATCATGTCATCTTCCACGTTGAAGCCAGTAACTGGCCATTTCAGTTGCCAAAAATCTGCCTTTGCCATGGCACCATGGCAGCATGGTGATGTCAGGCGTGTAGCAAAGTCATCACTGGTAGCATGGTCTCCTGTGCCCTGGGGAAGTTGCATCTGGAATGCCTGATCTGCAGCGCCTGCAAGAAATCCATTGGGAAGGCCGATCGAAAAACACGCTAAAAAACATGCCGAATATAAATACTGTTGGACTGGAGAAACTGCTTGATATGTGGATATATGTGGGTAGTTCCTCAGATGGTTGATGTGAATGAACATCTAAAATTCTTCAATCACATCGCTCTCACTCTGTGTTGTCTCCATTAAATGGTGGTCTATGTGGAACACGATTCCAAGTAAAGATGAAAAGAAGAGGTTCCACCGTACCTCTGGGAATGAACCTCTGCTGCTGGTTGTTTGTAGCAATCGAGGTCCTCCAAACTTTCCGCGTTCCTTTATGTTCCTTCCATATACTCAAATCGACAAGTTTTCAGGAAATCTAGGATATCCAACGGTGAGAAAGTCTAAAACTTTACAGGAAGTTCCCTCTTGTAGCCCCCTGCAAACAAAGATAGACCCCTCCGAAATAGAAGATGCTTATACAGCCATGTTGGGTTCATTTTTTAGGGTTCTATGTCCACTGGGAATTCCACTTGTTTTTTTCGATATACCATCTGGTTATTTAACATAGCCATGGAAAATCCCTTATAAATGGAGGTTTTAATGGGAAAATCATCTATAAATGAGCCATTTTCCATGGCTATGTTAAATAACCAGAGTGTAGTATATATCCGTTTGTCCCCCAATATCACCATTGGATTGAGGCCTCTTTCTCCACAACAGATGGGGCCATCAAATGCCAGGACGGCGGACACGAAGAGATTGATGTGGTAGGCCCAAAAATAAACCTAATTGGGGATGATTTGTATTATACCACCGATTTCTTGTAAGTCATTGGGCATGGTTTCTTATTGAGTATACCACTTTGATTAAGGCGATTGTCAACAATGTCAAACAAGCCTAAGATACATCGCCTGTTTTCATGTGGCTCGACCCCCAAAGAAAGCAGCAAGGCAATACCGGTTCATCAAACACGATTGTTTTTGGCACGGATTGCTAACTTGCCGGGATGTTTACCAACGCAAATCTCTTCTCCCTTATATTACTTATATTAAACGCAGGTCTAGAACCCTGGTTCAGTATTGCTTCTATTGATTTTTTGGGGCCACTTCAGGGAATTTGAGATTCGGATGATCACAGCATGGCCTTGGGTGACCATTCCAGTTACTTGTAGGTAAGCATGCTGAGTTGAGCACACCTAGAAATAGAATTGCCCAAATTCTCTGAAGAGTTTATATATCCAAATTTACTGCAAAGTTTGTGTGATGGGTCAAAGCCAAGACCATTTGTTTTGTTGATGTATGTTACTCTATGTTCCACAGGTCTTGTTTTTGTTTCTCTCTCTCTCTCTCTATATATATATATATATCAATATCTAAACATGCACGCATTCTATTTCAGATGAGCCAACCCCGACACCCATGTCCAGCTCGAAGCCGAGGAGTGCAGTAAGGCCGAGCCCGCGCGCAAGGGCGGTGCCAGTGGTGCCTCGAAACCACTGGCAGGCGCTGGGGCAGCCATCACTGGAGCGGCGAAGGCGAAGCCTAAGGCCGGCCAATGAAACATGAAGCACTTGCCATTGGGTGTATTGCTGGTGGTTGATGCTGGTGAATGGTTAAGAATGGATTTGTGAACACTGGGATGCTGGTGTTGTATGGGTGAATGGGTGAAAACTATTCAGAACGTGAGTAGAAACCAACAAACATGGGTTTATAGGTGGTTTATGCTAGCTAAGTTGGTTGAACTAAGTAGGGTTTATGGTAACACAATTGGGAGCACCACCTTGCAACCATCATGATAGTAATATTTTTTTTTTCCATTACCACTATGAAATATGTAATATCTATGTCGATGTTGATATCGATGTCTCTATCTCTATCTATATATATATGTACATATATATATATGTATACATATGGTTGGAACCCCTATCTATCGTCAATGATAACTGATAGGCTGAACTAAAATCATTGGAACGCCTGTTTTGATAGCATTCTTCGTGGGTTAATCATGGTTTAAATAACAGTTCTCGGATTTCCCCGATTTTTGCTGGGTAATGATGCTTAATGATGGTTGAAACTGGTTAGCATAACCAAATACAAATACATTACACATACATACGGATTCTTGAGATATTATCCTGGGATACTGATGGCTAATACTGCCTATACTATATGATACGCTATGCATGTTCTTAATGAGTGTTGTCAATGAGGGAACCAGGCAAATTCTTATTGTCAATACCGATGGTTACTTATGGTTTTATGATGTTTAATTACTAGTGCTTAAATCTTGCTACTGTAACTATTGCCATTCTGCCCACCAAAAAATGCAATCCCCCGATTAGCCCCAGATGTTTATTCAACCCTGGGCTTTTACTGTATAATTTGAGATACCACGTTAGGTCAGCAAATTATTTCATATTTTTGGGGCAACCCAGATTTTAAATCAACCGGGATTTATGTGTCCAGGGTTGACATTAAAAAGCTGATGATCATTTGAAATGGTGATTTGATCGTGGCACCCCAGATGTGTTTTTAGGGAACAATGACAGGAAACCACAAATGTGTGGGATCCACAATGCTACCCTATCCTATCCCAAATAGTAGTGCTTTTTGAAATCAAACATACCAACCGCTTCAAAAAGGGATTGGTTATTTATTTCCAGCCTCCTTTACATTTGTGTGAATTAGGCCTGGTTTACAGTAACCCCAAAAAGATAAAACCGCCATTTGCCATTATTTTAAAATCAAGTTTTATTGTCTCTCATTTTTTTGGGTTGCTATATGGCAGCCAGTGGATCACACATTTGACCGGGTCAACCACAATGAGTTCAACGGTCCCTGCAGGCAGTCGCCAAGGTGAGCATGGCCAAGGCGAAAGCTTCTGCCATGGGCCTCGCCATGGACTATGCTGCGTTGGGCTGAGGTCAACCCCAGAGATCTACCCTGCTTGATGAATTTTGGAAATCACCCCCACAATGATGTCATCTGTTGCTAAACTGTTCCCTTTCCCAATTGAAAAAACAGAGGCACTACTTCAAGGTCAGCAGGTTCAGACACCCAGCCGTCCTTAAAGGAGGTCTGGGGCTGAATAGCTGGGCTAACCTTTTTTCGCCATGTTGTACAGTGAAAGGCGGCGGTTCAAAAACGGAGGTCGCAGCTCAACTTCTTGGAATCTTGGTGGCTCAGGTTGGGGAATCTCGTGATTACTTTAGTTCCAAGCTCCTGGCAAGTGCAAAGACATACCAACTGTCAGGAGTCCGCAAGTTTCCTATTTTGGGTGGTTTGAGCAGTGACCAGATCTCGTTCCCAGTGTTAAACAGGCTTCATCTAGAATTCCAGATGTTGCTTGCATATCCATTCTCTGTCTGTTTTTCCCAGGATCATTTTCCCAGTGCAATCTCAGTAGAACTCTCAGTTGTGATATCGAGATGATTCAAGATGTACCATCTGGTTATTGAACATAGCCATGGAAAATAGCCCATTTATAGATGGTTTACCTATTAAAAATGGTGGATCTTTCCATGGCAAACTGTTAGTCATAACCAGAGGGTACATCTTGAGGTCTCCATATATCCAGAAATTCCTCCAGAGAGATCTCCCCTCTCCTACTCTTGGCCCAATTTGGCTCGAGATTTTGGTCCAGCACCAAAAAAGGCCTGGCTGTGTGCTATGGCCTCGCGGAGGATAGAATCTGGGCAAATTTAAGAGTGACCGATGACATCGTGACCCAACCTGGAATCATGGGAATTCGATTGCGGGAATCATCCCCATAGCTGGCTGCAAGTTTCATGTCAGTGAAACATGATAATTTGCCCAGATAGAATGAACAAGAATGGGCATTCAACCAACAAGAATGGGAATGGAACCAAAGAAGTACGGGCTTCAGGGAAGAAAGAATCGGAACACCAGGGCGTTTTCCAACTTTCAACCACGGGGATAGAATCAACAAAAATTATCCCTGACCATTTTTCATCTCTCATCTGGCCAGATGGCTCCGCACTCGCCGCTTTTGCAAGCCTACAAATCTTTGGAAAAACACAGTGAATCGCCACTTTTCTACCTGCATCTTCTTTCTTCTCACTCTTTCTCACTCTTTCTCACTCTTTCTCACTCTTTCTCACTCTTTCTCACTCTTTTTCACTCTTTTTCACTCTTTGTCACTCTTTGTCACTCTTTGTCACTCTTTGTCACTCTTTCTCACTCTTTCTCACTCTTTCTCTTCTCTGCTCTCTTCTCTTCTCTGACTGTTCCCACCTCTGCTTTTCCATCCCTCCATGTTGTCGGAAGTTTGACTTCTAAACTTCCTTCGATGAAGTCCTTGCTGGAAAATGGGGGGAAGCCTAAACAGGACCCGTCCATTTGTGGTTCCACTGAGGCTTTTTCCACTTTGAGAGAATTCGCGTAGGATGGCCGCCCAAACTAACATCTTCATGCTTCAATGGATGTACAGTATAAAGTATGAGTGTATATAAATAAATATATATATATATGTGTGTGTATGTTTGTACATATACATATGCAGTATATATTTGCATATATATATACACATATATATACACAAATATTTAGATTTACACACATATATATATACATACATACATACATACATACATACACACACACAGACATACATACATACATACCTACCTACCTACCTACCTACCTACCTACCTACCTACATACATACATACATACATACATACATACATACATACATACATACATACATACATACATACATATACACACATATATATATATATATATATACACAATAGATATATATATATATATATACATACACACACACACTATATAGACACATTATTATTATATATATATACACACACCCATGCGTGCATGTACTATTTTGTGCCACCCCCCGCCCCCACGGTCAGTGCATCCCATCATTCCCAGGATGAGCATGTAGAGGCACCCCTGAATCCAACGACCAGGTGGCAGGCTCACTGAGTTTTCATTCTTTCGTTGGGTGAATTTATGATGTGCCCAAAGCATGCTATCCCATTATTGTAAGTTTATAGCTTATTGGGTAGTATTACAATCTGGATAACGACCAGTTCTTTTGAATCTATGGGGTGAAATTTGTTTTTTTGGGGACGGTCCACAAACTGCAGTGACGATGACGATGACAATGACGATGAGGAGGAAAATGTTGGTGATGATCATGACAATGGTAGTGATAATGATGATAGGACATTGATGTCAACATGTCAGGCCCAGGCGACCAACAGATTGTGTTTGTTTTTGGCTCTTTTTGTTGCACGCATTGCTATTCTACCATTTTGGGAATAATGGACAACAATAATTTCCAGAAATTGGTTTATGACTATGTTGGCCACATTGTCCAAGTTGGCAGCACAGCAATCCATGCAACTGAAAACAGCTATATGTATATGTATATGCATATGTAATATGTAATATGTAATGTGTAATATGCAATATGTGATATGTAATGCGTGAAATATATGTAATATGTAATTTGGATATGTATATGTATATGTACATGTAAATGTATATGCAAATGTATATGTATATGTGTAATTGTATTTGCAAATGTATATGTAATGTGTAAATGTATATGTACATGCAAATGTACATGCAAATGCATATGTATATGTACATGCAAATGTACATGCAAATGTATGTGTATGTGTATATGTATATGTATATGCAAATGTATTTGTATATGTATACATGTATGTGTATATATATATATGCAAGTATATTACCCACACACACACATATATATATATATATATACATACGTATATAAATGTGTATATATATACACATTTGTATCATTTTTTAGCTTATTTAGATTTTCCCAACCAATACATAGAATTGATATTCCCAACATATATTTTGGCTGATCTCCCTTGCCGCAGGCCATGTCTTTATTTGGGAAACGCTTTGTCAGGTGGAGAGCTCAGTTAATGGTTGGTTGATGAGTTCGGGAAACATCATGGGAAAGAACGCCTATAGACGGGGATTTTCAATTATGTATAAATGTGATTACAGATGAAAAGCAAATGGAAAATTTATTAGACAATTATCTATAAACGATGATTTAGGGATTAATATCCATCAGTTAATATCCATAACGACATTTGTAATTGGTTGGTGATTATCCGACCTCAACATCTATTTCCATATCAATATCTGTTTTAGATTTATCCATCAATTCTTGAGGGATATTTTCACTTTGAAAACAATGGTGATAATAATTGACAAAAGTAATGGTTGATGATTAGTTCAGGAACTATACCACCTAATTTATTGATGAATATCACTGCACAATCCAGGGGAATCTCTATCAACCCAAAAACATCCAAAGGATCTTGCAACTGGACTATCCAAGATATAAAGTAATCCCAGATGACCACTAGAAAAATGATCACCCACTGGAATAATTTTTTAAAAGGCAAAATACCATGGCCG
>Ga0126342_10022308_pt1 | contig 10468 bp, 10 predicted proteins | sample Cyp1metagenome_FD_92528 | JGI IMG/M metagenome (GOLD analysis project Ga0126342, IMG submission 92528) | Coral microbial communities from Lord Howe Island, Old Settlement Bay, Australia - Cyphastrea 1 metagenome | ecosystem: Host-associated > Invertebrates > Cnidaria > Coral ...
TCATCATCTGCACCACTATCATCACTATCTGCATCACTGACCATCGAAAAATATGAAACATCATTGAAACATCAATTCCTCGTCAGAACGCCACCAACTTGCCAGGCTCATCCAGGCTCACAAGATCTCACCACTTTTAGCTCACAGCATCTCACAGCTCTTCCTCCTCGTCATCGTCACCCCCGGGTGGCACATCCTCAGGCTGGGCACTCCAACCAAACCAGGCACTGATACCAGGATGGAGCAAGGCAAACTCCCGTGAATAATGACAAGCGCATGAAATCCAAAGACATCCCTACGCAAACATTGGTGCTAAATGGTGCAATCTTATTCATGTGGCAAGTATGTGCTGTGTACGTGTGACGGTGTGAAAAAAAACGACACAGTAATCCCTACAAAACCCGCTGGCCCTAGAGTTGGTAGCAGTAACCGAAGTCAAGAGGCTTCGGCTTTGCAAAGCTGGGCTTGGCGAACGCAGAGCCAGTAGTCCGTTATGGCACCGTAGATCCGGGTCTTGGAAGGGGCAAAACATGGTTCAGAAGTTCAGAAATCAGCCAGGCTAGGAGCTAACAAGAAACAGTGCATCAGAGTCCATCGTACTGCTTGGCAACACTTAAGAAAATGAACGAACTGGCACACACATCTACGTCATATCTACATCATCTATGCAGCAGTACGCCCACAGGCTTGCCTTGTGTGCAGCAACCTTGTCAATCATTGTCGCACGGAAAGCCCTGATGAACGGTAAGTGTCAACATGTGGAAACACCAAAGATGCAACATTATGCAACGTTCAAAGTGCACAGTGCACCGAAGCTCAAAGATGTAATATTTCGTCTGTAACATGTACAGTATATGCAAGTATGTGTGTGTGTGTGCAGAATATGTATATGTATGTGTATATATATATAGTAATGAGTGCACACATGTACAGCAAATAAAATACTATGAGTGTGTATGTATGTACAGCACATGTGTGTGTGTGCATCTATATATTATCAATTATTGTTATACACACACACATAATCACACATATATAATATATATATATACACATCTGACGAGTCAAACATTGTATCATAGTCATAATGAATCGTACTCGGACTCACATTGCGTGGCAATCAACATGAGCAAAGTCCTTGTCAAGGTCCTGCAAGTACGATGAACTTCGTCCCTTGCAGCATCGCTTGTCCCCAACAACTGGAAGTGCTCACTCCTGAGATCTCAACATGTGCGCAACTAGCATTCCGCCCAGCCAAAAGCATACAGCCAGCTCAAGCAGCTCAATGATAGGTCATGATAGGTCTTTTGTGGTCTTTTGATCACTGTCACACCCTGATCACCCTGTCACAGTGGCAGGCCAGGATCGTCAGCGAGCTAGACTTGTGGCCGCGGATGTCATCAAAATCATAGTATCCAACCTTCCTCAGTGCTGCCATGTTTTGAGGGCGAATGCGCGTCTAGAGTCTAGCCCCCGCTGTCTTGGAACGTCATCACATGGAAGCCACCAAAGTGATGTTCTGAATGAATGTGGTATAAAATATAATTAGTGAAAATACTGTATTTGAAGGTCATCAAAACTCCTGATGCAGTTTCATAGTGTTTCATGATTTTCATTCTATCATATTCTATCCGATTCTATCCGAATGCAAGTGGAGACTCCGGCGTTTTGCTTCAGAGCTTCAGTTGCCCAAGCTGCCCAAGTTGTCCAAGACCTTCATCCAAACGCACAAGTTGCTGAGGAAATCTAGACTCCGCACATGGTGTGCTTTCGCTCGAGAAGACCTAAACAAAGCCACAAAGAGGGGCAAGGTCGGCAAGGTCCACAATGCATCAGGACCGAAGATCATTGAAATTTCATGAAATTTGATGCTATGTGCAGAGCTACCACGCAAAACCAAAAGTTCAAGCTCCTCTCAACTGAAACCCTGCACGTTGTTCCCGCAAAATTGAAAGACCTAGAAATCCTAGAAACTATGCATTGTACAATTTCTTTCTTTCGGTGGGGTCTTGATATCTCAATCATTTTGGATGCGCTTGACTTTGCCTTTGCTGTCTGTCAAGCCTCTTCAGCAATGTGTTGGCGCTCTTTGGCTTTCATCCGCCTGTGATGAAGCACTCAGCCTTTCCGTTGTGCTAGCCATGCTAGCCAAAGGATTGAAATCCTAGCCCTACCAAGATGGAAATGGAATTGGATCTCCATACAGTATAACTCAAAAGCTCCAGCCAACGGAAACACTAATAATTCTGGAGTCGAGGTTGCCTTTGCCTTTGCGCGTCTTGTATTGAAGTACCTGGTGCCAGTACCATGGTGCGCCTTGGCATTTTTTCCACCAGCACAGCACGCAAGGCTTTCGCACTCCAAAGGCATGCGCTGCAAGAGAGGCCGCCACGCAGAGGCAAGGAAGCATCGGAAGTGTCCTTGAGAAAATAAATTAAAAGAAGCAAAACACTCTCAGATGTTCAACAAGACACGGCCTCCTTCCACATGAACGAAGAGAGTCTGACACAGTATAGCCAGTGATAGCCAGTATAGCTAGGATACACAGGAGATCACGCAATGTCGAGCATTTAGAAGTGTTCAACACAGTAGCAGCAGTTAATCACTTCCAGCATTGTGCTCCACATTTTATGTATGTATGAATATGTCAAATATGTGCTATCCATCTATCTATCCATCCATCTATCCATGCACCTACTCTAAATATATTTATATTTATATATATATACACATACATATACGATCATAAAAAAATGCTCCTGCACTCAAGAGCTGTCGCAGCCTTGTGCCATCTGCATATTACAATAACCACCTTTTTTTGATTGATGAGTGGAATCCCAGCCCGAGGCTGGTATAGAATTGAAATATGTTGAATATGTTGAATATGCTACAAAAAGTGGGCATCAAACATGGAGGGTCCTTCTTTGATCAGGCTCAGTTTTTGTGTTGTGAAGATTCTGGCAACTGCAGTTCAATTCAAGGAACCGAAGCGGACGGTATACGTACTGATAGAAGGCGGTTGCGGCCGTTAGTAACAGCATGAGAGACAGCAACCACAGTAGTTACGGGAGTTCCAGCAGACTGGAGGAGTGCCGGAGACATGAGAATCAGGCATGTTACGTACTTTTCGATGCTTTTCGGACATGGGTTGACTTACTTATAGCCAACCGTTCTGGACGCGGGCTTAAACCGGATGCTAAGCGCTCTCCCTCCATACCTCAATGACTGCTCCCGGGGCTCCATGAGATGCTTTTGCCAGGTGAGCCCAAGTAAAGGTCACAAAAAGACTCCGGCCTCATCAGTTCGAGAATCGCAAAGCAACAAATCAGGCAATGCTGCGAGCGCCACTACGTACAACCACGACATGTGCACGCCAGCGCTGTGACGACTTGCTACGATTTATTCCACGTGCACGGGCTGCTCATGATGGCATGCGTCATATACATATTTTAAAAAGGTATAATTAAAATTCATCTATGTATCTGTATGTATAGATATGTATAATTAATTATATAACTATATGTATGTGTATATGTATTATATGATATGTATGTATAGTATATGTGTGTATGTGCGTATGTGTGTGTCTCAAAGTGGTTTGCTATCCTTATGCCAGAGCTCAATTGTGTAATCAAGCTAGAGGCATTCCTGGCGTTCTCAGTGGCCACTATGTCGAGGTACAGGGTAACATCTTTCTAAGTGCTTTTGGATAGCCCCATGCGGCTTCATACTCTGCCCTCGGGTTGCTACAGCTGCACTGCTTGAGCTGGAAAGGATGCCACAAAGCCACATAGTCAGCTTGGTTTCAGAGAATGGGCCAAACATGGCCAGACTTCAAAGTTGTATCAAAGCGCGGCATAGCGCGACAAAATAGTATGAAGCTACATGAAGCTTGTCTTGTGTCAATATGTGCCAACTCTTTTTGAAAGCAATTGGTTTCAACTTCAAAGGCCTTTGCAAAGCCTTTGCCAATTCATCGACCTGGGACTTCAACTTCCCGGGTAGCCGTCAGCGAAATCAAGACAACTGGGCGTGTTGCCACCTTGCCTATCTCTCACAGCTTGGAAAATCACTAAACACCTGACCGTCCTGACCCACCTCAAAATGTGAGGCAGTGAGGAGCTTGACAACTCAACACGTGAGACAGTTCTCTGCAGTCTGCAGAGCAGAGTGAAGTTCAGGCCGCAAGCTGGGACTGAAACGACTGAAATCCCGGAAACATCCGGAAACCTGCTACTTGTAATTAATATATAAATATCAATAAAGATAATAAAACCTCTGTTCAAAAACAGGAGAGCTTCATCTCGCTTGGTTTGTCAAGATCAAAATAATGCGTAATATGGAGACAAAAAAGGATACCTCTTGCACTTGCTCTGAGACTTGTCCCTATTCCTCCGTGCATGAGTTACATTTGAACAATCACGATGACATGGTGTTCTTAGTACGTAGCCGGTGGTATTAGCACAGCATTGCAAAATTGGCAAAGTTCATTGCGTTCATTGTAAGTTCAGAGCGTTTCTGGCACGGCTTGCGACCAGCTGCGGCCCTAGTTTGGCTCAGTTGGCTCAGTCAGGTCTTCTGTCTCTCCCAGGTCAGCGAGGGGATCCTCGTCGTCCTTGGCATCCCGAGGGAAACCCCTGGAAAGTGTAAGACCGTAATCCCAGAAGATCTGTAGATATCTGCGGGCCAATGTGATGGGACAAAAGGGATACCTCCTCCATATTATGTATTTCAATTATATACATACCATATTGTTATCCCATTCATCAACGCAAAAAAAAGAATCAATAATCAATAATCTGCAGTGTTATGGTTATATCCATGGTCAATGCTCAAGCGATCTTATTTTGTCAGCTGTCTGACATGCTCTTTAATTATATGGGCAGCCTGTGTCTGTGTGTGTCCTCTGAACCTTTGACAACATCAGAGAGCCGGAGACTGAGTATGAACAAGATTGAACAAGTCTTGTCCCGAACAAGTCCAAGGACTTCTTTGATCTCAACCCGATGTGCGCTTCGATGAAGTGTGGGAGAGACCCAAACAGAAAAGGTTGACTGTGCAAAACTGTTCTTGGTTACATATACCTGCGCGACTCCATTTGTTGAACAACTCTCATCCATTCCATCAAAACCCTTGGTTGGGGATTGTAGGGTGCTTTGTAATCCTCTACTGCCTCCAGGAACGAGAATAAAGCAGTCAAAGGCGAAAGCTTGTAGACAAGAAGTCCGGGGATACATCTGATGTTGACAGGGTCTTGCAACCATTTGCAAATTTGCAACCTAGGCGCTGGAGCACTGTCCGTGACCTGCGCCCTGGAGCCCTTCACGGAGGTGGAATCTGATTGAAACAGTCATTACAAAAGCTCGCGACTGCCTGGTTTATCAAAGGCTTTCAACAGAAAGGGTGGAAGGTGGGATGAAAGCACAGACATCAAAATCGAAATATCTAGCTTCAAGATGCTTCAAGTCTACATGATCTACATGCACAGCCTGGCCTCTGGCTCCTTAAAAGAGTAAAAACGTGGCACACCCTTCAGATCTGGTCCTGATGCAGAAAGCTCATTGGGCCTGCAATGGTCAGCAACAAGAATCAGCATATATTTTAATTAATGAAATAGGTTCAAGTATAAATCTATTGATGTTATTAATACCTGATTTTAATATTCTAAGTATGACATCCTTAGAATTGATGTCACATTGATGCGCATCACATTGATGCATGATATCCAGTAGGCCCATCTGTATGATATGTCATAGTTAAGTTAGATATCTACCAAATCTATCTGCCGCTGTGTGTGGCAGAATTTGCGTCTGAAACCACGAAATCTTCAGATCCTCCTTCCACTGATCTTCGGGGAGCACGGGCGCCATCGTTGGATGATTGTCCTTGCTCCTTTGCATCCTCCTTTGCATCCTTTGCATCCTTGGCTCCATGTGCCCTGTGATGGACAAGTGCCAAGCGAAAAGTTTCGAAAGATTGGCTCCAAAAAACAATTTGATGATTATGCCGATGCCTTTTTCTTGGTTTGCCTTCAGAGCAGATAGACAAGGGGCACATGATGGCACATGTAGTCACATGTAATGTCGTGTCTGCCCAGGCACTGCAATGAGAGATAGGAAGCGACGCACATGGCTGGGACTTTCCAGCCGAAACCTGGCAAAAAATGCAACATGAAGGCAGCACTGCAATGTTATATGTTTATGTGCAAATATATATATACATCAATATATCAATATATGCATCATGTGGCTCATGTGGTTCAACCGCTTAAACGCTTAAACTCAAACTTAAACTTCCTCAGCGGATCAAACCAGCAAGTCAGGAAGTCTCTATAACTGCTCCACGGGGAAAAAATGATAACAAATGGGCACATGTTCTGCAATGGCAAAACATCAATGTGAGGTGCCCCCTATCATACAAAACGTCTGGCCTTGCAGCAGTGTCACCAGGTCCCACTTTTACCGTCAATGCTTCCTTCGGCGCTTCCAAGAACATTGACCTGCAGCGATGAATTTCAATATTGACATGAAGCGGCACGTGCATTTGGGTAATTTCACTGCATTTCCATCTCCAATTCAGCCAATTCAGCTATCCACACAGTTCACTTTCTGAGTGGAGAACTCGTCTGATCGGTCATCCCCAATTATGAGGATCTCGGAAAATGGCTTTGCAACACTGCTTTGCCTTTGTTGCAGGATGTTGCAGGTGTCAACAGGGCACGTTCCAGGTATCTCTTCAACATTCTTCACCCTCCACGAGCAAATAGGCTCTATATCTGAATCATACTGTCACAAAGATTATGTCCGAAGGCAGAATGTGGGCCCATGAATGCCCATGATATAGCTGCAACGGGCTGAACCAGTGTTCCATATGCTCTGGCCCTCTCAGCAATCTCTTGCAATGCCAAGCTGCTGCTGGAGAGCGTTGCTTACCACAATGCCCTTTCTCACTGCCAGTGACGCCACCTCAACAATCTTGTTCCCCTGGCTGATCTGGCAAGGCAAATTCCATAAGGAAAGTGCCAACCTTAGACCATGGAGGGTCGAAGACTAGCAGCAACAAGCCATCGCGCGGGCTTCATCACGCATATCACACTTTCTTCATCTTTCTTCCATGTACATGTACTGTGTGGTTCTTTTTTTGTGCAGTTCAAGGAATTGCCCGCAGTCTGTCCATGGGCAAATGCCAAGATATGTCAAGATGCTGGTGCATGAGCTCTTTGGCCTTGAACTGTCCATATTCCTGAAGCACGTTTTTGGGACAAAGAAGCAGTGACAAACATCGGCAAACATTTCGACAAAGAAGTCCGCAAGAAATCAATCCAAATCATACAGAATCACACCATGTCACACATCTTTAATTAACACTTTAACCTCTCCTCGTCACAGTCGCGGTAGTGCCACACTATAGCAGAGGCCTTGTCCTCAACAGTGGCTCCTGGCGCATGACAAGTGACCAGATCCAGCAACGCAGCGGACGATTGACGAATCTCATTTGCTCTTTCAGTATCAAAAATATGAACAAATATAGACAGTCGCAACGTCAGTCACAGCATCACTTGCAATATCTTGCAATATTTGACAATATGGATCAACTGTTGCACAACTTGCCGACACCTGGCGTACAGCGCGTGAACATGTCCAGCACAGGGCGGACTTTCTCCTGGCAGCGCCACTCAGTGAGATGAGAAAAGAACAGTTACAGTACGCTATGAGCACAACAGTTACAGTAAATGTTTTAGATATGTTTTAGTTGCGCTAAATGGTTGCAAGATGTTAGCATTTACAAGCACAGGGCAAGGATCACATTCAGCTGAATCTTGCTGGCTCTGGGAAAGTGCTTGTGGCTTGATCCCTGTGTCCTTCCAGTCCAATCTTTGATATGGAGTGAAAGGCACCCATTCATGCGCAGTGTCAGGGCCCCGCTTGAAGTATCCTGGCCACAACTGGGAAACCAGAAGCTGCATTATGTTGCGCAGCTACCTGAGGCCTGTGACTATCAATGGAACAGGTTCAAAACTACAAAGCATACATAGAAAATCATAGAAATACGTAGCGTTTTCAGCACAGTCTAAACATGCTTCAGGGGCCATGTTCAGCGATCAATGTAAGCGAAGTGTATTCTCCAAAGTGGGTCTCAAGGAAGGTCGGGTCACGTCCACTGACCTTGGAACGAGAGACTACATTCTACTGGAGCTGGTTGAGCCAGTGAACTTTTAAGAAACGTGCAAGCATATGTAAAATAGAAATGTCTTCAGTGTCTTATCATATTGAGCAAATCTCTCTCAGTTTGTTTGAGCAACTAAGGCTACAACCATAAACACCTTCAGATCCCTTCTCCTCGAAAGACAGGGTTGGATTGCAAGGCACACGGAAAAGCATGTTACCAAACATCTATGTACCACCTGCAGCCATGAATCTGGTCGAGCTGATGAAGGATATCAAGTGTCTCTTGAGAGGGCACTGCATCCTCTGGCTCCGCCTGTGAGACCGGAAATACAATCACTGGACATCACAGGAGCGTAATTGCCAAATAAATCCAAATAATCTAAATGTTACTCAATAAATCTCAATAATCTATTATACTATATTATACTATCGTATTAATCATATCTTTCATTTCATCACGATGTCTCACGTAGGCATTTCAAAGATTTGCAAAGTGTCTCATATCGGAGTTTTTGCGTTTTGCAGGTTTTTGGCTCCGATGCCTCGAATTCTCTTAGCGTGCCATCATAGTCCAAGAACAGAGCCTTGACGCTTCCGCGACTTTCCTCGGCAGCGACTCTCTGGAGAACCATTGCGAACACTGCAAGCATCTTCACAGATCTTCACAGATCTTCACAGTACCCAGCTCCATCCGAATTTCAAGCCATGCTGCGACAAACCGTGCTGCCTGTTGGTCTTCCAGCAGCTGCATCTCCACAATTTCCTGCATGAAATCGCAACACAAATCAACAAAATTTATCCGATCGGATGGCTAATCTGCGCATTGGAGCAATTTGGAAAATGGTCACCAAATGGTGCCAGCAAATACATTGCGCACCCTGTCACAGGCACCCCGCAACTACAGTGGAATTGATTGTATGAAACCTGTACAGGGGAGTACCAGACTCACAAGTGCGTACTTGGCTGTGCTCCGCTGAAAATGGAGAAATGAACGCTCAAGGCTGGAGACCTAACATCTTGGGATTTTTGAATTGGAGGCAAATGAAATCGATGCCAAAGCTCCGGTCTAGCAATTCTCGTCCCGGTGTTGGGTCTCTCGAGCTCTTTCAGCATATTCACGCCCCAGGCAACCTCAGCGTATCATGAAATTCCCTCAAGGCCCAAGGCCTTTAAAATCTTCTCATTTGCCTCCTTCAAGGGGCTTACAACCACCTAGGCTCCTTGGGTTGTAGGGTGCCCAACAATTATACATACTGCTCCCTCATTCCATCATAGACTGTATGTAGTCCATCTATCTCTCTATTTATCCATTCATCTATATAGAGAGAGAGAGAGAGAGAGAGATCCATCTATCTATCTATCTATCTATCTATTCTATTCTATGCTATGCTATGCTATTCTATTCTATTCTATCTATCTATCTATTCTATCTATCTATCTATCTATCTATCTATCTATCTATCTATCTATCTATTCTATCTATCTATTCTATCTATCTATTCTATCTATCTATTCTATCTATCTATCTATCTATCTATCTAATCTAATCTAATCTAATCTAATCTAATCTAATCTATCTATTCTATCTATCTAATCTATCTATCTAATCTAATCTATCTAATCTAATCTATCTATCTAATCAATCAATCAATGAATCAATCTATCTATCTATCTATCTATCCATCTATTCTTTCCGTCTATCTTTGTCGGTGTCTCTGTCTCTGCCTGTGCCTGTGCCTGCCCATCCACCCATCCACCCATCCATCCATCCATCCATCTGGATATATTCTAAAAGTTTAATACGTTTTTGGAGAGAAAAAATGCAATCATCAGCATTATATTGTTTTGTTGTTGCTGCTGCTGTTCTTCTTGTTGTCCTCGTTGTTGTTGTTGCTGTTGTCGTTGTCTATCTTAGCATCTGCTTCCACATCTGTGGATCAAATTGCTCCCAAATCAATGGCATGTCAATGTCAATTTTACATCAGAATTGAATCCGGCACCCCGAAGCCAAATGAGGTTCCAAAGCCTGCACTGACGCTGCATGCACTGATGTAGTGCGTGTGAGTGAGATAGGGTAGGTAGGGTAGGTAGCTAGGTAGGGAGCCTAAGGTAGACTGGTAATAAGTTTGGCGGGGAGATAATTGGGCAGGTGGATGTACGGGCGCATGTGTACTTTATGTTTTTTCGGTCGAGCATATGGGCTCCCGACGGACAAATTGTAAAAACTGAGACTGTACAAACCGACACCACACCCTTCCAATAAAAAGAACTCCTCAAATAAATTCACAATGCCGTCCACA
>Ga0126342_10022309_pt1 | contig 10468 bp, 6 predicted proteins | sample Cyp1metagenome_FD_92528 | JGI IMG/M metagenome (GOLD analysis project Ga0126342, IMG submission 92528) | Coral microbial communities from Lord Howe Island, Old Settlement Bay, Australia - Cyphastrea 1 metagenome | ecosystem: Host-associated > Invertebrates > Cnidaria > Coral ...
CAATCTACTAAAGATATACATATATATATATATGTATATGTAGAATATATATATATATATATATGTAAATATATATATATGTAGAATATATATATAATGTAGAAAAAAAAACATATATATATATATACATGTAGAATATATATATAGATCTCACCCACCTGAAAAATAGATGAGTCAGACTTTTCGGAGCAACTTCACTTTCACTTTCCTGTGCCTAGTCGACAGCGTCGAGATGTCGGTTGTGCCGTGCAGGAAGTGGTCGCGCCACCCCCTCCCAAGGCGCCTTCCCGCAAGGCGCCGATGGTGAGTTGACCTTGATGGTTTGACCTGGAGCAACTTGAGCCCTTGATGGGTTGACCTCTGTTGATGTGTTAATATGGGGGGTTATACGCATTAATCATAAATATATCATCTGGTATATGATCATGTATCAAGACTCGTCCAGAAATATCAATATCACAATCATATATACATGTCTGGGTAAATTATAACGACCTCACTGCGACCTCACTGGAAATCATGGTTCGTAAGGGAAATCATCTTCAAATGACCTTAATTCAGGTTAGTGAAATATTATAATTTACCCAGACATGTTATACTAACTTTTTTGGGGATTGTTGTGAGAACCCGTAAGAAGAATGTTTTTTGACCCAATACTGATATAATGATGACCAGTTGTTACTGTAGCTGGTGCCATCCAAGTTTGGGGATAATGTGAGGTAACAATGTCTTTGATCAAAAGCTAATATGGGGCTACATGGGATTACCATGATTTTGTAGCTGAAAAAATACCGGTTTCTGGATAGATCAAAACGACCTCACGTCTCGGCGTCACTTTATAACTATCCGAAATAGCATAAAATAGCATTATTTCACGTTCATGATTGATTTAGACTAATGATCCACAAATCATGTGTAGATGATTTATCCATATTTATCATCATCTTCTATATTTATCTATGTGTACATATATATCTACAAAGCAAAAGCATTTTCTACAGACTTTGACATCGATGCAGGCGTCGCCCGCTCCCCGGCCTCAAGAGATTCAGGCGACGAAGGGTTGGTCATGATTTATAGCGTACAGAAACCACCAAAAAGGGGAAAGAAGAGTAAAATCCCAGGAAAATACCTAGTGATAATATGTGATAATTCACAGTTCTATCTTTCGGGGAAGTACCCTAGAACTGGCTGGTAAGCACCAACATTTGTGTTCCACAGTTCCTTAGGTTCTGAGCAATCCCTATATTTCAGGGTCACAACAATCTCACAACGGCGTCACTCATGTAGCCCAGCTGACCTTATTTGGGTGAATGGTTACAGACTAATTCAGCCACCAACTCGGTCGTATGCCCTTGGAAGACCAGGCACACTTTGTGGACTATCAAGACTCTCACGAGGTCTTTTGGCCAAATCAGGATGCTCGTTTTCCTTGGTTAGATAAGTGTTTATTCGTTACATAGCCCCAGAAGAGAATCCATGGCCAAAAATGGGGCGACCCACATAGAGCACAGCAAACCTACTGATAATGTGTTCATCACTGTGTGCAACACTGTTGAAACTTTCCCAAAAGTCAATTTTGACTCTTCTGCCTACAAGTTTAATATACAATATTATATAACTACTTGCATAATCTTGCATATATATATATATGTATATACACATAGTTACATAATTTGAATATACAGCGATTGTGTAAAACAATCATTCACCATTCACCGCCATGAAACCAAGGGTGAACCAGAGGTCATGGGATTCCACTGGGTCTTCAACATAGGTTGATACAAGTTGTGTTGGGGTGGGGGATGTTGGATTAGTACGTCCTGTGTTTCTTATTTGGAAACATGCTGTGCAGCTCAGAAACATATGGAAATTCATCTATAACGGTGCTGTGCTGTACCGATTGATGCTTAGATGTGTGTGTATATATATAATAATTGTATATAATTGTATATATATATATATTAGAGAGAGAGAGAGACGTTATTACATTTACATGAACAAATATAATCCTGGGGTTCTTCTCCGTTATATCGACATGTACTTGGTAAGTCATCATTGATGAGATGCCTGTATGTTTCAGGTATGGAATACGTATCAGATGTACCATAATAGTTCATGATATATTATACATCCATATACATCCATACTTTATTTCATTCAGCATATTGAGATATATCTACTCTCATGACTGCGAAATGTCCAGGCACTTCATTTCCGAAGAGGCGAAGAGGCTAAAGTGGTAAAGCTTCAACCTTTATAGTACTTATGGGTTTGGGTCAGAATTGAGCCACCAAAAATGGATTCATACTGAACTTCCAAACATGTTCTGTCCGAAACGAGTACGTATGAAAACTACCACGATTGAAATGGGTTATAAATCCATTTCAATCATGTACCATGATAGAAATGTGGTATTCATTTCCATAACTCCATTTACCATCCTGGTAGTCAACCCCCAACCATGAGTGATTTCCAGCCAGCAGCCAACCTGCGACCTCAGGCACCCAGCCGCCGCATGTCTCCGGCCGGCTCCAGCGAGCCCTTGGTGCCACAGTCGCCACCATGGCAGGCAGCGGCGCCAAGCAGCCAGGTGTGGAGATCGAAAATGGGGCTAGCGGCTAGCCTCTGGTAACATAGCTATTGAAAATCCCAAATAGTGGAATTCTATGGAATGATTGGAAATTCTGAGATTTTCCATAGCTATGTTAGTTTTACCAGAGGGTACCTGGTAGTATCTGGTAGTCAAAGATGGCGATTTACGGGAAATCCACATGTACAAAACATGCAGTGCGAGCATCGCCGTTCAGGACACCAACCAGGCGCCGCAGCTTCCACACCTGCTTTGCAGGCGCTGGAAGGGAACTTAGCTGCTGATTTGTCCCTGAAAATCATAGGGATATTGAAGGATATATCTATATGGATTGTTTATACGGATACCACTATGGACCTGAACCAAAAAAATATGGATATGATTATCGATGTGAAAATGGTGCCTTCTCCGTTGCCAGTTGTGACTGTGACTGCCAATTCACAGTCACAACATGACTGAATGCCTCACCATATTTCACAACCTGAAACGACCTCACCACAACTTGATGGTGAATAAAGTGGTAAAGCCAAAAACTATACTCCAATTTGGGGATGGTGTGTACCACCCATTTCTGGTGATAGTGGCTGTCTCTCAGGCTCCACCCCATTTTTAGGATGGCTTGAAACCGCCAATGTGACACCCCAATGCGTGCTTTCGGAAAATGTATATATATATATATATTATATATATATATATTATTCTTCATATAGAACATAGTTGAAAATGAATGACAATTATGAACCATCAGAGTTTTGGGTACCCACTTTTCAGACAAATTTGTTGGAGTCGCACGTTCATCACTGCACCAGGTATCGAATGCTGTCTTGCGGAAATATGCCACGGCAGGGTATCGAAATATATTGACAAATCGGATATTTATTGCCCTGATTCCAACCTGATCATTGCCAGATAAAAGATGGATGGTCAAAAACTGCGGAGCTAGCAGGAGTGATTCCTTCCAGTGTTGATGATGTTTCTATATGTTTATATGTGAGGTACTGTACATGTATGGTAGTGTACCATTGACTCATATGCCATGCGTGTCATTCAAACATTAGTTTGGCTGGTCTGTCCCCTCTTTCAGGCTAACGTCTGATTGCACGTTTCATGGTTTCCATTTTCAAGCTGTCTAGATGGAGCTAAAGTTTGATATCCCATGGAGAATTTGGACACTTAGATGACTTAGATGTCATTGTTTTTTCTTCAGGGTAGTTCAGGTGAGGAATTCATATGTTTTTTTTTTGCGAGCGCAAGGTACTCCAGCCATGTCGGTGAAAGCCACCGTTCTCCCAATCGCCAGATCCCAGGCCCGGTCGCATGGCGCTGACCGAGCTCGCTAGCGAGGAGGTGCCGTCTGGAAAAAACATTGGAATTATATACTGATACATGATAAACTGGTTGGTGGTTTGGAACATGGCTTTTCCTGGCTAATCTATGGTTAATCTATGGTTAATCTATGGTTAATCTATGGTAATGATGGTTAATAATTGGAATAACAATATATCATATATCTGGTTGGTGGTTTGGAACCATGGAATTTTATGACTTTGCATTCATATTGGGAATTGACTAATCATCCCAAGTGACGAACTCCATCATTTTTCAGAGGGGTAGGTTGAAACCACCAACCAGCAAATAAATGTTGATAAATCTGTAAATGTCTCACCAAAATAATTCCAACATTATTACATTATGGACCTTATGGATGGTAATTTGATGTAATTTGCTCAAGTTTGTGTTTCACTGCGAAGCATACTCAGTTTGGAAAATACAAGGGGGCACAAGGCTTGGTAGGTGTGCCACAAGCAGGTGGGGTGACATCTCCGGGGACATTTCACAAAAGGGCTTCACCGACATTTTTTTTATTTCACCAGGAAGCCAGAAATGAGGAGTGCAAGGGGGAATCATCCCCAAAATACCCTTTGGTAATTTAACATAGCTATGGAAAATCACCATCTTCAATAGGTAAATCAACTATAAATGGGCAATTTTCCATAGCTATGTTAAATTACCAGAGGGTATCCAGAAATTACTCATTTGGGCTGAGTTAAAGTTGGCGGTCTCTCAGCAATGTCCAACAGAAATGGTGATTGATTTAATATCCAAACGAGGGACAGCCAAGAGCAACGCGATATGACCACAGATCGAAAAAGGGGTGGTAATTATCTAACTATTATATACCATACGTCAATGTTTCTGAAAACTCTAGTTAACGTTAGTTAATGTCTATACGTAGTTATATAATGTTATATAGACACATATATATATACACACCATATATTTATCTGCCAGAAACCTTAGTTATTCCAACTAGTAACTAGTTCACATACCCTCTGGTAAACATACCAAAAACGATGGAAAATCACCATGCGATTTAGGGAAAATCCACGATTTTTATGGCCATTTTCCAGTTCGCTATGTTAGTTTACCAGGCCGGGTAGATATCAGGATCTACCGATCTCTAGGCCAAGCCGGACTCGCCGGAGAGGTGCCGCAAACAGGCGGCCAGCGGTTGATTTTCGGCGCAGCGATGGATTTTCGGTTCAGTGATGGGACAAAAAACCAACAGAAGGGTGGGATTTAACTAGGGAAATGATGGGATAATGATGGATAATGGTGGATGAATTTTGGACTATATTGGATATATCCCCGCACACTATTCGTTCAATCACGAAAAATAGGGATTTTTAAGGGGGGGATATATGAATAGAATGCAAGGCGGTTCCCCCCAGTGATGTTTGTTGATAAACCCCAGCAACTAGTTCGATATATCTATTATAAACCCTAGTTATGTTACTCACAATCCAATTTAGCTGACTATGGAGATAAGCTTGTGCTGGTTAATCATTAGTTCTTTCTTAGAACTTGCCATTTTTCCAAGGTATCAGCCCACTTTCAGACATATACCGATGTTGTTGCCAAATTTCAAGGGTCATATATTAGCCACAGTCTATTATATATATATATATATATATACATATGATCAGAGAGACACTACATTCATTTGTGATGATATGTGATGTTGTTTTGCTCCATTACTGTACCCTTTTGCGTTTTGACATGCTTTTCTTGGTGTCTCTCCCTCTCTTTCTCTCCCTCTATCTACGTATATAAGATCATATTTATACATATGTAATCATATATACATACATACATATATATATATACATACATACATACATACATACATATATTATGTGTGTGTCTCTTTGATGTGATGTGATGTTCTGTTCTGTTATGTGATGTTACGCTATGCTATGCTATAATGTCACGCTATGTTATTGCATATTATTGCAGCGTATTTTCTAGTGTAATACAATATAATATATATATACATATAAATACTGTGATGAAAATGAAATTATGTGTGATGTAATGTCATGCAGTTTAATGCAATGTAATACAATCCTAATGTAATGTATGATCTTGAGCTCATTGCTCTCTACTGCTGTTGCTTCAACTGCAAATGAGCAGGAGAGCCATAGCGGCAGCGAGGTGCAGGGCTGAGATGGTGGCAGGTGCCATCAGAGGCAAGAAAAAAAATGTAGACTACAAGGTTGTGCCCCATACTTGGCTCAGTTTCTTTATGACTGATATTTCACTAGGGTTTATGATGTGTATATAAATATAAATATATATATATAATATCGAACTAGTTGCTGGGGTTTATCAACAAACATAGCTGGGGAGGCAGCAACTTGGGTATTTGAGTGGATGACTTGTCGAGGGATTGCAGCGAAGATGATGGAGAATGGCCCTCTGGTTATTTTTTAATGTAGCGATGGAAAATCATCATTTTTCACAGGTAAATCATCATGTTTATCATCTATATTAAATATCTATAAATTGGGAATTGTATCGAATTGCCCATTGCTATGTTTGATTACCAGAGGATAGATCTTCACTTTCCTACGTTTTCCCATGATTTTCCTAATTTTCCTATGATTTTCCCATTAAAACCTCCATTTATAGGGATATCAAGAAAATGCTTGACAGGCCGACAGCTGCCGCCGTGGCCGGCGATCCGCACGGATCCCTATACGGGCGTCCCCATAGTGCAAATATATAGACCTTGCTGTAATTTCTATAGAAGATATTCATGCATACATGTATATATGTACATATCATGTATATATATATATATATATATATGTATATATGTATGTATATGTGTATATATATATATGTACATGTGTATATATATATATGTGTGTGTGGATATACATGATATATATATATATATACATGATACGTATATATGTATACATACATTTGGATTAGTATATATATATATGTATATATGTATCTACACATAATGTAATTATCGCACCAGTCATTCCCACAGGGGCTCCTTGATTCACAGCATCGTGACCTTACCTCTCATGAAGCAGCACATGTTTTTATCCGGAATCATGGATGTTCAAAGTATGTACAATATTGTATATATGATATATATATATATATATGATATATGATATATATATATATGATATATGATATATATATATGATATATGATATATATATATATATATTATACTACGAATATATAAATAAATACCAGTATATTACTATCATCATTGCTATTATTGTGGTAAATCCAATGCCATAATCCCATCCCCAAAATCATCATCATTCTTTTATGGGTGCTACACACCATCCGGTAGGTTTATGATTGGTTTTCCCACATCCATACTGCCAGAATATCCATTTATATCCCATGGATTTCCCATGAATCAGTGTATCTCCATGATATTTCTCCATGATATCTCCATTGTCCCCCATTATTGTTATTATGTACCCTCCAGTAAATTAACATAGACCCTGGTAGATAGGGGTTGGAAGATTAGTTTCCTCTAAAAATGGGTGATTTTCAGGGTCTATGTTAATTTGCCAGAGGGTATATTATTGTCATGTTTATAGGACCATCTGGGCAATCTCCAGAACTCACATTGAATGCGGAAGATGATACACAATGTTACAATGGTCAGAATATGTTAAAACTGCCTGGATATATGTATGCAGAACATATTTCACCATTGCCGGCTCACCATTGCCGGCCAATAAACGTACGTTTCCCCCAGCCGTTGCCGGCCCACCATTTGCAGATAAGTAGTATCGGCGTTTCCGCGCTTGGTCATAACCAATCAAAATTGTGATATTTCCTGAGGTAGACCAGGTTTTAGAGTACATAGTCCATTTTTTTTTGGACGGATCGACATGGTCTACGTTCATTTTATATAGGCTAGCTCTCCACTCAGCCACTTTGAGTTTGGACCTAAGGAGCTATGATCATCTCCACTAGTTAATTCATGTGACACGCCCTGGTGGAACGGATGACTGAAATGAAGCGCTCTGGTATGACCTGGCATTTTTGCCTACATGCTGTACTGTTACATAGTGATGCGTACTCTTCTAGTCTTACGGTTTGCATGATGTTCATAAGATTCTCGTGTTTGTGATGATTCCAAGAATTGAATGATGTGAACAAAAATACGGGAAACACGTACAATTAATCAATTAATGGTAAAAAATCTGATGTGTTCTGTAGATGTCCCAGAAATCCATTGAATTTGAAGGATTTCCATATGGATCTTGTCGATGGAGCCTCCACTGAGGCCGTCGTTTGCGGTTCTGATCGGAAGGCACCGGGGTTGAGTTTTTGGGTTGGATTTTTTTGCGCGGACAGCATCATATCCCAGTTGTATCTAGTTTTTAGATGTGTTTAGGTAGTTGAGTTCTCTGAACCATGATAAATATTGATAAATCATGTCACCTACCTGGTGGTTTCAATGTTTGTATAATGTCAACCCCGGATTAATAAACCATAGTTTATTAATTAGGGGGGTACTTCCCCAATAGTCATAGTCTGATACTTACATGGTACCCCCCCAGTTAAACAGCCGTTTGGGGTTTATGAATCCAGGGAAGCTGCTGCCCCTGACTGGGAAGTGTCCAGTTTTTCCAGCATCGAAGTGTTGACGAAGACGGGCCATGTACCACTTTGGCGTGTTGTTTCTATACGGAAAACCATGGAAAAACCCACAAAATTGATGGTTGATGATCATGTTTCCAATACATATGTTTATATGTTTCCTATTTAATGTTGACCATAAATTCAAGATATACCAACATACCTTATTTTCAGACATCCAAATATCATATTGCTGATTCTATCTCCAGGAAATGCCCATATGTCCTCAAATCTCCCATTGATCAACAACTCTGTCAGGTCTCACCTGGACGATCTGACAGTTCGGTCGACATGGTGCCCCGGAGAAGTTGACTGGGACGTGTTGCCACAGGGGATGATGCCCCGGATGTGTTTCCGGAGTTTGGACGCCCGAAATGCTGGCTGAAAACGTATGTTTATAATGTATTTGTAATGTTTATATTTATACACTTGGTAAGTCATTCTACTTAGTAATTAAGGTTATAACTCTGGTTATAAATGGGGCCAAGTGGGATGAACTACCAAGTAACTATGAGTAATAACACTTTATAATCCCACATTGTCATGATATTGTGTGAGTCTACCAATTTGCCTACATGACTGGGTAAAAAATTGCCTGGACAAACTGGGCCATTTTTGATATGTTTGGGATACTCTCTGGTAATTTAACGTCGCTATGGAAAATAATGATAAAAAAACATCTATAAAGTGCTGATTTGCCTTGGCTATGTTAGATTACCAGGAAGTAAATGGCAATATGTTTTCGCATGTTTGGAAATGGCGCCCTTTAAGCCTTCACTCTGGCATATCGTGGCTGGGGGGAATAACCCCAGCTATATCCACACTTCTGGTGGCTACATGCCTATCTTGGATGGAATTATTTTACTATTCCATTTGTTGATGTTTATTGTTTTCTTTTTATATTTTTGATGATTATATCAATCGTATTTGAATTGTGGCATATTTTAATGCGTCTCATTTTCGATAGTGAACCATAGTGAACCCAAACAAAAATCCCTGGTATTTTTCTCTCATTGCAGGTTGCATCCCCGCCCGAACAGCGAATTGGGCTTCCCCCAGGCGGCGCTGGAAGCTCTTGGTTCTCCCCAGGGAGGCTCCAGCAGCCGCGGTTCTTTGCAGGATCGAGCCAGGAAGCCCAGAGTGGGATTGGGTACCAATGGTGATCGAACATGATCTACACTTTGGTCCGAATGGTGATTTAACATAGCAGAAAATGGATGAACATTGTCCATTTGTAGATGATCAACATGATGATTTTGCTATTAAACATGGTGATTTTCCAGTTCGCTACGTTAAATAACCAGAGAGTATAACTATGAAATAACTGAAATTCCATGCTGACTCAATCATGACTTGGATTGCCAGTGCTGCATGAGGCTGTGGTCTTCCTGTCTGTGCCGGGTTTTTTCCCTTCCAAGAAGGTGTTTCCCTGCTTCCATGCTCCCAGACATCGTTACCTACAACCATGAAAACTGGTGACTTAGCCACCAACAATGTGGTAACTTAAATGGTTTAGATGCAATCATACCATACATATGCTGCTTTTTATATACTATATACTAGGGTAAACCAATTAACATAGGTTTTTCCCAAGGAAAAATATCTGGAAATGCTTGGTGGTCCACATCTATGCTGGTTTACCCTGGGGTATATACTGGTGTGTATACATATTATATTAATATATACGTTATACTATATATATGTTGTGCATTATACATATATAAAACACCATATATATATATGTATGTATAACCATATGGTATATTATACATATTTTTTGCAAACTGCATGATGTGACGAAATCCGTCGCGGCAGCGGCTGTTCGTAAATTCGTGACACGCCTGAAAATCACAGGTTCACCATCATCCCTTGACACAATCGGGGCCGATAGTAGTGCCGAAA